>Ga0209231_1000150_pt1 | contig 49490 bp, 47 predicted proteins | sample Deesub45470m_DNA_FD_188086 | JGI IMG/M metagenome (GOLD analysis project Ga0209231, IMG submission 188086) | Deep subsurface microbial communities from North Pacific Ocean - 450_OLKR46/470m Metagenome (SPAdes) (version 2) | ecosystem: Environmental > Terrestrial > Deep subsurface > Unclassified ... | reverse complement strand
GGCAGAGTATCGCCGCCGCTAAAAAACTCCGCCTGCGCACCCCGTGGGGCCGAGTCGGCTAGGTCTCGCACCCTCCCCTCCCCGAAAAATTTGTCTGGGATTTGTTTTCAGTAAAACTGACTTTTAATACCCTGCATGGTGTGCGGCAATTTTTGGGGGAGAGTTTTAACTAAAATTGGAATGAATTTTTAATCACAACTTCGCAATTAACTTATTTGCTAAACCAAAAATAACTTGCAATATTTAGTTGGCTTAAATATTATCTTAATCAGTACGTCTCATTGTTTGCGTATTGTATTGGCCAGCTACTAATTTGGTGCTGGTCCCCATGTTGTTCTCAATGTTAGACAAGTGGGGTTCCCTTAATTTATTGGAGCTCGCTATGTCTACAACTTTAATCAAATCTCGTTTCAAAGCTTTTAACCTTCAACAAGGTCGTTGTATCTATTGTGAATTACCTATGTGGTTAAAGCACCCTGAATCGTTTGCAAAGAAGTATAAAATTACCACTAAGGGTGCACTGCTATTCAAATGTACAGCTGAGCATCTACTAGCCAAGCAAGATGGTGGCAAGGATGATGAAAGTAACATTGTCGCTGCATGTCATTTTTGTAATCAGAAGCGACATAAGTGTAAAAAGCCAAAAGATCCAATTCCATACAAACAATACGTAAGCAGTCGTGTAGGCAAAGGAAAGTGGAACTCAGTGTTCATGCGCGGATATCACATCCCACAAAATATGTGATTTATAGGAATGTTTTTTACCTAGGCTCGGGTTTTGTTCGGTGAAATTGCAGCGTAACTCATTGAGCGTATTTACTTTTTAAGAAAAAGTGGTATAATGCGGCGAATCATAGGTTCGGCATGGTTTCAGTTTGCCGAGTGCAATACAAAGTCCCGGAAAAAGTTACTTAAAAATCTTCAGCTTACCAGCCATAATTTTACTAGTAATCTGTACTCATAATCCGTTGGTGCCGTGTTCGACTCACGGGGGGGGCCACCACAGATTTAAAACAATGCAAGATTTGTTTTCCATTAAACATTAGAGGAGCATGAATTGAATACAACATTAGTACTCGAATATCTTAAAAAGCATGGTCAGAAGTTAGATAGAGAAATTGCACAGCAGACTGGCATTTCTCTGGAGCAGGTGAATGACTCCATCTCACAATTAGAATCCAGTAAAGCAGTGTCGAGCTGTAGCGTGACTAATTTTGAAAACGGCGTCGCCATTGAAGGTCGCTTGTGCAGAATTTCTGGCTATATTCCACCTGCAGCACCAGGTAGAAAGTCATCACCACAACCATCTTCCTAGTGAGTTATTGCTAGACGATAGATGAGCAATCTTGAATTGCTCATGATGAATAAAAAAACGGCTTACAGTTATGTAAGCCGTTTTTTTATTGTCTTAAATGTTGAGTATTATGGTATTTAATCATTAAAAATAAGCGTAGTATTTTTGATAGCGATCAAAGATTCGGTAAAAATGAAGAGCAGTATTTAAGTTAATTGTTTTAATTCAATAGGTTATATTTATTTTATTAGAATGTTATTTATGGTTTCATGTTTAGTTAAGCAGTTTAAAACGAAAAATAAACATGAATAAATAGAAAAATTAGATTTTCAATGCAAACCACTACAGGAGCTTAATATGAACAGTATCGTCGATTTTAACCAACTTAACCCAATAACAGATCAAGTAGATACGCGTTTTGAGAGCGAGTTTGGCGTTATGTATTTTCTGATGCAACCAAAGCCAAGACCCTGTTTTAATAAAACTTGTTTACAAAGCTTATTACAGCGCCAAACTGCTTTGCTTAATACGCAGGGGCAGATTGAGTATCAAGACGCTATTCATCAAGTCAACTATCTTGTTCTTGCTTCGCAAGAGGAAGGTGTTTTTAATTTGGGTGGCGATTTATCTATTTTTAAACAACTTATTTTAGCCAAAGATCGCGCTAACTTAGCAGAGTATGCAGCGCTGTGTATTGATAATTTATGGACTTTTTATGATATGCCAGCACCAATTAGAACGGTTTCATTAGTGCAAGGGCAAGCGATGGGCGGTGGCTTTGAGGCTGCATTGTCAGCACATGTGATGATTGCTGAAAGAGGTGCGCTAATGGGTTTGCCAGAAGTGCTATTTAATCTTTTTCCAGGCATGGGCGCTTTAAGCTTTTTATCACGCAAAGTTGGCATGCGAGTTGCTGAACAAATGGTGCGTTCAGGTAAGATTTACACAGGTGAAGAATTGTTCGAAATGGGTGTGGTCGATGTGCTGGCAGAAGATGGCGAGGGTGAATGGGCGCTTACGCAATGGGTTAAAAAAGATTATCGCTCTTTGAATGCTTATCAAGCCATCAATAAAGCCAAGCAGTCTATCAATCCGCTCACCTATCAAGAGCTTCACCATGTGACGGAAATCTGGGTCGAGGCGGCTTTGCGGCTTGATGAGCGTAATTTAAAAGTAATGGAGCGTTTAGTCCGTGCGCAAAATGCAAAAGTAGTTAGCACATCAAAAACAGGGATAGTGCAGAAAACAGCTTGAGTATTATTTAGTCGCCCGTTCCGGTTTTTTAAGATAGTGCTCTATCGCGGTAGTCAGTTCAGAGAAGTCTATATTGACGATATTAAGCATTTCTTCAGACTGACTTGGTGGTGTAGCACTGTTTATTTTGCTTAGTTTTTCGATAGACAGTGCTAGTTTTGTTGCGCCAACACTTAAGCTATTGCCTTTTAACGCATGGCAGAGATCTTGTAGTTCACCATAGTTTCTTTGCTGAGCAGCCATCGTGATGCTATTAATCATGACTAATGAGTCTGCTAAATAGTTTTTTAATACGCGGTGCATAAAGAGATCATCACCCATGCCAATTTGTTCAAGCTCGGTCAGTGTGTATTTATCGAGCGCTGCATCTTTATCTTCATTTTCGCCTACTTCAACCTTGCTCCGTTTTTTAATATTTAATGCATTATTCATCCAATAATTAGCAATATTAGGTGTTAGGTTCAGTGAGGTTTCAATGGTTTGGTATAAGGTCAATGCTTCTATTGGTTTTGTTAGAACGGCATCAAATCCTGCATTGCTCGCTTCTTGTTTCGTTGTTAACGTGACATCGGCAGTAAACAAAATAAAGCGTGTTTTATTTTCTGTTGGTTGCGTGAATCGATAAAGTTTTAACGCATCAATACCATTCATACCCGCCATATTTAAATCGGTAATCACCAAGTCAAATGATTGGGTCTCTAATGCATCCAACATTTCTTCACTGCTTTCAACAAGACTCACTTGATGGCCAGGTAAAGAGAGCAGTTGGGTAATGATTTTTTGATTGGTTCTTTCGTCTTCACAAACCAAAATATTGAGCGGCTTGGCGCTAGCATAAGCTGCTGCATCTGCTGATGTAATCACAATATCGACTGGTGATGTAGCTGATGTTGTTAACTCATCTTTCTCTAGCGATAAATCAAACCAAAGGCGGGTACCAACACCTTCAGTGCTTTGCAGTTTTAATTCACCACCCATGGCTTCAATCATATCTTTAGCAATGGTGAGGCCTAAACCACTCCCGCCAAATTTACGCGTTGTAGAGACATCGGCTTGGGTAAAGCTTTCAAACACTTTGTCTTGCTGGTTGGCTGGGATGCCGATTCCCGTATCAGCCACTTCAAATCTTATAGTTGCATACTGTTGGCTATCAGATAGCAGGGTAACGTTAATCGTAACACTGCCCTTTTCGGTGAACTTAATCGCATTGCCCATCAAGTTTGCCAGCACTTGGCGTAAGACAACAACATCACCTTTTACTGGAACCAATTTGTTTGAAATGTTGCCGATGAGTTGAATGTTTTTTGCATGACTTTGGGCTTTGAAAATTTCCACCGTGTCATTAATCGCATCTGCGATAGAAAATGCAACGTGCTCAATATGTAACTTTCTTTCTTCTATCTTGGTGAAATCGAGTACGTTATTGAGTAAAGATAATAAAAGTTTAGAAGAGCTTTCTAATGTTTTTAGTAAGTCTTGCTGTTCAACATTCATTGGCGTACTTTTAAACAAGGTGCTAATGCCAATAATACCGTTGAGCGGTGTGCGTATTTCATGACTCATATTGGCAACAAATCTGGTTTTAGCTGAGTTTGCTTCAGCCGCTTTTTGCCTTTCAATTTCCGCTTTTTGTGTGGCTTCATGTAAACGTGCAATCAGCTTTGCTACATAGAGGGGCAGAATAACCAGCATGGCGATTAAACTTTGTACAATTGCGGTATGCGTTTGCCAATAGGGATTCACATTTGAAACAACAATGAACCCTAGAATACTCAACACTTGCGCATGATAAAGATAGCGATTGCCGTATCTGAATCCATTGCCAAAGATAACCCATAGATAAATAGCGACTAGCATGACGCCAACATCTGACGTGAGTGACATGAAGGCGGATGTAGAGACGATGTCCAACCAAGCACCTGTCAGCCTTCTAACGACTGGATTAAATTTATTTTTAATGATAGCGACGATGAGCAGTGCTGACAGAAAAATAATAAAAAAGCCAAGATTCAGAATAAACGCTTGATGCTCTAGCGGTTCATTAAAATGACTAACGATAACCCAAGTTAGCACAACTAATTCGACAGGTATACGAATTAATGCTTGCTCTATTTCTAGAGGGTCACAAAAGGCAGTTGTGTTTTTATACCAATTTTTAAATGTTGATAGCATATTGTTAATTGATTGCTATTTGTGGGTGGTTGTAAAATTGTTTGCTTTCATTAAGCAAAAAGTCCGCCACCTTTCTCAAACTGCTTGCGGCGACTGGTTTAGTTAAGCAGGCAGTAGCGCCAGATGCGATTAATGCTTTGTGGAGCGCCTTATCTTTTAGTACGGTGATGACAATAATGGGCACTATTCCTACTGAGTTGGTATGATTAATGGTTTTTACAAATTGCATGCCATTCATTTCTGCCATGCTAAAGTCAGTGATAATGAGGTCAATTTGTTTATTCTCCGCCCATTTTAATGCTTCAAGCGGGTTAGTCATAGTGACAATATTAAGATTAGGGCGTAAGGATTTGATAATGGCTTGATGAATTTCTAGCGCAGTTGGTTGGTCGTCAATAATTAAGACGGTTTGTTTAAACTTGGCTGCGCTACGAATATCACTAACAATCATCATGATGAAAATAGCGTTTAATGCAGATGCGTATCGGCTCTTTTCGTAACCGCTTCAATTTTTTCGCGAATGGACAATGTAAGTGCTGCTAACTGCGGGTCAAAGTGTTTGCCACTTTCCGCTTTTATATATTCAAAAGCCTTATCCATCGACCAAGCCTCTTTATACGGCCTTTTGCTCGTTAATGCATCCAGCACATCCGCAATCGCAACAATACGCGCAGAAAGTGGAATTTGATCACCTTTTAGTTGAAACGGGTAGCCACTGCCATCGTAACGCTCATGGTGCGCCAAGGCAATTTCGCCCCCCATTTGTAGATATTTAGAAGGGCTATTTTGCAGGATTTCATAACCAATAATCGGATGTTCGCGCATAACCTTTTGTTCATCTGCGTTTAATGCACCCTCCTTCAATAAAATATGGTCAGGAATGCCAATTTTACCAAGATCATGCAAAGGTGAAGATAGCTCAATCATGTTGGCATCTTCTTCACTAAACCCTGCAGCTTCTGCAATCACCTTGCTGTAAAGCGCCATGCGTTGTAAATGCATGGCAGTGTCATAATCTTTATATTCGCCAGTGCGCGCTAAGCGCATTAAGGTTTCTTGCTCTCTAGCGCTGATTTCTGCAATCGCCAATCTCACTTTGTTTTCAAGTAAATCACTTCTGTTTTGCAATATTAAATGTTGTTTGCGCATGGTGAGTAGATTTTTGCATCTAGCCATGCATTCATAAGCATCAACAGGTTTGCTTAAGAAGTCGGCAACGCCAACATCTAATGCGGCGTAACGAGTTTCAGCATCTTTCTTAACCGTAATCATCACAACAGGCACGCTACTATAATCGGGCAGCATTTTGATTAAGCGAATAAAATCAACGCCATTCATCCTCGGCATTAAGAAGTCAACAAACACCAAGTCGGCAATGTTTTGAGCAGACCATTCTAAGGCACTCTCTGGATTGCTTTTTTCGACTACTTTTATATTAGGGCTAATGCCACGAATAACTTGTGAAAGAATAGTTCTACTGGTTGATTGGTCATCAACAATCAGTATGGTACTGTTTTCGAGCGATTGTAAATCTATCATCTCTTTTATCCTAAAATGTAACTAGCCAAAGCCAGTTTTGGATGATTAATTAATTAGATTTATTATTAGATGAACTAATGTTGCGCTATGCAATTTAACATAACTGAATCAGTTTTTTTAGTTATGTACACTAATTTTGACATAATTACATGAAAAAACTAGCAAATTCTAATCAAGCCTTATTTAATCAGCCCAGATTTAGGCTGTAAATCAAAAGCAATACAAATACGCCTTTCATCCGCTTGAAATGGAATCGTGCGGTGGAAAAGTGAAGAGGGGAAGAGCACGATATCGCCGACATTAGGGAGTAGCTGCGCAGACGGAAAATCCGCTGGTGTTTTGGAGGGCTGGATTGGGTAATTATCACCATGCGTCCCATATTCAAAAGCACCTTCATTGCCTGAGCTGCTGGGCATGGCTAAATAAACCGCGCCACTAATCCAACCAATTTCATGAATATGCGCGTTTAAATGACCACCTTGCCGCATATTGACATACCAAGAGCTCGTAAACTCAAGCTCGTCAGGAAATGATTGAATCAGCTCGCAATCAGCGTTGGCAAACTGGTTTTTATAACGAATAAATTCTTGTTTTATTAATGTCGCCAGTTGCTTAAATGCAGGTTCTGGCCTTTTAAATAAATTACCTGCGGACTGCTTGCCATAGTGCAACATACCTTGCACGCGTTGTGCGATATCAGCATGTTCAATGTCATACAGTAATTGTTTCAGTAATGAACTGTTGGGTTCGGTTAAAGCGCTGATACTGTTCTGATAGACAAAATCAAGGCCATTTTTACAAAAGTTGTATTGATCTGCTTGCGCAAAGTTATTGGCATAATGGGTTGATAATGTCGCAATAAAAGGTGAAGTGTGGCGAGTGTTTTTGATGACATTATCCAATATTGATTTGAAGTCATCAAAGCGTTCGGCTTTGTAGAGTGAGTAGAGTTGGCGTGCTTGCCAATCATCAAACTGTGCGCGTTCAAAATAAGTAGCCGCTTCACTATACCGCTTAGCAAGATAGCAAAATTCACCCATATTATAATTGGCGTTAGGATGGTCAGGATTGCGCGCGAGCGCGGCTTGATAGTTTTTAACCGCGGCATCCATATCACCATGGTCACGCAGGGTTTCGCCTAAGTTGTTATAAGCGTCAGTATAATTAGGGAATAACTTAATGGCTTGCTGGTAGCTAGCAATAGCTTCGGTTAACTTGCCTTTATCGCGCAATGCGGTGCCTAAATTAAAGTGGCCGCGTGCATCTTGTGGGTTGATAGTCAAACCAGCACGATAGCTTTTAACAGCATCATCCAATCTACCTAATCGTTGTAATACGGTTCCTAAATTGCCATGCGCTTCAAAAAACTTAGGTTGCAGACGGATGGCTTGTTGATAGGCATTAATGGCTTCATCAAATCGATTTAAATGGTTTAGCGCAATACCTAAATTGAAATATAAGTCTGCAGTATTGGGTTGTAATTTGATGGCTTGTTGATAGCTGACGACCGATTTGGCAAATTTCTGTTGACCATCTAAAGCTAAGGCAAGTACATGATGTAAGACGAATGCATTTGGATGTTTAATGAGTAAACTGTTTGCTGTTTGTTCAGCTATTGCCAGCTGACCACTATTCAACTGTTGGATTAGTTTTTGAGTATCTTGTTGACTAGGTTGTGAGGTGTTTGCCATCGTTATTGATTACTGTCTGTTTTATTGAATTGAGGTAAGCATTAATGACATTATAATTAATCATTAGCACGCTCTAAGCGAGAGGCTAAATGCTTCAGTATTTGCAAAGCGATATTCGGATAATCCGTTAACATCGCATCAATATTATCCGCATAGATGACGATAATCCGTGCTTCTGGCGAAGCGACAATCGCATTGCTTGCCGTCGGCTTGCTAGTCAAACTCGCTGTTTCACCAAAATATTCCCCGGCAGTGATGGTGCGTAGCACAGTGTCTTCCACGGTTAACTTGATTTCGCCAGCGACTAGATAATAAAGGTTACGTTCTGTATTGCCAATGGCATAGACAGAATCACCGATGAGTGGTGTGATGCCATAACGTTGCATGAGTGCTTCTATATAATTATGTTTATCTGAGGAGTCATCAAATAAACCTTTCAGTAATAATGCATCTTGTTTTCTTAAAGTTGCAATCAGCACCGAGCCTAATAAGAACACAGCAAAGTTGACATATAACCAAGTGATAGAAACAAACATATTCTTCATGCTGCCAAATACCGCGCCATAATTTGGATTGAGAGAAAAGAAGATGGCAAATGTCGGCCTCATCAATAACCATAATAAAGCGGTTAATAAAGCGCCCATTAAAATGTGACGCATGATGACGCGCATTGGGAAGAACATTTTGTAGAACAAGGCAATCAATAAGGTGGTGATGGCCAAAGTAATGGAATCGCCGATAAAGCTGAGGGTTCTTTTTGGTAAGTGCTCAGCCAAAAATTGGACAATGCCTTCAACCACATAACCTGCTGCAGTAAATGCAAAAAAGAGGAGCAAGATACCAAGCACGGAAGCAATATCTGCAATTTTGCTTTTAAAGAATGAAGGTTTCTCGGTGACCGATGAAATATGATAAAAAGAAGTGCGCATCGCTCTAGCGAGTGGTGTAATTGACCAGAGCAGTACAAACAAGCCAAGCGCACCCCAAGCCGCTTTGGTGGTTGATGCGTTGTACACTTCGGTCATAATCTTTGCGCTGAAGTCTGGCATGATGTTGCTGGTTAGAATCGCCAGTTTCACAATGGCGTAATCTGATGAAAAAACCAGGCGGCTTAATAAGTAGAAAATCAGCAAGACCATCGGGATGAGTGCAAATAAAGCATAGAAAGACAAAGCTGCCGATAAGCCTAAAACATTATGGCGACCAAAACCTGCTAGCGTTTCGCGAAAAACAAACAATAAGGTTGCATATTCTTTTTCAGAATAGGCAACGAGCGTTTTGCTAATGGCAGGATGCTCTGCAAATTTCTTGATACTTGCTTTTGCTGCGCTTAATTTATTCAAAGGGATAAGCTTAAGTTAATGAATCAGGGTTTATTTTACAACGCTTTAAATTTTTCTGTTGCACCAACCAGTGCGGAAACAACACCTGGTTCCATGGCAGAATGCCCAGCATCTTGTACGACAATATATTCAGCATGCGGCATTGCTTGTTTAAGCAGCCATGATGTATACGGCGGGCAAACCATATCATAGCGACCTTGAACAATCACCGTAGGAATAGACGATAGTGTTGCTGCTTTTTCTAAAATAGCTTCGCCATCAATAAAACATAAGTGACGGATATAGTGAATTTGCACACGTGCACGTGCAACATCAGCTAGCTGCTCGTTTTTTTGTTCTTGAGCAGATTGCTTTACAACTGGCGACGATTTAGCAGAAGCAGGATCTAAACGCATGATGCTACCTTCGTAATTGTTCCATGCAATCGACGCTGGATGGCTGATGGTAATATCGTCAGAAGCGATACGCTTCTCAAACGCAGTTAATACATCTGTTTGTTCTTCTATTGGCAAATAATCAAGCAAGGTTTGCCATACATCTGGGTAGAAATGTTTGATGTCGCCCAAAAACCAATTTAGCTCAGATTGGCGGCTCAGAAAAATACCCCGCAAAGATAAAGAGATGACGCGCTGCGGATATTGTGTCGCATAAGCCAATGCAAGTGTGCTTCCCCAAGAACCACCAAATACATGCCAAGTTTCTATTTTCAAGTGCTGACGTAGTGATTCTAAATCTGCTACTAAATCGGCTGTTGTATTGTTTGCTAAAGTGCCTTGCGGACGGCTTTTACCGCAACCCCGTTGGTCGAGTAGAATAATGCGGTAATGTGTTGGGTCAAAAAAGCGTCGCTGACTCGGATTGCAACCGCTACCAGGACCGCCATGCAAAAATACAATAGGACAGCCTGCTGGGTTGCCAGACTCTTCGTAATATATCTCATGTAAATCATCAGTTTTTAGCCAGTTTTTGGCATAACTATTGATTTCTGGATACAAATTGTAAGTAGGTTGACACATTTTGAATAAATGCTTTCTAATTGATTTAATTGAATATTTTATTTTACACGATTAAGCAAAATAATTTTTTTGGCAATATGTAAATAAATTGTAACTAAAGTGTTGCATTTATGAATTAATTGTTTTATATTTCAATCCTCACATGAAAATGTGAATAAAAAGTTCGCTTTAGATTTAAAGTTTTAGTATATAAGTTTACAACATATAGCTAAAGCCGCAAGTTTGAAGAGTACTACTTTAAACCCTTAGTAATTGACTTTGGAGAAAAACATGCAAGTAAACAAAATTAAGCTAGCTTTAGGTTTAGTAGCTGCAACAATGGCAATGCCAATGGTTGCTTCAGCTGCTGCAGACCAAGAAGCGGCTATGAAAAATGCTAACAACTGGGCTCATCCACGTGGTCAGCACGATAACCAAGGCTATAGTTCATTAGCGCAAATCAACAAAGGTAACGTAAAAAACCTTAAAGCTGCTTGGACATTCGCTACTGGTGTTAACCGTGGTCACGAAGGTTCACCTGTTGTTGTTGGTAACATGATGTATGTACATACCGCATTCCCTAATAACGTATACGCACTTGATTTAAACGACAATCAAAAAATCGTTTGGTCATATTTCCCTAAACAAGATCCATCAGTACAAGCTGTATTGTGCTGCGATAACGTTTCACGTGGTCTTGGTTACGGCGACGGCAAAATCTACCTTCAACAAAATGATGGTAACTTAGTTGCTTTAGACGCTAAAACTGGTGCTAAACAATGGTCTGTTTTAGTTAACGATCCTAAAGTTGGTGCTACAAACACAAACGCTCCTCACGTAATCAAAGACAAAATCATCACTGGTTGTTCTGGTGCTGAATTTGGTGTGCGTTGTTTCTTAGCTGCTTACAATGCTAAAGATGGTTCATTAGCATGGAAAGCTTACTCAACAGGTCCTGATTCAGAAGTATTAATCGGTGATGACTTCAACTCTGCTAACCCACAATACAGTGCTTTGTCAGTATACAAAGACATCAACGGTGGTAACAAAGAAGGCGGTTCTTTCGAAGCACTTAAAGAAGGCCAAATCAAAATCGGTGAAAAAGATCTTGGTGTTCGTACATGGTTAAAACCACAAGCAGTTAAAGATGGTTGGCAACATGGTGGTGGTTCTACATGGGGCTGGTGGCCGTATGATGCACGTACAAACTTAGTTTACTACGGCACAGGTAACCCTTCAGTATGGAATCCAGATGTACGTCCAGGCGACAACAAATGGTCAATGACTATTTTTGCTCGTGATTTAGACACTGGTGTTGCTAAATGGGGCTACCAAATGACTCCACATGATGAGTGGGATTATGATGGTATTAACGAAGTTATCTTGTTTGACAAAGGTGGCAAAACATATGCATGGCATCATGACCGTAACGGTTTTGCATATACATTCAACGCACACGATGGTTCATTGATCGCTGCTGAGAAAGTACATCCATTTGTTAACTGGGCAACTGGTGTTGACATGAAAACTGGCGTTCCACAAAAAGTGGCTTCAGCTTCAACTCACCAAGACTACAACGCTAAAGGCATCTGCCCAGCTGCGTTAGGTACTAAAGATCAGCAGCCTGCTGCTTACTCACCTAAAACTGGTCTAGTTTATTCTCCATTGAACCACGTATGTATGACATACGAGCCAGTTGAGTCTAAATATGTTGCTGGTCAACCATGGGTTGGTGCTACATTGACTATGTTCCCAGGTCCAGATGGCGTAATGGGTGGTTTTGCTGCTTATAACCCAATGACTAACAAAAAAGTATGGTACAACAAAGAGAAATTCTCTGCTTGGGGTGGTGCTTTAACAACTGCTTCAAACCTAGTGTTCTACGGTACTCTTGATCGTTGGTTCAAAGCGTTAGATGCACAATCAGGTAAAGAACTATGGAAATTCCAAGTTGGTTCTGGCGTGATTGGTAATGCATTTACATACGGTCAAAAAGGTAAACAATACGTTGGCGTGCTATCAGGTATCGGTGGCTGGGCTGGTGTTGCGATGAACCTTGGCTTGACTACTCCAACAGATGCACTTGGTGCTGCTGGTGGTTATGCTGAACTAGTTAAATACAACGCTGCTCCTGGCGGCGGTGCATTAACAGTATTTAGCCTATAATTTAGTTTTTAACTAGATTTAGCTAAATTAGTTTAGTAATGCTAAAGAACACCCCGCTTCGGCGGGGTGTTTGTTTATGGGCTATAGCTTAGATGAGATCTGTTTGATGGTTTTATATCTATGTTTATGTCTCACTAGATTTATATCTAGAATAGGTTTATATAGAATGATCTAGTAATTTTAAATAGAATAAATGGGTATGTATACAGATTGGTATACATTCAAGTCTAAATTAGTTAAAATTTCATGATGCGTTTTAATGGTTTTAACTAACGTAAGAACTTTTACTATTGGCTATACTCTAAAATAGCTCTAAGTGTAACGATGGTTCTTGAATCCAAAAAAGGAAATAAATGATGTTAAATAACTTAAAAAAACTGGGGTTAGCTACGTTTTTAGTTGCAGCTTCAAGTTTTAGCTACGCGGATGCAATTGATGAAATTCCACCACTAAATCCAGATGAAGGTCGCCCTGGTGAGATTGCAAGAATCCCGAGTGAAGATGATTTTAGAGTGTGTACTGACCCAGACAATTTGCCATTTTCCAATAATAAGCAAGAAGGTTTTGAGGATAAAATTGCAGAAGTGTTAGCAAAAGATTTGGGTAAAAACCTATCTTTTATGTATGCATTTAACCGATTTGGATTTTTACGAAATACGATTAACGCAAGACGTTGTGATATTTTGATGGGTGTTCCACCAGATTATGACCCTGTTGCAACTTCTAAACCTTATTATCGTACAGGTCACGTATTTGTGTGGCGTAAAGAGAGCGGTTATGACATTACTGGTTATGATTCAGCAGACCTTAAAAAAGGTTTAGTTGGTACTACTGATAAGTCACCAACAACAGTAGCTTTAAGCGATAACGGCATTATCGGTAATGCAAAGCCATATCGTATTCAACGAGATTTGAATAAAAAGCCTAGTGAGATGATTGATGACTTGGAAAAAGGTGAAATTGATGTGGCCATTGCATGGGGTCCAATTGGCGGTTACTTTGCTAAACAAGCTAAAGTGCCATTGGTTGTTAGGCTTGCACCTGAATATGAGAAAGTCAATGCACGTGGTAAAACGTATTGGAATATGTCGATTGGTGTGCGCCATAGCGATAAAAAGCGCTTGGCTGAGATTGAAGGCGCTTTAGAACGCAACCATGACAAGATTATGCAAATATTGGCTGACTATGGTGTACCAACTGTGCCTGTGGTAGACGGTGACAACATCATCAAAACGTTTAAAGAGAATAAAAAGAATCACTTAAAGAATGGTGACTAACACTTAAAACTTTAGTAGAATAGCGGACTTATTTGAGCCAAGCAAAATCAAAAGTTCTGTCAACCAAATAATTTAATGTTCGTTAAATGAGTGTACGTGGACTGATACGATAAGTATAAAGACTAACGGCGCTCATTTTGTTAAGTAGATACAGGGAGATCACATGTTAGGTAATAAAACATTGAAGTCAACTTTATTTGTTGGCTTGTTAACAATTGCAGGTATGGCTGTTTCATTCCAGGCTAATGCTGCATGTAATTTAGTTTCAACTATTGATGGTAAACCATTAAATATTAAGGCAACAGCAGAAGATTCAGAAGCAGCAAAAACGTTTTTGGAAACTTGTAAAAATCCATACAATGAAATTTTTGCAAAAGATCCAGCAGCGCTTAAAAAGCTTGGTAAAAGAGCATATAACTATAACAACTGTACTGGTTGTCATGGTGGTAAATTAGAAGGCGTGATGGCTCCTGGTTTAAGAAAACAGCCTGAAGGCGGTCAAAGTCAGTGGGATAACCAATGGGTTTATCCAAAAAATGCAACAGACAAAGGTATGTTTGAAACAATTGCTGCTGGTACACCAGGTAAATCAGCAAAAGGTACCATGTTCATTTGGCACAAACAATTGCCAGGCCATACAGGCGACGGCTTAACAACTGATGAGATTTTGCAAGCGATTGCTTATATCCGTACAGAGTACGCAGGTAACGACGGTAAAACTTGGTTGAAATAATTTCAATTAGTTAGTTTTATACTTAAAACGGTTGCACATAAAGTGTGACCGTTTTTTTTGATAATTGCGCAATAGCAGGTAAACTACGTCTATTGGAGCATCTCGTTAAATATTAAAGTGTGGCCAGTAATCGATTTAACAAATTTAGGAGTTAGAAATGAAAGAAGTGAAATATGGCGTTGCGCTATTGGCACTGGTGACAATGCTAACAGCTTGTGGAAGTAAAGATGAAGGTAGTGCTACTGGGTCTGAAGCCAATCCTGCTGTTGCTGCAAATGGCGCTGGATGTAATTTGGTTTCAACCATTGATGGCAGCCCGTTAAATATTAAAGTCACTGCAGAAGATTCAGATGCAGCAAAAGCATTCTTACAGACTTGTAAAAATCCATACAATGAAATCTTTGCGAATGATCCAGAAAAGTTAAAGAAACTAGGCCAAAGAGCGTATAACTATAATAACTGCACTGGCTGTCATGGTGGTAAATTAGAAGGTGTTATGGCGCCTGGCTTAAAAAAACAACCTGAAGGTGGTCAAAGCATATGGGATAACCAATGGGTTTATCCACAAAATGCAACAGATAAAGGTATGTTTGAAACCATTGCTGGCGGTACACCAGGTAAATCTGGGAAAGGTACTATGTTTAAATGGCATAAACAAATTGAAGGTCATACAGGTGATGGTTTGACAACGGATGATATTTTGCAAGCAATTGCTTATATCCGTACACATTACGAAGGTACGGATGGGAAACCTTGGTTAGAATAGATGGGCTAAGTTAGTCTTGGTTAATATTCACGCGCTTACCGACAGTCTGTTTGTAAGCGCGTTTTTGTTTCATCTTAATTAGTGATAAAAAAGAAAAGAATATATATGACAGCAGAAAAGTTACATCACATCGTCATTGTTGGTGGTGGTGCAGGTGGTTTGGAGCTTGCAACTCGCCTTGGGGATTCTTTAGGGAAGAAAAAAAAGGCATCAATCACATTGATTGATAGTAGTCGAACACATGTATGGAAGCCACTGTTACATGAAATTGCTGCAGGCAGCATGGATCCGGAAAAGCATGAGCTTAATTACCTTGCTCAAGCACATTGGCATCACTTTAAGTTCCGTTTAGGGCGTATGAATGGCTTGGACAGGAAAAAGAAAGAGGTCTTACTTGGGCCATATCATGATGAAGACGGTTTTGAAGTGATTCCGGCCAGAGGGATTCCATATGATACGTTAGTGATTGCTGTTGGCAGTACGACCAATGATTTCGGGGTAAAAGGCGCAATGGAGCATTCAATTGCGCTCGATACTCAAGATCAAGCTGAACGCTTTCATCGTAAATTACATAACTCTTTAGTCCGAGCGCAAACACAATCGACACCGATTGAAGAGGGACAGTTGAATGTTGCTATTGTTGGCGCAGGTGCGACAGGGGTTGAGTTGGCAGCTGAGCTGCATAATACAACGCGTGAGCTAGCAGCCTATGGCTTGGATAATATTAACGCCGAAAAAGACGTAAAAATTACGATTATTGAAGCAAGCGAACAATTATTACCTGCTTTGCCTAGGCAACTCGCTGACGCTGTTTGTTTAGAGTTGAATAAGTTAGATGTCCAAATTAATACAGGTGAGCGAGTAACTGAAGTGACCGAAAAAGGAGTGCACACCCACAGTGGTCGTTTTATTCCATCAGCACTTGTAGTATGGGCTGCAGGGATTAAGGCACCTAACTTTCTTAAGAATATAGACGGCTTAGAAACGAATAGCATCAATCAACTAGTGGTTGAGCAAACACTACAAACGACATTGGATGAGAATGTATTTGCATTTGGCGATTGTGCCGCTTGTCCATGGGTAGGACATACTGCAAATGTCCCACCACGTGCGCAAGCTGCGCATCAACAGGCTTCATTGTTAATTAAGACTATGAAGCAAAGGGTTGCTGGTAAACAAAAGTTACCACTTTATAAATATACAGATTATGGTTCGTTAGTTAATTTAGGACGTTATTCAACGGTAGGTAGTTTAATGGGTGCTGTTACTGGTGGTTCTATGTATATAGAAGGTTTGATTGCGCGCATTATGTATCGCTCGCTATACCAAATGCATTTAGTCGCATTACATGGCTTCTTTTCCGTGCTATTGCAATCGCTGGGAAGGTTTATTTCGAGAAGAACAGAACCACAAGTGAAGTTACACTAGCGTTAATCTGCAATATGAATATTTCGGTAAACGCGATTAATAATACTCATGCTGATGATGATAAATATACCAAAAATCGCGGTGATTAAATTGATGTGTATATCAGCTTTCACCATGAGTAGATAAAACCCAAGCATAATCAGTATGCCGATATGTTCGTTAAAATTTTGTACTGCAATTGAGTGACCGGCACCTATTAATAGATGGCCTCTATGCTGTAGTAGAGCATTAAGTGGAACGACGAAAAATCCACTTAATGCACCAATGATGAACAGTAAAACGCCAGCCATTACCCAGTTAGCAACAAACACCATCGCAACAACAAGGCAGCCCATGACAATGCCGGCTGGTAATACTCTGACTGAGTTTTCTAAGGTGATGTAACGGGATGCAACGATAGAGCCAACGGCAATGCCGACAGCGACCATGGCAATGAGTTGCGTTGATTGCTCAATCGAGAAGTTTAATATAACAGCCGCCCACATGAGCACAACTAATCGTAGTGTAGCGCCAGCACCCCAGAATAAAGTGGTAACCGCTAAAGAAACTTGGCCTAATGGATCTTTCCACAAGGTGAGAAAAGCGTGTAAAAAGTCTTTGAGGATATAGAATAAACTTTTTTGTTCGAGTTTATGATCAATTGGCAGTTTGGGAATGTAGTAATTAAAAATTGCGGCACCTAAATAGAGGCCGCCAATAATCCACATACCTAACTGCAAATTATTAGTTGCTAGCATGCCGCCTAAAATAGCACCAAAAATAATAGCGGTCACTGTCGAGCCTTCCATCCAGCCATTAGCAGCCACCAATTGATTGCTAGGAAGTAGCTCAGTCAAAATACCATATTTAGCAGGAGAGTAAGCTGCTGCGCCGATACCGACAATGCCGTAGGCATACAACGGCGGCATACCAAATATCATGGCACTACAACCTAATACTTTAATCATATTAGAGAAGAACATGACACTTCCTTTAGGGAATGCATCTGCGATAGAGCCAACAAAAGGCGCGAGTAAAATATATGAAACGACAAAAAACTGCTGGAGTAAAGGGGTATGCCACTCGGGTGCATTAATAGCTGCGAGCAAGGCGATTGCGGTAAATAATAAGGCATTATCCGCAAGCGCAGACAAAAACTGCGCAATCAGTATGATGTAGAACTTCTTAGTCATGAAGCTAGACTACTCGTTGTTGTATAGGCATATTGTAAGGTTAGTTATTTACAATACTTCAGCTGCATAATCAGCTAAGCGAGAGCGTTCACCACGGATGAGTGTCATATGACCATTGTGCGGCCAGTCTTTGAAGCGATCAACGACATAAGTTAAACCAGAGCTACCTTCGGTTAAATATGGCGTATCAATTTGTTCAATATTGCCTAGACAAACCACTTTTGTACCTGGCCCTGCACGTGTAATAAGAGTCTTCATTTGTTTGGGCGTTAAGTTTTGCGCTTCATCAATGATTAAAAACTTGTGCAAAAATGTGCGGCCACGCATAAAGTTGAGTGACTTTACTTTAATGCGTGTACGGATAAGGTCTTGTGTTGCCGCACGGCCCCACTCACCAGCATCTTCATCGGTTTTATTAAGCACATCCAAGTTGTCTTCTAATGCGCCCATCCATGGCGCCATCTTTTCTTCTTCTGTACCAGGTAAAAAGCCAATATCCTCACCAACAGGCACCGTCACACGGGTCATAATAATTTCTGAATAGGTCTTTTTATCCAGCGTTTGAGTTAACGCTGCGGCTAAGGTTAATAGTGTTTTACCTGTTCCTGCTTGGCCCAGTAAAGTAACAAAATCGATATCAGGATCCATGAGTAAATTTAAAGCAAAATTTTGCTCACGGTTCCGTGCCGTAATGCCCCATACATTATGTTTAGGCTGAGCGTGGTCTTGAATGACTTGTAAGACAGCACTGTTATTCTCAATCTTGCGCACGATGGCATGAAATGGCTTTTCATAATCGTAATAAATAAATTCATTAATAAGAAAACTACTGACTAATGGCCCTGAAATGCGGTAATACATATTGCCAGACTCTTGCCATGACTCCATGTCTTTGCTGTGGCTTTCCCAGAAGTCTTCTGGCAACTCTTTGCTACCGCTATAAAGTAAATCGGTATCTTCTAATACTTTATCGTTAAAGTAGTCTTCTGCTGCCAAACCCATCGCGCGGGCTTTAATGCGAATGTTGATATCTTTACTAACCAATACCACTTCACGGCTGGCGTATTGTGTGTGTAGACTAAGTACAACGCTGATAATTTGATTGTCCGCTTTACTGCCAGCTAGGCCAGGCAATTCGGTACTAACTTGATTAGTTTGAAGAAACAATCGTCCAGTAACATGTCGATTGCCTTGAATCGCCAGTGGACAACCCTTTTCTAAATCAACTAAATCAGTACCGACAATTTCTTCTAAATTACGGCTGGCTTGTCGTGCATTTCGTGCAACTTCTGTCAGTCCTTTTTTATTATTATCCAGCTCTTCGAGCGTTACCATTGGTAAAAAGATGTCATGTTCCTCAAACCTAAACAGTGAGGAGGGATCATGCATCAATACATTAGTGTCTAGTACAAACAGTTTTGTGGTTGCTGGATTTTTTTTAGTCATAAGAATTAAGAATAGACCTAAATAATTAAATTGATTGAATGAATAACAGTACTTCTTCTACATGTCCATTCACTTTTACTTTGCGCCACTCCTTGATAAGCACGCCATTTTTATCGATAACGAAGGTGCTACGTTCAATGCCACGTACTTGCTTGCCATACATATTTTTCATTTTAATCACATCAAATAAATTGCAGGCTAATTCATCTGCATCGGATAATAATTCAAACGGGAAGCTAAATTTAGCTTTGAAGTTTTCATGTGACTTAAGACTGTCACGTGAAATGCCTACAATTTCAGTATCGGCGGCCTGAAATTCACTGTAAAAATCTCTAAACTGCATGCCTTGTGTGGTGCAGCCTGGTGTGGAATCTTTTGGGTAAAAATAAACAATTAGGTTTTTGCCAAGATAATTTGAGGATTTAAATTGATGACCGCTAGTAGCAGGAAGTTCGAAATCAGGGACTGTTTGATTGAGCATAAATTTATTAATCGATAATTGATAATGACTGTATTGCTTTGAGCAATTTTATAATGGACAGTTCTATTGTTGTAAAAATTAACAATTAAAGCAAGCAGAATCGAAAGAAATTATTAAGAGGCGCCAAGGCTTGGTTTGTTGATTAATTGAATCGGTTTTATTGAGGAAACTGTAATGTGATTTTTGTTCCAGAAGCCGCGACTGACTGAAACTTGATGGTGCCATCTAGCACTTCGCATGCTTTAAACGCAAATGGAATTCCCAAGCCAGTGCCAAATCTTTTAGTTGATTTTCCAGGGCTAATTGCATTGGGTGCTGGCGTAAAAGGCATGCCGCTACCTTGGTCAATGATATTGATTTCCAGCCTATTTTGCTTAATCTGTGCGGTGAACTGAATTTCGCTATGTTGGGGCGAGGCCTCAATCGCGTTCAGAACCAAGTTATAAAAAACCTGTTCTAGCAAATGTTCATCCGTCAAAATAGTTTGTTCTTCAGGTTCAATGCTCATGACGATATTAATGTTTTTTTCATGCAGCTTTTGCTGTAACGGCACAAGTGAGCTTAATACAATTTTCTTAAAAGACACTTGGCTAAGCGCGGGTTTAACTGGATGCAAATAAGCTAATAATGAGGTCGTCCAACGCTCTAGTCTATCAACGGTGTTCATGATGCCATTAACGGACTCTTGCGTTTCTTTATCGTCTTCGCGCACATCAATCACTTGTGCGGTTGCACGGATGCTTGCTAATGGATTTCTGATGTTATGGGCAAGCATGGGCACCAATAAACCAAGAGCGGCTTGTTTTTCAGTGCGCACTAATGCATCGCGGCTTTCTGCTAAATCGTCAGCCATTTTATTAATTTCTTGCGAGAGAATAGACAGTTCTTCAGCGCCGGTATCAGGCACTTGATGTTGTAAGTTGCCTGTACTAATTTCCCGTGTTGCTTTCATCATGGCATGAATTGGTTTAACAATGGCACGTTTTAAGAAAATGCGAGAAGCTACCAGAAGCAGACCAGCCAATAAAACAGGGATGCTCAATATAATGATGGAAGTTTGTTTGGCGTCGTGTAAACGTGTTTTTAGCTCATTTTGCTTTAGCGTGAGTAAATTTTCTACGCGTTTAGAAACTGTTTCATAGCGGCTAAAAATGCCTGTTTCCATATCTTGATAAAGTGCTTTGCGCGATTCGCTATTTGGACTAGTTTGATAGCGGTAAAACATATCAGGTGCTTCTGAAACAAAAATTTTATAATTTTCTTTTAAATCAGCAATCGCTTGCTGCTCTTCAGCGCCAACCGCTAAGCGCTCTAAGTTTTGAAAGTGCTTTAGGATAGAGATTGTGTATGTTTTGTACTCTTCTTTTGCGTTGGTATCGCTTAATAAAAACGCATCAAACAGTTCCTTCATTTGACGATATAAGTCACCTCGCGTTTGCTGGGTTTCTTGCACTAAAGTGTGAATTCGTTGAGATTCTTTAGCTGATTTATCCCAAAGGTGAATACCAAAAATACCGCCCATAACGGCTAGTACAATCAAGGTAATAAAGATTAACTCATGCACCAATAACAAGTCGCGTAACGATCTTGTTTTTGGTGTTTTTGTGTTTGGCTTAGCCATTCGACAATTTAAAAGCGACAGGAACCGAAATGTTAAAGGTACGGCCTTGTAACACTTTTGGCGGCGCAGGGAATGGTGATGCTTTTTCGACCATTTCTAAGGCGCGTTTATCTAAAGCATCATAGCCACTACTTTCTCGCACAACAGCGGACAACACACTGCCATTGCTGTCTATTTTAAGATCTAGCAGCGCAGTGCCTTCCCATCCACGTCTTTCCGCAATCTTCGGGTAAGATTTATATTTTGCAATCGTACGACCTAGTAAGTTGCCATAACTGCTTAATGCGTTATCGATATCGGCCTGGCTTATTTCGGGTGGCGGTGGCTCTACTGGGGTTGGAGGAGGAACAACGACTTCTGCTTTACGTTCAACTGATGGTGCTACTGCAATGACACTTTCAACTGGCTGTGGTGGCGTGACTTCTGGTTGTGAAACTGGCTCTGGCGCAACAACTTTTTTAACTGGCTCTGGCTTGATAATCGGTTTTGGTTCTTTTTTAATAGGCTCTGGTTTTGGTGGTTCTGGAATATCAATTGGAGGTAAAGGCTCTATAACGGCTGCTGGCGCGGGTGCTTCTGGTTGTTGCAATTCAATTTTTAATACGAGCGGCTTCTCTTCTTTTTCAGTTGAGAAGTCAAAGGTTGGCACAACGACTACGACAAATATATGCAGTAATATTGAAGCGCTAATGGCCCAAATAATGGCATGACCATCAAGGCGCTGGTGGTTAATTGTGATGTCCAAAACAGTATTTTTTTAAAAGTTAAGCTTTTGATTATACTATGGCTAGTCTTGGTTTGTTAACAGGGTATTTTTGGTTAAATACAGCCAATAGTTAGGGCTTATGTTAAATCGCTCCTTCAAAAGGCTGGATATTGACATGTATGCCTGGCTCGCAATCGCCAATCGTTTCATCTAGCACAATAAAACAGTTCGCTTTGCTCATACTGCTTAAAATGCCAGAACCTTGACTGGATAAGGGTTTAACTTTCCACAGGCCCTTTTCTTCAAATAAGATGCCGCGTTGAAATTCAGTTCGACCTTTCGCTTTTTTAATCGATTCTGTACATTCAACAACAAACATTGGCGTTGGTTCTACTGTTTTACCCATTAGTAATAATAATGCTTGTCTGACAAATTGATAAAACGTCACCATCGTAGAAACTGGATTGCCAGGTAGACCAAAATAATGGGCATGACTAACTTTGCCATAAGCTAATGGACGGCCTGGTTTCATATTGATTTTCCAAAATAAAACTTGCCCATGTTTGCCAAGCAGTGCTTTCATATAATCGGCTTCGCCAACCGAAACACCGCCACTGGTAATAACAACATCATGATGATTCGCGGCGTCTAATAATGTTTTTTCAAGCAAATCGGGCTGGTCGGGTACAACGCCTAAATCTGAGATATGGACATTTAATTGGCTTAACATGCCATATATCGTGTAGCGATTACTGTCATAAATTTGACCCTGTTCTAGTGGTTTACCAACGCTTACTAGTTCATCGCCTGTGCTAAAAAAAGCCACCTTCAATTGACGGTTTACTAATACTTTTGCAACACCTAAGGAAGCTAATAGCCCCAAGTCTGCTGCTTGTAATTGATGTCCTTTACTTAATACCGTCTCGCCACTTTTTAAATCTTCACCTGCCAAACGTACATTCGAGCCTTGTTTTGGCGCTTCTAAGACATTGATGTATTCACCTTTATTAACCGTTTTTTCTTGCATCACCACGGTATCAGCACCTTTGGGAATAACAGCGCCCGTCATGATTTTGACACACTCACTGGCTTTTACTTCGCCCTCAAAAGGTCTGCCAGCAAATGCAGTACCAATGATTTTAATCATTTTAATGCCTTCGCTATATTTAAAAGCAAAGCCGTCCATTGCACTATTATGATGATTAGGCACATTGCTTGGAGAAACAATATCCTCAGCTAAAATGCGACCTAAACTCTCTCGAATCGCCAATAGTTCTGTTTCAACAACTGGATTTAAAAATTGCTGAATAAAAGTGCGCGCCTGCTGCACCGACATTGCATTCGGATCATAATCATCCATACAGCTAGGATTGGTAGCGAGTTGTTTGAGTGTCGTGTTAGTCATACGTTTGTTTTATCCATTCCATCATAAACAAGCAGATTGCTTGTGTGTCATTCAGTGGCAATTGTGGCTTATTGCAGTTGATTGGTTCGTCGCATGCAACAGCAATGATATTGGGGTCGCTGTCGGCAAGTAAAGGCAGGCCTAAGCTTGGTCTGTGTACTTCAATTTTTGGAATAGCCGCTTGTTTAAAGCCTTCAACCAAAATTAAATCAGCATAGCGATTATCCAATTGTGCAAGTAGCGTTTCTAAATGCGCTTCGCCATTACCATCTGGGGTTCTTTCCATTTCAGTCATTAACGCCCAACGTTTACCTGAAGCAATCAGCGTTTGCACCGCGCCTGCTTCACGAATGTTGTAGCTATCTTTACCAACATGGTCAATATCAAATTGGTGATGTGCATGTTTAACTACGGAAACACGAACCTGGTGTGCGGCCAATGCGGGAATAAGTTGCGTAATCATGGTGGTTTTGCCTGCATTGCTGCCAGCTGCCACAATGCCTAAAATCGGTAAGCTTAACGTTGATAATTTAGTCATTGCTCAATTTTAATGCCAAAGCGTCCAATTCCTCAACGGTATTCACATTTACAAAAGCATCATCACAATCATCAAATATCACTTCGGTATAGGTTAAACTTTTTTGCCAAAGACTCACTTTACGGTTTCCCTGCGCGATGAAGGCTGTCAATGAAGGCAGCACTGATTTTTTCATTAAGCAAAAAACAGGGTGAACATAACCGCCACTTTTCGCAACGGCTATGTCAACATTACCTTTGATAAGCGACTGCATGAGCCGTGAGACTAAATCAGCAGGGATCAGTGGGGAATCACATGGCGTGGTTAACAGATAATCATGTTTACCATGTTGCAAGCCTAAACTAAAGCCCGCTAGCGGCCCGATAAAGTCAGGATTTTCATCTTGTAAAATCGGTAGATTAAACGCTTCATATTGTGCAATCTCACGGTTGGCATTGATTAAGATTTCATCTACTTGCGGTGCTAAACGATTAATAACGTGTTGAACAAGCGATTGTTGTTGCAGCTTAACCAAGCCTTTGTCTACGCAGTTCATTCGCGAGCCTCGCCCGCCCGCAAGGATAATGGCTGAAACAGCGTGCATCTATATCAACTTATCTATCAAATTAAATACTAAATTAACCACCAGTATGCGACATAAATCTAACGACTGCTGGCGCTGCGCGTTGCAAGTCGAAATCATGACCTTTTGGTTTGACTCTCATGCTATTGATAATTGCTTTGATTAATGGCGCATCATCATTAGGATGGTTTCTTAATAGTGGCATCAATTCTATTTTGTCTTCTTGCCCAAGACATAAATAGAGTTCACCTTGGCAAGTAATGCGCACGCGGTTACAGCTTTCGCAAAAATTATGGCTATGTGGCGAGATAAAACCAATTTTTGTTTTGGACTCTGCTACACGCCAATACTTGGCTGGCCCTCCTGTCGATAGTGCACTTGGCAATAGTGTGTACTTACTTTTTAGGAGCGCTAAAGTATCTTTGTTACTCACAAAAGTATTTTCGCGGGTGTGATTAACATCACCTAAAGGCATTTCTTCAATAAAGCTAATATCAATCTGCTTATTAATCGCAAACTGTACTAAATCAACCGCTTCGTCATCGTTCATGCCGCGCATCAAAACGGTATTAAGTTTAATGCCTTCAAACCCTGCTGCAATGGCGCTATCAATGCCTGCTAGCACTTTTGCTAAATCACCTGTACGGGTAATGGTTTTAAAACGTTCTGGATTCAAGCTATCGACTGAGATGTTGACGCGTTTGATGCCCGCTTGTTTCAATTGCTGCGCTTGTTTACTTAATTGGCTACCGTTAGTCGTAATGACTAACTCATCTAAGCCTGAGAGTTGACCAACTTCTTCAAATAGCCACAACGCATTCTTACGCACCAAAGGCTCGCCGCCTGTGATGCGAACTTTTGTTACGCCAAGTTGGACAAACACTTTAACAATGCGCGCACACTCTTCTAAACTCAATACTTCATTTCGAGATAAAAACGTCATGTCTTCTGCCATGCAATATTGGCAGCGGAAGTCGCAACGATCGGTAATCGAAAGGCGAATATAATCGACTTGTCTGCCAAATTGATCGATGAGTTTTTGTGGTGAGGTGACCATAACGTAAATTAGCGGTGTCAGAATTAGAATTAAGCCATTATTCTATGCCCTTTTTGGGGTTTAACAAGTGATGTTTTAGGTATATCATTGGATAGTATTTACAATTGAGTAACATTTTGGGGATTAGTTTGGTTAATAAGCTTTCTGACAGTGATTTAAAAAAAATAGAATCACATATTTTCGCCCATCAAGGCGTGCCTGGTGCATTGATGCCTTTGTTACACGCGGTGCAAGATGATATTGGTTACGTGCCTGAAGAAATTTATCCGCAAATTTCGCAAGCTTTAGCGCTTTCTGTTGCTGAGGTGCATGGCTTTGTGACGTTTTACCATCACTTCAGAACGCATCCCGTTGGTAAGCATGTGTTGCAAGTCTGTCGTGCAGAATCTTGCCAAGCGATGGGATCTGAAAAATTGGAGTCTGAGATTAAAGCTAAATTAGGCATTGATTATCATCAAACCACAGCGGATGGTGAAGTAACATTGTTGCCAGTCTATTGTTTGGGTAACTGTGCCTGCTCTCCCGCGGTGATGATGGATGATGAAGTGTATGGTCGTGTTAATGCGCAAGCGGTTGCTGACCTGGTGAGTGAGGTAAGCAATGGCTAAAGTAAAAGTGTTTGTCCCTAGAGATTCAACAGCGCTTTCATTGGGCGCTAATCGCACAGCCCTTGCGATTCAAGCAGAAGCGGAAAAACGCGGCATTGACATCGAATTGATTCGGAATGGTTCGCGTGGTGTGTTTTGGCTTGAACCGATGGTTGAAGTTGAGACTGATAAAGGGCGTATTGCATACGCGCCAGTCAAACCTAACGATGTAGCTGGCTTATTTGATGCTGATTTTTTAAATGGCGGCGAGCATGCGCTAAGTCTCGGCTTAACAGAAGAAATCCCATATCTCAAAAATCAACAACGCTTAACTTTTGCACGAGCGGGCATTACCGATCCTGTTTCGCTAGAAGATTATCTCGCACATGATGGTTATAAAGGACTGACTAATGCGTTGGCAATGACGCAAGAGGACATCGTTAAAGCAGTAACGGACTCAGGGTTACGTGGGCGTGGTGGCGCAGCGTTTCCAACGGGTATTAAATGGAATACCGTTTTAGGTGCAAAAGGCGAACAAAAATACATTGTTTGTAATGCCGATGAAGGTGATTCTGGCACTTACTCTGATCGTATGGTGATGGAAGATGATCCTTTTGTCCTGATAGAAGGCATGACCATTGCTGGTATTGCGGTTGGTGCAACACAAGGTTATATTTACCTGCGTAGTGAGTACCCACATGCGCTGCAAATATTAAACGAAGCGATTGCTAAAGCAGTTGCTGCCAATTACTTGGGTGATGATGTTTGTGGTTCTGGTCAAGCGTTTCACTTAGAAGTCCGTCGCGCAGCTGGTGCTTATGTTTGTGGCGAAGAAACGTCATTATTAGAAAGCTTGGAAGGTAAACGTGGTTTGGTGCGCTTTAAACCACCACTTCCTGCGATAGAAGGTTTATTTGGGAAACCAACGGTTGTTAATAATGTCATAAGCTTAGCGACCATTCCTATTATTTTGGATAAAGGTGCGCAATATTATGCCGATTACGGCATGGGTCGTTCACGTGGCACATTGCCGATTCAATTAGCGGGCAATATTAAACAAGGTGGCTTGGTTGAGTTGGCTTTTGGCGTAACATTAAGAGAGTTGCTTTATGATTATGGCGGTGGTTCAGCTAGTGGCAGACCAATACGCGCCGTACAAGTGGGTGGCCCATTAGGCGCTTACTTACCAGAAAGCCAGTTTGATACGCCAGTCGATTATGAGTCATTTGCTAAGCTATGGGCAGTACTAGGTCATGGCGGGATTGTGGCATTTGATGATACGGTCGATATGGCAAAAATGGCGCGATACGCCTTTGAATTTTGTTCGATTGAAAGTTGCGGAAAGTGCACACCATGCCGCATTGGCGCAACGCGAGGCGTAGAAGTGATGGATAAAATTAAATCGGGTAAAGACCATGCGAAAAATATACAAGTATTACGCGATTTATCTGACACTATGCTCAATGGTTCTTTGTGCGCACTGGGCGGTATGACGCCTTATCCAGTGATTAGCGCATTGAATCACTTTGGTGAAGATTTTGGCTTGAATGTCAGTATTGACAAAAAGCTTAACGAAAAAGAGGGTGTCGCCTAAGCGCGGCAAAGGATAGCATCATGGATGATATTAAATATACGGTAGCAAAACCGAATGTCTTGAAATATGAGCCCGAAAAAGACTACGGTACGCCAAAAAAAGACAGTGAAGTATTAGTGACACTGAATATTGATGGCGTGGAAGTGACGGTACCAGAAGGTACGTCTATTATGCACGCCGCTCAATTGAGTGGTGTCACCGTACCAAAACTCTGTGCAACTGATTCGCTAGAGCCGTTTGGTTCATGTCGGTTGTGTTTGGTTGAAATCGAAGGCCGTCGTGGCATGCCAGCTTCTTGCACCACACCAGTTGCAGAAGGCATTAAAGTTAAAACGCAAACTAAAGCGTTAGCGGATACGCGCCGTGGTGTCATGGAGCTTTATATTTCAGATCACCCGCTGGATTGCTTAACGTGTTCTGCTAATGGCGATTGTGAGTTGCAGGATATGGCTGGTGCAGTCGGTTTGCGTGAAGTGCGTTATGGTTATGAGGGCGAAAATCACTTAAAAGCGGAAAAAGATGAAAGCAATCCTTATTTCACTTTTGACCCATCCAAATGTATTGTCTGTTCGCGTTGTGTGCGCGCTTGTGAAGAAACACAAGGCACGTTTGCATTAACCATTCAAGGACGGGGTTTTGAAAGTAAAGTTTCTGCAGGTAACAAAGATTTTATGGATTCTGAATGTGTGTCTTGTGGCGCTTGTGTACAAGCTTGTCCAACGGCAACATTGATGGAAAAAACGGTCATCGAAGCAGGAACGCCAGAACATAAAGTGACGACAACCTGCGCTTATTGTGGTGTTGGCTGTAGCTTTGATGCTGAAATGAAAGGCGATGAAGTCGTTCGTATGACGCCAAATAAAGACGGCGGTGCTAATCACGGTCATTCTTGCGTTAAAGGCCGTTTTGCTTGGGGTTATGCAACCCATCAGGACCGTATTACCACACCAATGATTCGTAAAAGCATTCATGATGAGTGGCAGCAAGTGGGTTGGGATGAGGCGATTCAATATGCAGCCAGTGAGATTAAACGCATTCAGACTAAATATGGTAAAGATGCAGTTGGCGGCATTACTTCATCACGTTGTACCAATGAAGAAGTGTACGTCACGCAGAAATTAATTCGTGCTGTGTTTGGCAATAATAATGTCGATACTTGTGCGCGCGTTTGTCACAGCCCGACAGGTTATGGCTTAAAACAAACATTAGGTGAGTCAGCAGGTACGCAGACATTTGATTCTGTAATGCAGTCAGATGTGATTTTTGTGATTGGCTGTAATCCGACGGATGCCCACCCAGTATTTGGCTCACAAATGAAGCGTCGTTTACGTGAAGGCGCAAAGTTAATTGTAGCTGATCCACGTGCAATTGATTTGGTTGAGAACTCACCACATGTGCGCGCGGACTATCACCTGAACTTGCGTCCTGGCACTAACGTTGCCTTGCTTTCTGCACTATCGCATGTTGTGGTCACTGAAGGCTTGGTAAAAGAAGAGTTTGTTAAAGCGCGTTGTGAGTGGGATTCATTTGTGTTGTGGCGTGATTTTGTGGCTAAGCCAGAAAACTCACCTGAGGCTTTAGAAAAAGACACTGGTGTATCAGCAGAGAAAATACGTGAAGCGGCCAGACTGTTTGCAACAGGTGGTAATGCTGCTATTTATTATGGTCTAGGCGTCACTGAGCATAGCCAAGGTTCTACGGCGGTGATGGCCATTGCAAACTTAGCGATGGCAACGGGCAATGTTGGTCGTGAAGGCGTTGGCGTTAATCCATTGCGTGGACAAAATAATGTGCAAGGGTCGTGTGATATGGGTTCTATGCCACATGAGTTGCCAGGTTATCGTCATGTCAATGACAATGAAGCGAGGGCTGAATTTGAAGCGGCTTGGGGTGTTGAGCTGAGTGTTGATCCTGGTTTGCGTATTCCGAATATGTTGGATCTAGCCGCAGAAGGTAGCTTTAAAGCGCTTTATTGTGTAGGTGAAGATATTGCGCAATCGGATCCTGATACAAAGCATGTAACCCATGCATTAGAGAGTATGGAATGTGTGATTGTGCAGGATTTGTTCTTAAATGAAACCGCCATGTTTGCCCATGTATTCTTCCCAGGCGCATCATTCTTAGAAAAAAGTGGCACATTTACCAATGCTGAGCGTCGCATTTCACCTGTGCGTAAAGTGATGGCGCCTAAGAATGGCATGGAAGATTGGGAGATAACTGCTAAGCTTTCTGAAGCCTTGGGTTATCCAATGCAATACGCACATGCCAGCGACATTATGGATGAAATTGCGGCATTAACACCGACCTTTAAAGGCGTTAGTTTCAAAAAGCTTGATGAACTTGGCAGCATACAATGGCCTTGTAATGATGAAGCGCCTATCGGTACACCAACCATGCATGTAGATGAATTTGTGCGCGGTAAAGGTAAATTCTTTATTACCCAATATGTGCCAACTAGTGAGAAGGTGAATGGTAAGTATCCATTGATTTTAACGACTGGGCGTATCTTAAGTCAATACAACGTTGGCGCACAATCTCGCCGTACGCAGAATGTTGCATGGCATCATGAAGATATCGTTGAAATGCATCCGCATGATGCCGAAGAACGCGCGATTCAACAAGGTGACTGGGTTGGTGTAACGAGTCGTTCAGGTGAAACGGTCTTGCGTGTCACCATTACTGAGCGTGTACAACCAGGCGTCATCTATACGACATTTCATCATCCTGAATCCGGCGCTAACGTCATTACCACGGATAACTCTGACTGGGCAACTAATTGTCCTGAGTTTAAAGTCACCGCGGTACAAGTGAAAAAAGTGAACCAAGTATCTGATTGGCAAAAGGAATATAAAACGTTTAGTGAAGCGCAAATTGAATTAACAGGTATCTTGCCTGCTAAACCTGCAGTCATTGAACAGTAAGGCAATGAAGCAAAGGTTTGCATTAGATATTAGTGCACCAACACAGCAATATACAATACAGCGCTGGAAGAATGGCGAGCTAACGACCGCGACTGATCAACTGGCAGAAGAGGTGCCTGTTGCATTGATTTATAATGGTGTGTCGCATGCAGTGATGTTAGCAACGCCGCAAAATTTAGAGGAGTTTGCTTTAGGATTTTCTCTAACAGAAGGTATTTTGCGTGACCAAAGCGAGCTTTACGGTATTGACCTACAATCGCAAGAAAATGGGATTGAAATCCATTTAGATGTCGCTAGTGAGCGGTTTGCTCAGTTAAAAGAACGTAGAAGAAGTATGGCTGGACGTACTGGCTGTGGCTTGTGTGGCGCAGAAAGTTTAACGCAAGTTTTTCATTTGCCAGAAGTGAGTGATCTATCTGAACACCTTACGATTAGCATGCGCAGTATTTTTAAGGCACATGATACGATGCGAGACAAGCAAGCATTGCAGCAGTTGACGGGCGCGACGCACGCCTGTGCTTGGGCGAATGCGGCGGGAGAGATTGAGCATGTTAGGGAAGATGTTGGTAGGCATAATGCGCTAGATAAGTTAATTGGCGTTTTGCATCAGAATCATGTGCATGGTGGTTTTGTTTTAACGTCAAGCCGTGCGAGTTATGAAATGGTGCAAAAAATAGCGGTGGCAGGCTTTGATATATTGGCTGCTATTTCTGCGCCGACAGGTTTGGCCGTGCGGATTGCAGAAGAGTATGGTATTACGTTATTAGGTTTTGTAAGAGAACAACAATATGTGGCATATAGTCATGCCAAGCGAATAATAGAATAGGTGTTGCATGGAAACAGAAAAATTAATCACAATGGCTAATCAAATCGGGGATTTTTTTGAGGCTTATCCAAGTGAGGCTGAAGCCAAGGAAGGGATTGCTAACCACTTACACAGTTTTTGGAACTCAGTCATGATTCAATCAATTGTCAAACATGTGCAACAACATCAAGGAAAGGGCTTGCACCCTAGAGTGATTGACGCAATCAAGCAGCACCTTGCTTAAGTCGTATGCTCGATATTTTTTCAGCTAGCTCGCTCATTGTTCCGTTAATCTTTTTTGCCGCGACGCTCTACGCCTCTGTTGGGCATGGCGGCGCTTCTGGTTACTTAGCTGTAATGGCTTTACTGAGCGTTGCACCAGAAAGTATGCGCCCAGCGGCATTAACCCTAAATGTACTCGTTAGTAGCATTGCGCTCTATAAGTTTTATCGGGTAAAAGCATTTTCGTGGCAGTTACTGCTACCTATCATTGCGGGGTCAATTCCCTTTGCTTTTGTTGGTGGTCTTATTTCACTTCCTTCAGCGATTTACAAACCAGTAGTTGGAATCGTATTGATGATCGCTGCATGGCAAATATTTGTCCGCGCGAAACACATCCCAGCAAAAAGCCAGCAAGAGCCTGCCAAAGCAGCTTTGGTTGGCATGGGGGCTGGCTTAGGATTATTGTCTGGTTTGACTGGTGTTGGAGGTGGTATTTTTCTAAGTCCAATATTAATTCTGATGAACTGGGCAGAAACCAAGACCATATCAGGCGTTGCTTCGGCCTTTATCTTAGTGAACTCAATATCTGGCTTAGCTGGTGTGTTAACGCAAAATTATGTATTGCCAGAAGGGCTCGTCTTTTGGGCGTTGGCAGCAGTGGCGGGTGGATTCATTGGTGCTGAGTACGGCAGTCGTCGTTTGGCTAATCCAACAATCCGACAGCTGCTTGCTTTAGTGTTAGTCGTTGCTGGAATTAAAATGATCTTAACCGCTTAATGCGTTTGCTGAAATAACCTAAAGCTTTCTTTACGCTCACTCACACGCTTGTCGTTCCAAATCTGATGCCAATCCTCTCCAAGCATCATTTCTTTCGGGTTCTTATCGTCTTGGATTAAATATAAATCGCAGTTTTTGCTTTCCTCAGAAAAAGAAGGATAGGTTTTAATGTTCACGTAATAGTGCAGTAATTCACGCTGGGAGTCGCCTAGGCTTTCACTCGCAACGCACGAATATTCTGCGGGTAAGTTATTCTTTAAGCTGGTAAATACGTCACGATAGCTGCGAGCAGAGTCAATCATTGGTAGCCACAATGTCATGAGTAAAGTCCAAACAAAAGTCATGCCAATCGCCCAATTAGTCGCGGCGGCGCGATTGGAATGTTGTGCGCGTAATGCAGTAAATAACCAAATAATGGTCATTGCAGAAGCCGCTGTAAAAGCCAGTACATTAAAGTTGAGCTGTGTTAGTCCAGATAAAAAGATGAGGCGCTCTTTTAGTTTTTCAGGACTGCCCGACATCATCGCACCCCAGCCCAGCCAGATTAGGAATCCCATAAAACCGAAAAGAATAAGACCAAACCAATTGATTGCGCTAGCTGCACCGCGTTTTAATGTTTCTATACTGCCGCTAGCGAGTGCTGTTAGTGGAATAAGCAGAGGCATTGCATAGATATCTCTACTTTCACCAAAAAAACCGATGGTTAGATATGCCGCAATAAAAAAGACAATGCACAGCTGAAATTTAGCCTCATTAAATAATTGTTTACGATAGCGCCATAAACCCCACACAGCTAACGGTAGTGATGGCCATGCGTACCAAACTGAGATATTTAAAAGGTAAAGATGCGAGGATTGATGGGCCCTAGCTAACGATGATGACCACCATGCATCAAGTAGAGGTGAAGAGAAATGCATGCAAAGTAATACCCAAGCAAGGATAACTGGGCTGGCAATTAATAGGGCAATACCGATGACTTTTGCAAAGCTAACCGTGCGCCAATGTTTAAAAAAACAAGGGAGTGCTGCACAGGTCAGCAAGATCATGCTAATCGGCAGTATGCCAGTTGATAAAAACCCAACACTCATGCCTGCGCCTAATAAAACACTTGCTCTATAAGGACGTCTTCTAGCAAGTGTGAGTGCATAAAAACATGCAGCAATGCCAGTTAAAGCAGAAACCTCTGGTGTAATGGTATGGGCGCTAATGACTAAGCCAATTGAACTGATGAAGATAAATGACGTCTGGCGCCCAAAGCCCCTGCCCCAAAGCTCTCTGCCGGTCATACCAATCATCACTAAAGTGAGAAGCATCCATAAGCCAGTGACAATACGTGCACTATCATGCAGCGGTAGGATAGTGTTCAATGCTGTTGCTGACAATGCAGCGCTTAAATAATATAGAGGTGGATTAGAGAGCTGATCGCTGCTAGCGGGAGTTGCTGCAATGAAGCTGCCATTGTCTAATACTTGTTTGATAGTGCTTATGGCGTTCGATTCCAATGGTTTCCATGGTTCATGACCAATTAAGCCCATGAGTAACCAAACCGCGCATAATAGGATGAGCAGGTGAATTTTTGCCCGCTCGCCTACCCGGGCGGGTGGAGTCGACATATTGCCTTGCCAGTCATGCTCAAGATTAAAACGCATATTATTTGGATTGTTTATTCAGTATGATTATTTTAGCTAATCTAAATTCTAACATTGTGAAGACGTATACGGATTGTACGCATAAAAAAAGGCAGCTATGCTGCCTTTTTTTATCAACATGAAGTTTTACTTACATGCCATATTTTTTACGGAACTTATCAACACGACCAGCAGTATCTAAAATCACTTGTTTACCAGTATAAAACGGGTGAGATTTTGATGATACTTCAATCTTAACAAGTGGATACTCTTTGCCATCTTCCCACTTGATCGTATCTCTAGCGGCAATGGTTGAGCGTGTTACAAAGCTAAAATCTGCACCAATGTCTTGGAACACGACTTCTCTGTATTCAGGGTGGATGCCATCTTTCATAATATAACCTTATCTTTGTTGTTAGCCGCTTAAAGCCGCTAAAAATTAAATTCTTTTTCGAGAACTCAGCATTGTATTGCTTTTTAAAAGGCTAAGCAAGTATAAATATTGAGTTTTACTTTGTTTTTAGCTACGACGCATGCTGTCAAAGAAGTCAGCATTATTTTTCGTTTGCTTGATTTTATCCAGCAAGAACTCCATCGCTTCCAAATCATCCATTGGATAGAGCAGTTTGCGTAGCACCCAAATTTTCTGCAACACATCTTTTTCAATGAGTAACTCTTCACGACGCGTGCTGGATTTGTTGACGTTAATCGCAGGATAAATACGTTTTTCAGCCATACGGCGATCGAGATGAATCTCCATATTGCCGGTACCTTTAAACTCTTCGTAAATCACATCGTCCATACGAGAACCAGTATCAACCAACGCTGTTGCAATGATGGTTAGTGAACCACCTTCTTCGATATTACGTGCCGCGCCAAAGAAGCGTTTAGGTTTGTGTAGTGCGTTAGCATCTACACCACCAGTCAATACCTTGCCTGATGATGGAATCACTGTGTTGTAAGCACGCGCCAAACGGGTGATTGAGTCTAGTAAAATCACAACGTCTTTTTTATGTTCAACTAAACGTTTTGCTTTTTCTAAAACCATTTCTGCTACTTGTAAATGGCGCGCTGCAGGCTCATCGAAAGTTGACGCTACCACTTCGCCTTTTACTGAACGTGTCATTTCGGTCACTTCTTCAGGGCGCTCATCAATTAATAATACAATCAATGTGACATCTGGATGGTTGGCTGTAATCGCATGTGCAATGTTTTGCATCATCACCGTTTTACCACTTTTTGGACTAGCAACGAGTAAAGCGCGTTGACCTTTACCAATTGGCGCAATCATATCAATCACGCGACTTGTGATATTTTCTTCCGCTTTAATGTCGCGCTCTAATGTCAGTGGCTCAGTTGGGAAAAGTGGTGTTAAGTTCTCAAATAAGATTTTATGTTTTGTGTTTTCTGGTTTTTCGCCATTAACAGTATCTACTTTGATTAATGCGGTATAACGTTCGCCATCTTTTGGTGTGCGAATCTCGCCTTGAACACTATCGCCAGTATGCAGATTAAAGCGACGAATTTGTGAAGGTGAAACGTAAATGTCGCCAGGACCTGCAAGGTAAGAAGTGTCTGGGGACCGTAAAAAACCGAAACCATCTTGTAGCACTTCCAACGTGCCATCACCGAATATATTGTCACCGTTTTTGGCTTTATTTTTTAGAATGGCAAAAATAACATCTTGCTTGCGCATACGGCTGGCATTGTCAACGCCCTCGGCAATAGCCATGTCGACTAGCTCGGTGACGGGTAGGTGTTTAAGGTCGGATAGGTGCATGATAAAGCTCGCTGGAAGGGGTTTTATAGAACAGAAGTTAAAGAAACCTAGCTTCTATGTTCTTAAGAAGCTAGGAAAATGTGCTTAGATATTGCTATCAATAAATGCCATTAGTTGCGATTTAGATAAAGCGCCCACTTTGGTTGCTTCTACATTGCCATTTTTAAATAGCATTAATGTAGGAATGCCGCGAATGCCATATTTAGGCGGTGTTTGCGGATTATCATCGATATTTAATTTTGCGATTACTAAACGATCACCATATTCCTCTGATATATCTTCTAATATCGGTGCAATCATTTTGCATGGACCACACCATTCTGCCCAGTAATCGACTAAAACGGGTAGTTGTGATTGCAGTACTTGTTCTTCAAAACTAGTATCGCTAAGATGAATGATTTTTTCGCTCATGAGTACCTCAACGGTTGAATGTAATTAGCTTAAATATGATTTTAAAGCCTAAATGATTAAGCTAAGTCCAGATTTAAGACCATATTGTAAGATTAAGTCCAGATATAAGCATTAAGTAAAATGCGCTGGAATTTATTTCGGTAATAATACAGGGGCTAACGCTTAAACTCTATCAGACTTGCTATATTATAACTTGCAAGACAGTATAACAATACCATTAGTAATATATCAAGTGGTATTACAATTGATTTCACCATGATTACGCTAGCAAGATTATATAGAAGACACAATTTGAGGGGGTAAACGGATGTGTATCAAAAAGCTGTTTGTCATTTTCACTTTACTAGCATCAAGTTGCAATGCGTATGCTAGGGATGCAGTTGTGTTACAAGACTTGTCTGGCAAGTCGCACGGCCTTAGTGAATATGCGGGCAAGTGGCTCATTATTAATTATTGGGCAACTTGGTGTTCGCCATGTCTAGAAGAGGTGCCAGAGTTAGTTGCTTTATATGATGATAGAAAAGGCAAGGATTTAATGGTTATCGGTGTCGTGTTTGATTATGAGACGGTAGAAGAAGTAAAACGTTATGTAGATGATATGTTGATGTCTTACCCGATTGTATTAGGCAATAAAGCGGTGGCTAAGCAAATTGGTAGTGCAGAAGTGTTGCCAACGACCTACCTCTTTAATCCGCAGGGAAAATTGATTAAGGTGAAACGTGGCATTGTCTCTAGAAGTTATCTAGAGACAGTCATGCAGGAAAATTAAACAGTGTTTTAAACGTCAGATGCTGGTGTAACGGCTTTGGGGGTATCGATAGACTCACCTTGACTATTGAGGATATTCAAATTATTTTCCTCTGCAAATTGCATTAGTTCTTCAAACCCATCAGGGTTCGTCGTGCGCAATTGCATATCGACAGCTAAACAGCGAACGCCATCGATCATTTCAGGCTTAAGGTAAGGTGAATAACGTAATTTACGGTCGTCACCAAAAGTCGCATAACTGCTACAGATGCGATCCACCCAATCGCTAGGGCGGAAACGCTTGCCATCGCGCGTAATACTTTGAATGATAATTTCTTCTGGAATATTTGCCATGTAGGTTAAGGTCCTTTATTTCAATTAATTTAGTTCTGGTATTCAAACACTTTGACCACTTTTGCCACGCCATCTGTCGTACGTGCGATTTCTGTGGCGATGTCTGCTTCGCGTTGTTTCACAATGCCCATTAGATAAACCACGCTCGCTTCAGTGACTATTTTGACGTCATTAGCAGAAAAGTTCTTTTCAGCAAGGAATTTAGCTTTTACTTTAGAAGTGATATAAGTGTCGTTAGCACGGTCGCTGATGCTGGTTTTGGGCCCAACAACGATTTCATTGGTAATATTTTTAACACTTTCAACAGATTGGGTAATACGTTCTGCCTCGGCTTTTGCTGCCTCATTAGGCGCTTCGCCTGTTAGTAATACGCTTAGGTTGTAGCTTGTTACATTGACATGCGCTTCTTCACCTAATGATTTACGAATTTGTTGAGAAGCTTTTATCTCAATATTTTCATCTTCAATATAAATGCCTGAAGTGCGATTGTCGGTTGCAATGGATGCTCCCGCAGCCGCTCCACCTACGACAGCAGTAAAGCAGCCAGTTAATTGTATTCCCATCGCTGCAATAAGAAGAGTTTGAAATAAAGCTTTTGAAAAAGGTGCCATTGAATTTTCCTGTCTTATAAATAGGGCTATAAATAGAGTAACGCTATTTTTTGTGAATGATACGCCGATTATGCGTCAAATGCATTACGTAGCCATTCAATATCATGAAAGTTGGTCTTGCTCATTAAAACTGCATCAAAACGGCAAGGGCGGTTGGGTTGGGTTTGCAAAAAATATTGTGCCGTTGCAATCAGCTTTTGTTGTTTGTGCCGCGTAATACTTTCAGCAGCACCGCCAAACTGATTGCTAGAACGCAGTCTTACTTCCACGAACACCAAGGTTTCTGCTTCTTGCATAATTAAATCAATTTCGCCGAACTGGCAATGATAGTTTTTGGCTACTAAACTAAGTCCATTATTTATTAAAAAAGTTTCAGCCATTTTTTCTGCTTGCAAACCAGCATTGTTTTTATTGATTTTCATTATTGACACTATCGCCTTATTTTTATTCTTTATTTTTTTAATAGCTGTTATATACGCTTCGCGTTAAAATTTGGCTGATGACACAACCTGCATTAACACAAGCTGTATTATATGTGGTCGCAACGCCGATTGGTAACTTGGGCGATATTACCTTGCGCGCTTTGGATGTTTTAAAAAGCGTTGATGCCATTGCGGCAGAAGATACACGCCATACATCTGGATTACTTAATCATTTTGGCATTACAAAAAAATTGATTGCCGTGCATGAACACAATGAACAGCAATCTGCACACATTTTACTAGAGCGTATTCGCGCTGGTGAAAGCATTGCTTTAGTCACCGATGCAGGTACGCCTGGGATTAGTGACCCTGGCGCGATTGTTGTGGATGTTCTACGTGAAGCGGGTGTAAATGTCGTGCCGATTCCTGGCGCGAGTGCGGTGATTGCTGCGCTATCGGCATCAGGCATTACCGATAATGGCTTTAGTTTTATTGGTTTTTTGCCAGCCAGTGGTTCGCAGCGTCGAAAAACATTAACGGCTTTGAATGCGTTGCAACATACGCTTGTGTTTTATGAAGCGCCGCATCGCATTGTTGACAGTGTGGCAGATATGGCAACTATTTTAGGTGAAGAGCGTCGCATCACAATTGCTCGTGAATTGACTAAAACATTTGAAACTTTTCATCGTTGTTTGTTAAACGATGCAAAAGCTTGGCTTGAATCCGATGCGAATCAGCAGCGTGGTGAATTTGTATTATTAGTAGAGGCTGCGCCAATTAAGGAAGAAGCTGCGATTGGTGAGGAGGCTGAACGTCATCTGACAGCGCTGCTGGCTGAGTTGCCATTGAAGCAAGCGGTGAAGCTCGCTGTTGAGATTACGGGTCTTAAGAAAAATGACTTATATGAACGCGCGTTGCAATTAAAAGAGAAAGCAGATTAAAGCATGACGAAAACACTTACGATCACACGTCCAGATGATTGGCATTTACATTTGAGAGACGGTGCGGCGCTAAAAGCGGTTGTTGCGGATACGGCAAAGCAATTCGGACGTGCCATTGTGATGCCAAACTTGCGTCCGCCAGTGACGACAACTGCGTTAGCGGCTGCTTATCGTGATCGTATTGTGCAAGCTTTGCCAGAAGGTGCTGACTTTAAACCGCTCATGACCTTGTATTTAACGGAAAAGACGAGTGCGGAAGAAGTGTTAAAGGCTAAAGCCAGTGGTCTTGTGTATGGTGTGAAGCTTTATCCTGCGGGCGCGACAACAAACTCAGATTCTGGCGTAAATAGTATTGATAAATGTGCGGATACATTTGCTGCTATGCAAAAAGCTGGCTTACCTTTATTGGTGCATGCAGAAGTGACTGATGCGGATGTGGATGTGTTTGACCGTGAAAAAGTATTTATTGATCGCCATATGAAGCCGCTCATCGCCAAATATCCAAACTTAAAAGTCGTGTTTGAACATATTACGACGAAAGATGCGGCTGATTTTGTGTCAGCAGCTGGAGGAAATGTAGCGGCGACGATTACGGCGCATCATCTATTAATGAATCGCAATGACATGTTCAAAGGTGGTATTCGCCCGCATCATTACTGTCTGCCGATCTTAAAACGAGAAGAGCATCGGCTGGCTTTGGTGAAAGCGGCAACGTCTGGCAGCCCAAAATTTTTCTTGGGAACCGATAGCGCGCCACATGCTAAGAATGCTAAAGAGGCGATGTGTGGCTGCGCAGGCATGTATACCGCGCATGCAGCCATTGAGTTATATACAGAAGCGTTTGAGGCAGCAAATGCTTTAGACAAGCTGGAAGGATTTGCAAGTTTTTATGGCGCAGACTTTTATGGCTTGCCTAGAAATGCTAAGCAAGTCACGCTGGTAAAAGAGAACTGGCAAGTGCCAGAAAGTTATCCTTATGATGGCGATGTGCTGGTGCCATTAAGAGCGGGGCAAACAATTGCTTGGAAGCTAGCATAAGTTTTATCAATAGGACTAGCTTGGTTTAAATGTCTTCTCTGCTGGTGTTTGCTCTAATTCAAATACAGTTCTAATATCTTGGCGACCCTGCTGGCTTAAACCATAAACGGCTTTCATGTCATGCCTAATTTTACGGGTTGCTTCAAGCTGTTCAACGTCATGCTTCTCAAAAGAGTGAATAAATTTAGTTGCTGCACTAGATGATTCGCCAATCGCCATTAACGCTTGTTTAGCGGCTTCTAATGCAGAGTGAAAAGTTTCTCTTATTGGCTGTAAATCCAATTCGCGCAAATCAAATGCATCGGTTCTGCTGCGCGCTCTAACGACAACCTTAACGTGAGGCCAACGCGATTTAACTAAGGTTGCAATGTTGAGTGTGGCAACTGGGTCATTCACACAAATAACTAATAATGTTGCCTTTGCAATACCCGCTTCTTCTAATAAATCTAGCCTCGACGCGTCGCCATAGTAACAGCGCCAATCAAAAGCCCGCATTAAATCCACTTGGTTGGGGTCATTGTCAATCAGTGTTGCATTAATGCCTTTTGCATGTAGCACGCGACCGACAATTTGTCCAAATCTGCCAAATCCTGCGATGATGACCTCATTGGTTTCTGTGATCTTGTCGCCCGGTTGTTCACCACAATCAAGCTGCAAATAGCGTTCGTAAAGCAAGAATAATAATGGGGTAATCAACATGGAGACGGCGACAATGGCATTAAGCATATTGTAGGTTTCAGATGTAATGGATTGTTGTGCCAATGCCACGCCGAAAATCACAAATGCAAATTCGCCAATCTGAGACAGTGTAACGCCGTATAACAAGGTGTCTCGCATTGAATACTTAAACAACTTGCTTAAACTAAAAAGAATCAATATTTTGATGCTTACTGCCAGGACTGCAAACCCTAAAATGGTTGCTGGTGAATTGGCAAGCAGTGATAAGTTAACCGACATACCAACGGCGATAAAAAATAAGCCGAGTAATAGCCCTTTCACTGGCTCAATATCTAATCTAAGTTCGTAACGATATTCTGAGTCTGCCAGTAGCACGCCCGCTAAGAAAGTCCCTAAAGCCATTGATAATCCAACCGCTTGCATCGCCATAGAAACACTAATCACTAGCAATAATGAGAAGGCGACAAATATTTCTCTAACCCCTGTTTGGGCAATGGTGCGCATAATCGGGCGTAAAAATGTGCGGCTAGCTAAGATGATGATTGCAATGGCGGCTAATGCTTTGGCCACAGCCAATAAGTCAAACCCTGCGCTTTGTTGACTGGGGGCAATATATGCTATCAGCATAAAAATTGGAATGACTGATAAGTCTTGGAAAAGTAGCGTGGCAAATGAGGCTTGGCCGCCTGGCGAGCTTAATAGGTTTTTTTCAGCTAGCGCAGTTAAGCCGATTGCGGTAGAAGACATGGCTGTACCCATACCGATGACCAATGCAGTTGACCAGTTAAAATCAAGTAGATGGGCAATCGTAGTGAAGATTAGCGCAGTGACGCCAACTTGCAGGCCACCTAGACCAAACAGTGTTTTTCTTAACTCCCAAACTTTTTTGGTTTCTAGTTCTAAACCGACTAAAAATAGCATTAATACAACGCCAAATTCGGCAAAATGTAAAACGTGTTCAGGGTCATGTATGAGCTCCAGCGCATAGGGTCCAATAATGATGCCTGCAATTAAATAACCAAGAACAGAACCTAAACCAAGCTTCTTAAAAATGGGGACGATGATGATTGCCGCTGTTAGGTAGATGACTGTTTGAATTAAAAAACTAGATTGTTCCATAAACTATCTCAATGTAAATTTTTCGCACATCATAATACGAATGCATTAAAAATTAGCCCAAAGTCTATCCAGCAACGCTGGGCTTTTCATTTTATCTATCCACCAAGCCAAACCCGCGCCTGTTTCTTGCGACCGCCAAGCTAAATAGAGTGGGTCAGGAGAACGCGCCTCTTCAACTTCTTTTTCAATCAACAAGCCTTTATTGATTGCATCCATTGCGATTGGCTTAGGTAAAAACCCAAAGCCGACGCCAGCAAGCTGAAAGGCTAGTTTTGTCCGCATATCAGGAACGGCCAATGTCTCTTGCCCAAATAATAAGCCGACCGTTCGAGGCGGTAAGTTTCTCACCGTATCGCTCACGCTAATGGCACGATGCTGACTGAGTTCTTTTTTACCTAATGGATGGTTGATTGTTGCTAAGGGGTGTTGCGGAGAAACTGCAAAAACAAACTCTACTTTACCTATTTGATGCGTTGTATAGCCGCCACCTGAAGGACCTTCGCCTACTGCGCCGATGAGTAAGTCTACACGTCTATCAGTTAAAGATTCCCAAGTGCCTGATATGGCTTCTTGAGAAAACTTTAAACGCGTTAGCTTTGCCACTTCACAGAATGCATTGATTTCTGGAATCAATGTAGTGGGAGAAAAAATCGAGTCTAATCCGATATTGAGCTCTGTCTCCCATCCTGAAGCAACTCTTCTCACGCGATGCTCAAGATCAGTTGCGGCCTTAAGCAGAAAGCGACCTTCTTTTAATAGTTCTTTACCTGCTTTTGTAATCGTTGCTTTTGGACCTAAACGCTCAAATAACTGCACGCCTAAATCTTGCTCTAACTTACTGACCGTATAAGAAATTGTGGATGGCACTTTAAATAATTCATTGGCGGCACTGGCAAAGGAGCCGTGACGATCAATGGCATCCATAATTAGGAGTGCATCTAAGCTGATTCTAAACATTCGAAATTTTCGATGATAGGTTGATAATTTTTCCGTTTTTCAAGTTTTATTTTTAAGTTCATACTTCATCCATAGATAGAAATAAGCAGTTTAGTATCAATATTATATTCGAACTAACTGATGATTCAATAATTTTTCACTTAAGGAGCACAAAATGTTAACGATGCTTAAAAATAGTAACAGAGGTGCAGCAGACCATGGCTGGTTACAATCAAACCATTCATTTTCATTTGGCCAATATTACAACCCAGAGCAAATGGGTTTCGGACCGCTGATTGTGATTAACGAAGACCGCGTAGCACCGAGTAAAGGGTTTGGTACACATGGCCATGAAAATATGGAAATTATTTCTTATGTTATTAAAGGCGCTCTAGCGCATAAAGATAACATGGGTAACGGTTCAGTTATTCAATATGGGGATGTGCAAAGAATGAGTGCTGGAACAGGTGTTCGGCATAGTGAATTTAATCATTCAGAGACAGAGCGTGTGCATTTTTTACAAATTTGGATTGAGCCAAATGTAAAAGAAATAGCACCTAGTTACGAAGAAAAGCATTTTGACCCAGCATCCAAAACAGGGCAATTACGATTAATTGCATCACCTAATCGAAAAGATGGTTCAGTGTTGATTCATCAAGATGCTTATATTTACGCGGCTATCTTAACTGGCACTGATGCAATCGAGCACCACATTGAAGATGGTCGCACGGCTTATGTTCACGTCATTCACGGTCAAGTCGATGTTTGCGGCAACACCTTAAAAACAGGAGATGCGTTAAAAATAACTGAAACAAGCCTCATTGAATTCAGCCATGAATTTAATGAGGCAAATGAAGTGGAATTTTTATTATTTGATTTACCTTACTAACATCATTTTTTAATATTAAAGGAGTACTATCATGACAACAGAAACCATTTTAATTATCGGGGCAGCGGGCAATAACGGCTTGGCAACACTGAAAGCGCTAGTGAATAAAAACAATAGTAACTTCACCATACGTGCTGGCGTTAGAAGCGCCAATAAAGCAGCACAATTAGAGAGCCAGTTTCCTGCAATCGAAACAGCAGTGATCAATCTTGATGCGCCAGAAACATTAACCGCTGCCTTCGAAGGCGTGACCAAAGTATTCATCATTCCTGGTAATGTGGAAAACCGTGCGCAACATGCTAAACATGCCATTGATGCTGCCGTTGCAGCGGGTACAGTTAAGCAGGTCGTGCTTTACTCTGTGGTGGGTGCTGAATGGGAAGCTATTTTATTCGCTAAACAATTTAGAGAAGCAGAAAAATATCTTGAAGCTTCAGGGCTTGCGTGGACGCATTTACGCACAATCTGGTTCCAAGAGAACTTCTTAGGTTGGGCGGAAGGCGTCAAGCAAGGTAACTTCTATTTTGGCATACGTGATGGTCAATTTGCACCGCTTAATGTAGGTGATATTGGTGAAATTGCTGCTAATATTTTAACCAGTGAAGGTCATGAAAACAAAGCTTATAACGTGACTGGACCAACATTGATCACTGGTCAGGAGATTGCCAATAGTTTCAGCAAAATCACGAATAAAACTGTTCACTATGTTTCTCCTAGTGAAGAAGCGACTCTTGAATCTCTATTGAGCGCTGGATGGCCAGAGTGGCAAGCAAAAGGCGTTCTAGAATTATTTGAGGTATTTGCTTCTAATCAAGCAGCAGTTGTGAGCCCAGATGGCGAAGCATTGTTAGGCAGACCGCTGACAGCTTTAGATGCATATCTAGAGAAAAATAAAGCGGCATTTATTTAAATATTCAAAATGATTCGTCTTTAAACTAAGCCGAATCTTATCGCTTACAACTACTATGATGAAAGGAAATACCATGCAACTACTTAAAAAGTCTTACCTCAGCCTTGTGATCAGTGCTTTGTTTATGTCACAAGCAACGCTTAGTTTTGCAGCTGATGAGTCGACATCGTCAAAACCAGTTACCGAACAATTAGTCAATACAATGGAAAAGTTAGCAGGTGGCCCATATGCAGGTTATCGTTCTAACCATGCAAAAGGGATTGTTGTGCAAGGACAATTTTCCCCTGCAAAAACAGCGGCTAGCATTAGTAAAGCACCTCACCTTCAGGATAATCCAAGCAATGTTATCGTGAGGTTTTCTAATGCAACTGGTGTACCCAATATTCCCGATGCAGACGGTAATGCTTTCCCAAAAGGCATGGCCATTCGTTTTCAGTTACCAGATGATGAATTTACCGATATTGTTGTTATCTCTGTTAATGGTTTTCCAGCAGCAACGCCTGAAGATTTTTTAGGTTTACTTAATGCTGTTGCCGCTTCTGGGCCCGATGCTACCAAACCTAGTCCTGTTGAGCAGTTTTTGAATGCGCATCCTGCGGCTGCTAAATTTGTTAACACCCCCAAGCCAGCACCTGTCAGCTTTGCGACACAATCCTTTTATGGCGTGAATGCATTCAAATTCACAAATGCCAGTGGAAAAGTAAATTATGGTCGTTACTTGATTGAGCCTGTCACTGGACAAGCTTTTCTCACTAAGGAACAAACGACAACAGCAAAACCAGACTATCTGATGCATGAGTTACCACAACGTCTGGCTAAAGCACCTGCACAATTCCGCATTGCATTACAAATTGCAAAAGAGGGTGATGAAGTCAATGACGCAACCATTAGTTGGCCTGAAGATAGACAAGTTATTGAGCTTGGCACACTCTCATTAACAGCAATGGACCCGCAAGGAGAAAAGTTTGCTAAAACCAATATGTTTAACCCATTAGCATTGGTCGATGGAATAGAACCAAGCCAAGATCCTATTCTGATGGCGAGGCCTGGTGCATATGCTGTGAGTTTTGGCCGGCGCCTTAAATAGTTTTAGACCTAAATGAAAGGGCTGGCCATGCAAGAAAATAACAAAAGCACAGTACAAAATGAAGCACAAGGTGCAACGGCAGTGGTGACACATCACATCAATAAGCCACACTTGGCAGAATATGAGTTGTGGCTTGATGAAATTGGACCAATGTGTAAATGTTCCTCAGGTTTTCTTGATTTGCAAATTATCAAACCAATCAAAGACATTACCACCACTTACACCATCATTATTAGATTTGACACGCATGAACATCTGAAGGCTTGGATGCACTCTGATACACGCAAAATATTGATTGATAAAGTCAGACACATGCTCATCAAAGATGATGATTTTTATATCAATAGTGGTTTGGATTTCTGGTTTACCCCGCAAGGTGCAAAAGCAAAAATCCCCGTTCGTTGGAAGCAGTTTTTAGTCACTTGGTCTGCTATTTACCCGTTAGTGTTATTTACGCCAATGGCGGTTATTCCATTGCTTGGCTATTTAAGTATGCCTCTAAACAAGTATGTTGACACCTTAATCATTACAGGATTAATCGTCTCACTCATGATTTACATCATCATGCCGCGGTATACAAAACTAATACACCGCTGGCTATTTAACTAATTTTTTATTAAAAAGGAAACAACCATGAATACCAATAAACCTTATATACGTCTTAACAAAGAGGATGTTGCAGTTCTATTAGTTGATCATCAAACTGGCCTACTCTCACTTGTACGTGATATTGAACCAGACAAATTTAAGAATAATGTACTGGCTTTGGCCGATGCAGCTAGTTATTTCAAATTGCCAACTATACTGACGACTAGTTTTGAAGATGGCCCTAACGGCCCTCTCATTCCAGAACTAAAAGCACAATTTCCAGATGCCCCTTATATTGCACGTCCAGGACAAATCAATGCTTGGGATAATGCTGATTTTGTTAAAGCGATTAAAGCGACTGGTAAAAAGCAATTGTTAATTGCTGGTGTGGTCACAGAAGTTTGTGTTGCTTTTCCAGCATTAGCTGCAATTGAAGAAGGATTTGAAGTGTTTGTCGTAACAGATGCCTCTGGTACATTTAATGCGATGACACGAGATGCCGCTTGGGATCGGATGTCAGCAGCTGGGGCACAACTCATGACATGGTTTGGCGTTGCCTGTGAATTACACCGCGATTGGCGCAATGATGTGGAAGGGCTTGCGACTTTATTTGCCAATCATATTCCAGATTATAAAAATCTAATGACCAGTTACGATCAGCTCACTCAAAGAAAATAAGTCAGGCAATATGACGCATGACGAGTGCTCAGTTTAGCGCTAGTCATGCGTTTAGTCGTTTGAGGTGTTAAAATGCGCGTGGAAGTTGGCTAGACAGTCGCCGTCACATTTTATCTGGCAATTTATTGCCATGATAAATTGGGGAAGACCCTTGCGGTCTCCTTAAAGTGAGGGAGGAAAGTCCGGGCTGCACAGAGCAAGATGACGGCTAACGGCCGTACGCCGCGAGGCGAGGAATAGGGCCACAGAGACGAGCGTATTTAGTTACGGTGAAACGCGGTAACCTCCATCTGCAGCAAGACCAAATAGACTGGCAATAGGCGTGGCTCGCGCTGTCAGTGGGTAGGTTGCTTGAACGTGTGAGTAATTGCACGGCTAGATGAATGACTGTTACGTGTAGCAATACACGACAGAACCCGGCTTATCGGCCAACTTCCACTTTTATTATTGTTTAATCTAGTCGTTGTAATATCGACATATCGACGAAATAAAGCCTATTTGTTTGTCTGTTTTATGCGGCTGAGCTTGTTAAAAAATAGTTTTTTCGATGCGTTTGTAGAGTCGAATGCATATTCAAATCAGCCTAATTATGAAATTCATACACCTAAGCAATACTGCTCATAGATGACATTCAGTAAATCACATAACTATATGTTTATTAACAAATTTGTTTTTTGTGCGAAAATCCGCTAAGTCATTGTCTTGTAAAGAAAAAACATTAAAAAGTGCTTGCAAAGCACTTTTATTTTATCTATAGTGGACAGCAGTGGGGGAAAGTGGTGTTTTGTGGGAAATATGGTTAAGTTGCATGTGTTTGGTATATACGTGTTTAACCATTTTCCACACCCGCAAATTTTTAACAAACACAAAGGCTGCGGATTAAAGTGTTTAAGGGTGCAACAAATCTTAATATGGATGCAAAAGGACGTTTGGCGATTCCAGCTAAGCACCGCGAAGCACTGCTTGTGCAATCCGCAGGCGATATCGTGTTAACTGCGCATTCGCACCCGTGCTTGTTGCTCTATCCAGCGTCCGCTTGGGAGCCTATTCAATCCAAAATCATGAGTCTATCCAGCTTTGATAAAAAGTCGGCTGCATTACAACGCCGATTGGTTGGTTATGCGGAAGATATTAGTTTGGATAGCGCTGGACGATTATTGGTTTCTCCTGCGTTGCGTGAGTTGGCGGGGTTGGAAAAAGAAGTCATGTTAATTGGTCAGGGCAGTCACTTCGAGCTGTGGAGTAAAGAGGCTTGGTTTAGGCAGAATCAGGAAGCCATAAATGAGGATGGTGAGTTTGAAATGCCATCGGAACTAGAAGGTTTCTCACTATGACAAAGGGCGCTGAAGTGGCGCCCTCTTCAGTATTGGGGGCAGTAGATTCTGAGCAATCATCACATGTCACCGTTTTATTGGCTGAGGCAGTGGATGCGTTGGCGATTAAAAAGGACGGTACGTACATCGATTGTACCTTTGGCCGCGGCGGACATAGCAAAAGAATTCTTAGTCAATTAGGCCCTAAAGGCCGCTTGTTTGCGATAGATCGCGACATGGCTGCCTATGCCACGGGCGAGTCAATTAATGACCCGCGTTTTTATATGGAGCATTTGCACTTTTCAGAATTGGATCAGTTAGCAGCAAAGTATCAGTTAACCAGTGTCGACGGTATTTTGATGGATTTAGGGATTTCATCACCACAGGTGGATGTGGGTGAGCGAGGTTTTAGTTTTAGGTTGAATGGTCCATTGGATATGCGCATGGATCAAACGCGTGGCAAAACGGTAGCGGCGTTATTGGAAACGATAACGGAAAAACAACTAGGAGAGGTGATAAAACATTATGGTGAAGAACGGTTTGCTAAGCAGGTTGCAAGGGCGATTATTAAGGAGCGCACAGACGGGCGCGCCATCACCACTACAGGGCAGCTTGCCAAGATCGTGGCAGACGCAATCCCCAAGGTTGAACCGGGGAAGAACCCTGCAACGCGTACCTTTCAAGCTTTACGGATTTTCGCAAATCAGGAGCTTGAGGAATTATCGTTAATTTTGCCCCAGTGTTTGAATTTGCTGGCAGAAGATGGGCGCTTGGTAGTGATTAGTTTTCACTCTTTAGAAGATAGAGC
>Ga0209231_1000149_pt1 | contig 49693 bp, 45 predicted proteins | sample Deesub45470m_DNA_FD_188086 | JGI IMG/M metagenome (GOLD analysis project Ga0209231, IMG submission 188086) | Deep subsurface microbial communities from North Pacific Ocean - 450_OLKR46/470m Metagenome (SPAdes) (version 2) | ecosystem: Environmental > Terrestrial > Deep subsurface > Unclassified ... | reverse complement strand
GGCGGCTTGACCACGTACAGGGGACCGAAGATGTCCCGCTTGGCCCCGGGGAATTTTGTCTCTTTCCGCTCCAGCAGTTCGAGTTGCACCCGAAACTCGGACTTGGACCCGACGGGGACTTCGGCGGCGGTTGTGGTCTGGCGCGGGGTCCGTTGGGCCGGGGCCACTGCCACCCGCTCCTGCCTCGGCGTGCGCCAGAAGGCATAGCCCAGGGAGAGGATCAGAACCCCGAACAAAAGAAGAAGAACTTTTTTCTGCTTGTTCATGAGATGTCCGACTTGAAATAGGTCGTCAGCCGGATCCCGAGACCGACGGAGTCCCTGTCGGTTTCCTTGACGCGACTCATATCGACTTTTTCAATGATTATGATCCGCGGCGACTGCTCGAGGGAAAAAATAAACCGTTTGATCTGCACGTAGTCGCCGGTGACCCCGAAATCGAGAGAATATTCCAGCAGCCCCCGCTCGGGAAGGGACTTCGGCTGATAACCGACCTTGGCAATGCCGAGCCCTGCCCCCTTGGCCAGCGAGAAGATCTCGCCGATCAGGGCGGTGAACTCGGTGCGGTCGGGAATCGCCTCATTAAGAGCGTTAAGCCCCTCCTCTCCCTGGCGGTAGGCCTCCTGCGGCGGAAGGACGACATTCCCCTGATGGCGTGCCTGACGAGCCAGCCCCTGCTTTTGGATCAGTTCCCGCTCCAAGGCCTCATTGTGCGGGGAATACACCTGGGTAAAAACGAGAAAACCGGCAAGATTGACCAATAGCAGCAAGGCAATCGCCACCGGAAAGACCCTGTTCACCCGCCAGGCGGCGGCAAGGAGGCGTTTTGCGCTCATCTCAAAAGGCTCCTTTCAGATCGACGGTAAAGGTCAAGGATAAATGATCCTGGCCGAGATTGTCCTTGATCGTCACGCTGGTCTGGTCGAGGAGAAAGACTTCGGAAAAGTGCGGCGAGGCGATCAGACGGTCGAGAAACGATCGCAGATCACCGAGGCCGCGGGCCACGCCGATAATTTTGAGTCCCCCCTGGCGGTAATCGGGCTGAATGGAACGAATTCTGACGCCGTCCGTGACCACCTCTTCGAGGTGATCGAGCAGCGCCGTCCAGCGGAAACTGTCCTTGGCCAAAAGCTGATTGGCCAGGGCCACCCGTTCCTGCAGTTGACGAAAGGCGGGGGAGGAAATTTCCTGCGTCGCCGACCCCTGATAACCCAGATCCCGGTTGATCTCTTCGAGCTGGGCGGCGATCCGGCTGTTGTCGGCATGGAGCCGGTAATAGGAATTCCCCAACAGCAGCAGCAGAACCGTCAGCAGTGCGATCAGCAGAGTGTAGCAGAGATAGAGTGCCTGGCGGTTGACATAGGCGCGGCTGGCCAAATTGAGATTCAGATTCATTTCTTCACCTCACATCATCCGCTCGGCCGCACCCACCGCTGCCAGCAGGGCGCGGGAGCGCGAAGGCGAAAAATTCAGGGGGGCCGCCGCCAGTCGTTCGAGATGGGGATCGAGGAGGACGACGTCACAGTCAAAGGCCGAGCCGACCGCATCCTTGAGCGGCGAAGGATCGTCCCAGTCGCTGTGCAAAAAGACCGCGGTCCGGCGCAGTCCTGGTTGGGCGCCCCGCAAGCCGACCAGCGAGCGGTTAATTTCGTAAAAGACCCGGGCGGGATCGAGTGCCACGTCGGCCACCCTTGAGAAGGTCAGAATCCTCCCCTGCACGACCTGAATGCTCAGCACTTCTCCTTCGACGCCAACGAGAATATAATCGGCCCCCAGGTCCAGGCGGGGTCGATAAAAATTGTGCAGATTCATCGAATAGAAATCGACCACCGCCGGCGCGTAACCGGCCTCGAGGAACGCCTCCTCATACTGATGCAATATTTTCTGCACCATCACCGACACCACGACCCGGTAACGGCCCGAATCGTTTTTATCCAGGACCTGATAGTCGAGCTGGATCTCCCGGGGGTCGGCAGGGAGGCTCTTCTTCAAATGCCATTTGAGGATTTCAACGCCCTCTGCCTGCGTCTTGAAGGTCGTCTCCACTTCCGTCAGCAATATCCGTCCCGTCCCGTCGGGGAGGGAAAGGGCAATCCGTTCTTCCCGTCCGGCCAGGGGGTCGAGGAGGTCATGAACGGTTTCGACGAATCGCCGACGATCGAGGATATTGGCTTCTCGACCGGAAATCGCCAGGATGCCGTCGCGGGGAGCCACGACCCTGGCCCCCTGCAGCAGGGTGCCACGCCCCTTGCGACGCAGGGCAACGGCCCGCAGCTCATTGGCTCTGAGATCGAGACCGATAAAGGTTCGTGCTATCACAGCGTCTCCACCTGTTCAACGAAGGTCACGCGATTGATTTCCTTGAGGGTACTGTCTCCGGAAAAGACCTTTTCCAGGGCGGCCTCCCGCAAAAAGATGGTGCCTGCCTGCCGGGCCGCCAGCTTCAGGCGCGTCACGGGGGCCTTGCTGACGATGAGCTCGCGCAGCTCGTCATTGAGATCAAGGAGTTCGACTATGGCGCTGCGTCCGTGGTAACCGGTGCCGTGGCACTCCTCGCACCCGGCCCCCTCGTAGAAGGAGAAATCACGGTAGCGGTCATAATTGAGCCCCGACTCCTCGAGGGCCTGGCGGTCGTAGTGGACCGGTTTTTTGCAGTGGACGCAGATTTTTCGCACCAGGCGCTGGGCGGCGACACAGTTGAGGCAGGAAACGAAATTATAGGGATCGATTCCCATGTGGAGAAAACGCCCCAGGACATCGAAGACGTTGTTGGCATGAACGGTGGTGAAAACCAGGTGACCGGTCAGGGCGGACTGGACGGCGATCTGCGCCGTTTCCGGATCGCGGATCTCCCCGACCATGATCTTGTCGGGGTCGTGGCGGAGGATCGAGCGCAGCCCCCGAGCGAAGGTCAGTCCCTTTTTTTCGTTGACCGGAATCTGCACCACGCCGCGGACCTGGTATTCCACCGGATCCTCGATGGTGATGACCTTTTCCTCTTCGTTGTTGATCTCGGAGAGGGCGGCATACAGGGTCGTGGTCTTGCCGCTCCCTGTGGGACCTGTGACCAGCACCATGCCGTAGGGTTCGCGGATCATGCGACGGATGCGGACGATTTCCCGGGTACTGATCCCAAGGGACTCGAGGGTCAGCCCCTTGAGATCGGAGGCGATGGATTCCTTGTCGAGGATCCTGATGACGGCATCCTCGCCGAAGATGCTCGGCATGATGGAGACGCGGAAATCGATGGACTTGCCGCCCAGCCGCACTTTGAAACGGCCATCCTGGGGGATGCGCCGCTCGGAGATGTCGAGTTCGCTCATGACCTTGATGCGGGAGATGATCGGACTCTGGAAACGGGCGGCCAGTGGCTCGGTGGCCCGGAAGAGGACGCCGTCGACGCGATACTTGATGACCACGCCCTCCTGTGTCGACTCGATATGAATGTCGCTGGCGCGCTTGGTCAGGGCATCGAAGAGGGTGGAATCGATGAGGCGGATGATGGGACTGGTGTCGGCGGTGAGTTTTTCGATGGAGAGGACTTCTTCACCCTTTTCCGTTTCCTTGACCAGCTGCAGCTTGAAATCCTCGGAAACCTCCCGCAGAACGCGCTTCGACCCTTCGCCCCGCTCGAGGATCCGGGTGATTTTCCCCGGCGCCGCGACCTTTAGTATCAGGGAGGTGCCAAGAAGCATCTCGAGATCGTCCAGAGCGGCCACGTCCGTGGGATCGGCGACGGCAATGACCAGACTCTTTTCCCGGCGCTCAAGGGGAAGGATCTGATAACGGAGCGGGATGCCGGAAGGAAGGGATGAGAGAAGCTCTGAATCGGGAAGAAATCCGTCGAGGTCCAGGTATTCCAGGTGAAACTGCCGAGCCAGGGCCTGTGCCAGCATATCCTCCGGGAAAAATCCTTCGACGATCCCGGTCTGGCCGAAGCGACTCTTGGTCTGCTGCATCCTCTCGAGGATCAGAGTGACTTCAGCCGGGGTCAGGGTGCCCATCTCTATGAGGATTTCACCGATATTTTTGCGCTGCAAACTCATCCTGCCTGCCTCTGTGGAAAATCAACCAACGGTTGCGCCCATCTGAAAGATCGGCAGATACATGGCGACGACGATGCCGGCGATCAAGAGCCCCATTCCCATCATCATCAGCGGTTCGATCATGGTGGTTAGCCGATCGAGACGGCGCTCCACCTCGCTCTCGTAGTATTCGGATACGTCACCGAGCATATCGGAGAGCGCTCCGCCGGTTTCCCCGGCGCCGATCATCCGCAGGGCGATCACCGGGAAGAAGCCGGTCTCCTCAAGGGCTAAAGAGACGGCGCTCCCCTCCTCGACCCGCTGGATGGCCGCGCCGAGCTTTCTCTCCAGAATCCTGTTATTGAGGGTCCCGCGCGCCATCTGCATGGCCTGGACGATGGGAATTCCGCTCTGCAGGATGGTCGCAAAGGTCCGGCAAAAACCGGAAAGGGCGTAATCCAAAAGGAGCCCACCGGCAAAGGGAACGGCCAGTTTCAAGCGGTCGAGAAGGAGAGCTCCCCGTTCCGAATGGACAAAGAGCCGGATGGCCACCACAGTCGCCGCCAGAGAAAGGACCAGGGTCGGCAGCCTCTGGGTCAACCCCTGGGCGACGGCGATCAGCGCCCGGGTCAGAATCGGCAGTTTGACGTTGGCATCGGCAAAGATCTGGGTGAAGGTGGGGACGACATAGAGCATCAAAAACAGCAGAACCGCAGATACGGCGATGCACAGCAGTATCGGGTAAAAAGCGGCACTGCGAACCTTGGCCTTGAGGGTTTCGACCCGCTTCTGATATTCGATGAAACGGGCGATGGTCACCGGCAGATCGCCGGTGCGTTCGCCGGCCTTGATCGCAGCCAGATAGAGGTGGGGAAAGTATCCCGGAATCTTGGCGAAGGCCTCGGACAGAACGCTCCCCCCCCGGACATCCTCCCGTATCTCGCGAAGAACCTCGAGCATCCCCCCCGGTTCCGTGCGCTCGATGATGGTGTCAAGGACCTGAAGGATAGGGAGACCGGCGCGGAGCAGAACCAGCAGTTCCTGGTTGAAGGAAAGAAACCGCCTCCCGCCGAGGCGCGCCCGAAAGGCGTCCGATCCCCGCAAAAACTGAAAACGTCGTTTCTTGACATAAAAAACGAAAAAACCCTGCTCTTCAAGGCTTTCCCTGAGCAGGTCGCCGCTGGCAGCCTGGTAATCCTTCTCGACGACCCGGCCGTCGGCGGTACCGATTTTACAATGGAAAAATGACATAGCTCGTATAGATACCATACCTTCGATGAAATTTGAATGGAAAACCCTTGGGCGCCACTGCCCGACTTTGGAGAATGCCGGGATGCCCCGAAGCAAGGTTTAAACACAAAAGCGTGCAGTAACGAAGAAAAAGGAGGTTGACAACCATTGAATAAAAAGGCCGGGCAGTCAAGACCGCCCGGCCGATTATCAGCAAAGGAAAATTTCGATTAATACTCTTTGGGATTGTGCTCCACACCGTGACAATTCAGCAGACAGGAACCGTGCCGGGAGGCGACCCCCTGAGCCTTGAATTCCAGTTTCAAATCGGCATTGGGCAGAACCACGTCCTCGTTGAATCGAATCAGGTACTGGTAGCGGGTGCTGCCGTGAGCATCGTGGCAGGTATAACAGGAGGTCCCCCCCTCCCCTCCGGCACCGCTTCCCTGGATATGCTGAGCGTGGAAAGCGAAGCTTTCGTTGCCGAGAATACTGGTCCGGTCATGGCAATCGTAACAGAGGGCATAGGACGTCTCGGATTCCGCCCGGCCGTCTTCCATCTCGAAATTGGCCTTCAACAGGCCGCGAAATCGAGAGCCGTGCGGCCCCTTGGGACCTGCCGGGTCGTCGTTGCCGTGACAAGAGCCGCAGGTGATCAGGGAAACATCGGCCGGATTTTGCTTGCGGGCCGCATAGGGTTCTCTGAGGCTGATCACATAGGCGTTGGCCCCTTCCCCCTCTACTGGATGAAAGGAAGGGTTGGTGACCTTGAATTCGACATGCTTGTCCGTCGACCGCGCCGGCAGGTTGGCGCTCTCCGAGTGACACTTGTAACAGAGCTGATATTCCTGGTCGATTTCAGCAATGAAGTTGCCGACGCGTTTCCCTGGAATGCCGGCGAAGGGTGCATCCCTGTCCACCCTGTGCGGGTCGTGACAGTCGACGCATTCGGCATGGCGGGGGGCACTGACAACCTCCTCGGGGAGTTTTTCAAAGGAGCGGTGCGCCCCCTCCACGGTACGGACCGGATGGGCATAGGGTTTGCGCAATTCAGCATCGATGTTCGCCAGTTCATACCCCCCGGAACGCCCCAGATAGCCGGCGGAGACCATCAGTCCGCGATCCGAGGAATTGCCGTGGCAAAACAGGCAGGTCGACTCCTCGCCACTGACCCGCATGGCCATGCCGCGATGGCAGGCCCGGCAGGATTTGGGCATGATGGAGCGGTCGCCGTGGATACCCTGGAGAATTCCCTGGTCGGAAGGGGCCGCAAGCGAATCCGCTGCTCCGCCCAGGGTTAAAAAAACAACCAATAAACACCAGACCATAAACATCGCCTTAGAAGTTATGCATGGGCGGAACGGCGGGATCATACGCCCCCCCGATATGACACTCATTGCATGTGGCATCGTAATCCGCAGCATCGTCGAGAGTACCTGTGGAATTGTAATTGCGCCAGAAGGGGAGCGAATACCCCGGGAAATCATCTTTAGTATCCAGGTGCGGATCATGACAGGTGGTGCACTGCATCCGGCTCTGGGAATCGCGCGGAACCTTGGTATCCGTCACCGGCAGTTGGTAATTGACCGGATTGAGACCGGCGAGAACTGCGGCGTCGTAGACAAAGGAAATCGGATGGGACTTGCTCAAATCGACGATGCCGTTGGCGGGCATGGTCAGGGTGGCCAGGTCGGCCCCATCCAGCACCTTGCCTACCGCAGTCACGCCGTCGTGGCAGGAAAGGCACATCCGCGAAGCGCCGTTGGGGTATTGGACCGAATAATCATACTTTGCGGCAGCGATCGACTTGATGGCAACGGCGCCGGCATACAGGGGGTAGCTGGCGTCAGGATTGGCGAGATTGGGGCGGTTCCACAGGGGGGTCTGGGGAGAAGACCCGTGGGGCGTGTGGCAGAAGACGCAGATGCGGTCTTCGCCGTTGGTTGCATGCAGGGTCGTGCCGGTGTTGCGATTGGAGAGATTGTGCGGATTGGCGTTGCGACCGGTAACGCCCGCCGCTCCGTTGTTATACCCCAGGGAGCGGGGGCTGATCGTCGCCGCGAAGGAGACGCCGGAAAAAAGAAGTGCCACGGCAAGGACAGGAGTCAAAAAGTGCAGATACTTCATCAATTTCTCCAGGAACGACGGCTTCGCTCCCCTGATTTTGCAGCGAAACCATCAAGGTGCAGAAATAAGCAAGCAACAATAGTGCCATGCCGCCGTCTTCCCCGAAAATGAACCAGCGCGGCCCTGATCATTGGTCTCCGGACAGGAACTGGAAGATCTGGATCCGGTGATTATGGGCGTCGGCGACATAGAGGCGATCAAACCGGTCGATGAAAAGACCGGCCGGAAGGGCGAACTCGCCGGGCCCATTTCCCGGGCTGCCAAAATAAAGAAGGAGTTGCCCCGCCAAATCGAAGAGTTGAATGTTGTCAAATGCCGCATCGGCGACGAAAACGTGCCCTCGGGAATCGACGGCGATTCCCCTCGGTCGGGCCAAGGTCCCCGGTCCGTCCCCGAGTTCCCCGATGGTGCCGAGGACTTCTCCTGAACGATCGAAGACGGCAATCCGGAAATTCATCGAATCGGTGACGAAGATATTCCCGTCCTTATCGACAAAGACGTTGGACGGCAGGTTGAACCCGCCTCCCTCAAGCTGGTGACCGTCGATCGCCCGAAGAAAACGACCCTCCGGGGAAAATACAGCGATTAGCCCCTTGACCACATCGACGACATAGAGATTGCCCTGTTGATCCGTGGCCATCCCCGCCGGTCGGCCGTACCCCCCCGGCGGTTCGCGAAGCCCCTGCAGGTCCCCCTGGTAGTCGACGGCAAAGACCTTTCCCAATCCGGCGTCGGAGACATAGAGGAGGCGTCGTTGGCTGTCGACGGCGATCCCGACAGGAGTCACGAGTCTGTCCTTGCCGAAGTTGGTCAGATAGGTCACCTTGCCCCGGGCCAGGTCAAAAGCATGGACAGCCTGCGTTCCCGAATCGGCGACCCAGATCAGCCCGGTGCCGTCGGCGGCGACGCCGTAGGGAGATTGCAGGTCAGGTCCCCGGTCGGACTCTCCAGCGACCCAGCGGAAAAAACGGGACCCTGCTCCTTCACCGGCGAAATCGCTGGAGCCGGAAATTGCCCGCAGGTATTTGATGCGTGGAGGCGAAGGCGGGGAAGGCCAGACCCGATCGACGCCGCTCTCATTCCAGGCAATCTCGGCGGTGCGCGGTGCGGCGCAGCCGAAAAGAAGAAATGCGCAGAAAAGAACGGATAAAAAAATACGCCCTGATGCCGATGGAATCACTTGTCGAAGCGCTCCACTTCGAAACGAGCCTTCAAGCCATTCATCCACTCTTCATGCAGGACTTCTCTTTGATCTTTTTCCAGAGTCTGTCGGATTTTGTCCTTCACTTCCTCAAACTTGAGCTGCCTCGGCTCATTCAGTTCTACAAGTTTGACGATATGATATCCGAACATCGTCTTTATGGGGCCGGCAATCTCCCCGGGCTTCATCTTGACGAGTGCCTCCTCGAATTCGGGAACCGTCTGCCCCTCGTGAAAATAACCGAGATCTCCTCCGACGTACTTGGAACGGTCATCGGAATTATAGTAGGCAAGATTATAAAAATCTTCCCCGGCTGCGGCCTTGACAGCGAGATCCTGCGCTTTATTCAAGAAAACTTCCCGTTCGGCCTTGCTCGAAGCCGGATCGACTTTCACCAGGATATGGCTCGCCTTGAACTGCCTGGGGCGCTTATACATGGTCTGGTTCTTGTCGTAATAAGCCCGGACGTCGTCTTCGGTTACCTTGACGCCTGAATCCACGGCGACCGATTCGGCTTTTTTGGCCAGCAGCTCGCGGTATATGGAGCCGCGAAAGGCATTGAAACCTTCGGCACCAAGGGCCTGTTCGAACTGAGCCTGGGATTCGAATTTTGATCGATATTTGGCCAATTCCTCTTCGACGGCCGCATTGGCCACGGAGATTTCTTCGTCGAGAGCGAAGCGGACCTTATAGGCTCTGTCCAGAAGAGCGGTCAAAGCCTGATTTCGAATATCATCGATTTTTTCCTGAGAAACCTTGCCATGAAAACTGACATTGAAGGGCATGATCTTTTGCACTTCCCGGTCCAGCTCGTACCGGGTCAGAGAAACGCCTCCCACTTTGGCGACTATTTCATCGGCGGCGCACACCTGAGACAACAGGCCGGCAAGAACCAGAGCCCCGACAAGAATTGACATCCTCAACCATTTGGCAAAAACCATCTTAAAAATACTCCTCTATTTTCGTTGAGAGGGAAACCGTCACAGGCCTTCCATCATGATAAAGATTGGACTTTCACCAAGTCAAGGCAAATGAACCAACGAGAAAAGGCGACCCCCTGGAGGGTCGCCTTTTCTTGAACAATGGCGGGGCTGACGGGACTTGAACCCGCGACCTCCGGCGTGACAGGCCGGCGTTGTAACCGACTCTACTACAGCCCCAAATACGTTGATCAGCCGTTGAGGCTTTGTGACTGGTGGGCGAAACAGGGCTCGAACCTGTGACCCTCGGCTTGTAAGGCCGATGCTCTCCCAGCTGAGCTATTCGCCCTTGTTATCAAATGGCGGGGCTGACGGGACTTGAACCCGCGACCTCCGGCGTGACAGGCCGGCGTTGTAACCGACTCTACTACAGCCCCGTATGAAACATGAAACAGAAAACGGGAAGCGGAAATACTTGCGAATCAGGTGGCAACCGGGGAGTTATTTCCTGCTTCCAGTTTTCTCAAACGGCAACGCAGACAAACTGCGCTTCGAACACTTATTGGACGGCGTCCTTGAGTGCCTTGCCAGCCTTGAACTTGGGGTTCTTGGCGGCAGGAATCTCAATCTTCGCACCAGTCTGGGGATTCTGACCGGTACGGGCAGCACGGTCCCCGACGCTGAAGGTACCAAACCCGACCAAAGCCACCTTCTCACCGGCCTTAAGAGCCTCGGTCACGGCGTCGGTAAACGCCTTGAGAGCCTTCTCACCGTCGGCTTTGCTCAGTCCAGCCTTTTCAGCTATCGCATTAACAAGATCGGCCTTCGTCACAACACACCTCCACGAATTAGGGATTATTTAAGCCCTGCTGAAAACGTTGGTACTTATATCAGGATTTCAAAAAGAGTGTCAAGATATTATTTAGTTAAAAAACGCCTAATGGCGGACCCTGTCCTCGATTTCCACCGTCAGATCCGACGGGGGAGGAAGGGGTGAGACCGGCACCACGACCATGAGCGCCTCTTCCAGGACCTGATCCATATGACCGACGGGAATCACTGTGAGCGCCTTGAGAATGTTCGGCGGCACTTCTTCCAGATTCTTTTCATTGTCCAGGGGGATCAAAACCTTGCTGATACCGGCCCTCTTGGCGGCCAGGAGCTTCTCTTTAAGCCCACCGATGGGGAGGACGCGTCCGCGAAGAGTGATTTCCCCTGTCATGGCCAGATTCCGATCGACCGGGCGCCCCGTCAGAGCCGAGGCCAGGGCCGTTGCCATGGTAATCCCGGCCGAAGGTCCGTCCTTGGGAATGGCACCCTCCGGAACATGGATATGGATGTCGAGCTTGTGATAAAAATCGGGTTCGAGCCCCAGTTCCCGCCAGCGCGAACGGACATAGCTCATGGCGGCCTGGGCGGACTCACGCATCACGTCGCCGAGTTTGCCGGTCACGGTGAGTTTGCCCTGACCGGGAAGGACGGCCGTTTCGATGGTCAGTATTTCTCCCCCAACCTCGGTCCACGCCAGTCCGGTCACCAGACCGATGCGGTCTTCGTCCTCCTTGACGCCATAGCTGTATCTTGGCACTCCCAGGTACTTTTTCACCTGCTGGGCGCCGATATTGAAGCGTTTTTCCTTATCCCTGGACCGGACGACCTCCCGGGCTATTTTCCGGCAGACATTGGCAATCTCTCTTTCGAGGTTGCGCACGCCGGCCTCCCGGGTAAAGCGACGAATGATTTCATAGAAGGCGGCATCGGTGAAACTGACCCGCTCCGGCGACAGACCGTGGGCCTCCAACTGCTTGGCCAAAAGATAGCGGCGGGCAATGGCCGCCTTTTCTTCCTCGGTATATCCCTCGATGCGAATGACTTCCATCCGATCCAGAAGAGGACGGGGAATGGAGAAGAGGGTATTGGCCGTGGCCACAAAAAGCACATTGGAGAGATCGTATTCCACATCGAGAAAATGATCGCCGAAGGTGCTGTTCTGTTCCGGGTCGAGAACCTCGAGAAGCGCCGAGGAGGGATCCCCCCTGAAATCGGTGCTCAGCTTGTCGATCTCATCCATCAGAATCACGGGGTTTTTCACCCCGGACTTGCGAAGCCCCTGAATAATCTTACCGGGCATGGCCCCGATATAGGTGCGCCGATGGCCGCGGATCTCCGCCTCATCACGGACGCCGCCGAGGGAAATGCGCGAGAATTTGCGACCGAGGGCCTTGGCGATGGAACGCCCCAGTGAGGTCTTGCCGACCCCCGGAGGGCCGACCAGGCAGAGGATCGGCCCCTTGATCTTCTTGACCAGGGCCTGAACGGCCAGGTACTCGAGGATGCGTTCCTTGACCTTCTCGAGACCGTAATGATCGGATTCAAGAATGTCTTCGGCCCGGCCGATATCGAGGCAGTCCTTGGTCCCCTTTTTCCAGGGGAGAGAAACCAGCCAGTCCAGATAGTTGCGAACCACCGAGGCCTCGGCCGACATGGGCGACATCATCTTGAGCTTGCGCAGTTCCCCGAGGGCCTTGTCGGTGCCCTCCTTGGACATCCCCTTTTTGCGAATCTTTTCTTCGAGTTCCCGGAGTTCCTGCTTGAATTCGTCCTTCTCTCCGAGTTCCTTCTGGATGGCCCGCATCTGCTCGTTGAGATAATATTCCTTCTGGCTGCGCTCCATCTGGCTCTTGACGCGGCCGCGGATTTTCTTCTCGATCTGCAGTATCTCCGACTCCCTTTCCATCAGGGTGAGGAGCTGCTCGAGCCGCTCGCGCGGGTCGGCCATCGCCAGGATATCCTGCTTGTCGGTAATCCGCACGTTGAGATGGGCAATGATGGTGTCGGCCAATCGCCCGGGATCATCGATCCCGGCGACGGAGGATACCATCTCCGGCGGAACCTTTTTGCTCAGATTGACGTAATTCTCGAAGGAATCGGTGACACTCCTGAGCAGAGCCTCGACTTCAGGAGAGTCGGAGGGGCGATCGGGGAGTTCTTCGACCTCGACAAAGAGGCAGTCATCCCGCTCGACGAATGCGGCGATGCGTCCCCTCCCCTTCCCCTCGACCAGAACCTTGACCGTACCGTCGGGGAGCTTGAGAAGCTGGATAACCTGCCCCAGGGTGCCGATCTCGTAGACGTCACCGGCTTCGGGATCATCGATTTTGGCATCTTTTTGCGTGACGAGGAAAACCGTCTTGTCTTTCTCCATCGCCCCTTCCAGGGCGCGGATCGACTTGGGCCGCCCGACAAAGAGAGGGGTCACCATATAGGGAAAGACAACGATGTCCCGCAAAGGCAAAAGGGGGTAGAGTAATCCGCCCCCTTCACCGATCTGGATCTGTTCCACGTATTCTGTCATCTTGTCCGATCCATCCCTGAACGATTTGCCATGAATACGACTCTACACGGCAGAGGCGACAATCGCCTGAGCCGACCGCTTACGCCGATTCAGCACACTCGTACAAAACGATGGGGCGTGCCTTGCCATATACCACATCCTCGTTGATGACGACTTCCTTGACCCGGTCCTGGGAGGGGATGTCGTACATCACCTCGAGCATGGCGTTTTCAAGGATCGAGCGCAGGCCGCGTGCCCCGGTCTTGCGCTTGAGAGCCTCCTTGGCCACGGCGACCAGTGCTCCGTCGGTGAATTTCAGGTTCACCCTTTCCATGTCGAAGAGCTTCTGGTACTGCTTGATCAGAGCGTTCTTCGGTTCCTTGAGAATCTGGACAAGGGACTCTTCATCGAGTTCATTGAGGGTCGACACCACCGGCAGGCGGCCGATAAACTCGGGAATCAGACCGTACTTGAGAAGATCCTCCGGCTCGACCTTCGCCAGCGTCTCTCCGAGTTTCTGGTCCTTGCTCAGGCGAATCTCGGCGCCGAAGCCCATGGTCTTGGCCCCGGTCCGCTGATTGATGATCGTCTCCAGGCCGGAAAATGCCCCGCCGCAGATGAAGAGGATATTGGTGGTATCGACCTTGAGAAATTCCTGCTGCGGATGTTTGCGGCCACCCTTGGGGGGAACGCTGGCCATCGTCCCCTCAATGATTTTCAGAAGGGCCTGCTGCACCCCCTCTCCCGAGACATCGCGGGTAATCGAGGGAGAGTCGGATTTTCGGGCAATCTTGTCGACTTCGTCGATGTAGATGATCCCCTTCTGGGCCTTTTCCAGGTCGTAATCGGCGGCCTGCAGCAGGTTCAGGATGATGTTCTCCACGTCCTCGCCGACATATCCCGCCTCGGTGAGATTGGTGGCGTCGGCGATCGCGAAGGGGACGTTGAGCACCCGGGCGAGGGTCTGGGCCAGCAGGGTCTTGCCGCTGCCTGTCGGTCCGAGAAGGAGGATATTGCTTTTCTGAACCTCGACGTCGTTTGGTTTTCTGGCGTACTCGACGCGCTTGTAGTGGTTGTAGACCGCCACGGCAAGGACCTTCTTGGCGCGTTCCTGACCAATGACGAAATCATCGAGGGTATCTTTGATCTCGGCCGGCCGAGGGAGGTTGCCGATGCCGATCTCCGTCGAATCCTCCAGCTTTGCCTCTTCGGCGATGATGTCCTTGCACAGCTCAATACATTCGTCGCATATATACACGGCGGGCCCGGCAATCAGCTTTTTCACCTCATCCTGCGCTTTGCCGCAGAACGAACAGGTGAGCTGCCCGTCTTGACCTTCATTCTGAGTCACGAAACTGCCTCCACGGTGAAAAGGTCAGGCTTTTCTCTGTACGATGTTGTCAATAATACCATATTCCCTGGCTTCCTCGCTACCCATGAAAAAATCCCGCTCGGTGTCGGCAGCGACCCGCTCGACCTTCTGTCCGGAATGATGTGCCAGAACGCCGTTGAGGGTATCCCGCATGCGGAGAATTTCCCGGGCGTGAATGCTGATGTCCGAGGCCTGCCCCTGAAATCCACCCAGGGGTTGGTGGATCATGACCCGGGCATGGGGGAGAGCATAGCGCTTGCCGGGTGCGCCGGCGGCGAGAAGGACCGCCCCCATACTGGCCGCCTGACCGACGCAGATGGTGGAGACGGGTGCCTTGAGATACTGCATGGTGTCGTAAATAGCCATCCCCGCCGTCACGACGCCTCCCGGCGAGTTGACGTAGAGGTGGATATCCTTTTCGGCATCCTCCGACTCGAGAAAGAGGAGCTGGGCAATGATCAGGTTGGCCATGTGATCCTCGATCTGCCCCCCGAGGAAGATAATCCGGTCCTTGAGCAGACGCGAATAAATATCGTAGGCACGCTCGCCGCGACCCGTCTGCTCGACCACCATGGGGATGAGGCTCATAAAGATCACTCCTTGTCGTCGTTCGAATTCTGGGCTGCCAACTGATCCTTGTCAACTTCTTCGATCTTCGCCTTCTCGAGCAGGAATTGAACGACCTTTTCCTCTGCGATCTGCGAAATCAGTCCGCGGCGGGCATCCTCGCCGGCGTAGTGCTTCTTCACCGCCTCGAGAGGGGCATTGGCCATCCGGGCGATCTCTTCCAGTTTGCCGTCGATCTCCGAATCTTCCACCTTGAGATTTTCCTGACGGGCCAGGGCTTCGAGGAGAAGGCTCCCCTGCACCTGCTTGACGCCGGTTTCCCGGTACATCGCCTTGAAAGACGTTTCGTTCATCCCCAGCATTTCCATGGTCATGCCCTGGGATTTCATGCGATTGCGGACATTTTCCAGCATATAGTCGAGCTGCCCGGCCAGCATCGCCTCGGGGACTTCGACGGGATTGCGCTCGATCAGAGCCGTCACGAGGCGCTCACGGAGATCGCCCTCGACGCGGTTGCGTTCCTGGGTCTGGTAATCCTCGTCGAGTTTCTGACGCAGCTCCGCAAAGGTCTCGAGGCCGAAACCCCTGGCAAAATCGTCATCGAGTGCAGGAAGGACCTTTTCCTTGATTTCGTGGAGCTTCACCTTGAAGAGAGCCGGTTTGCCGGCCAGGTCCTTGTTGCCGTAATTTTCCGGGAAGGTGACCTCGACATCCTTTTCATCGTCCCGCTTCATCCCCTCGAGCTGCTCCTCGAACCCGGGAATGAAGGAGCCGGACCCGAGTTCCAGGACATGCCCTTCGGCCGCCCCTCCCTCAAAGGGAACTCCGTCGACGAAGCCCTCGAAATCGATGACGACGGAATCGCCGCTGCGGGCCTTCTTGCGGGAAGTCACCTCGATCTGGGCACGGGCCGCGCGCATCTCCTCGATGCGCTCATCAATCACCTTGGCCTCCGGCTCGAACTTCTCCTTCTGCAGGGGAATGCCGACATAATCCTTGACCTCAACCTCCGGCTTGACCTCGACCTGGGCCTCATAGCTGAAGATTTTTCCCCTTTCCAGGGGGCTGTTCTCGATGATTTCAGGGTCGGAGATGGCGGGAATACGATGCTCGACAAGGGCCTTGAAATAGGAATCGTTGATCAGGCGCCCAAGAACCTGCTCTTCCATCTGCGGGCCGTAATGTTTTTCAAGAATCGGCTGGGGTACCTTTCCGGCGCGAAAACCCTTGACATTGGCCGTCTTGGCGATTTTCTTGTAAGCCTTTTGAATCTCGCTGTCGACCCGCTCGGCCGGCACCTCGAAGGAAAGTTTCTTTTTGACACTGCTGAGATCTTCTATCTTCACATTCATGACACTACCTCGCAAACATGGATTTGGTTGAAAATAACGGCGGACCACAGACGGACAGCCTGTGGGCCAGATGGGGGTCTGGTCATTGCGGCGGATCGATAATTAACGAAACGAGAAATCTGGTGCGAGAGGGGGGAGTCGAACCCCCACGGTTGCCCGCTGGATCCTAAGTCCAGTGCGTCTGCCAATTCCGCCACTCTCGCAGAGAGTGATGTTGTCGTTTTTTAAGGAATCGAAAAAGTGTTGCCCCGGTCTCAGGCCGACCCGGAAAAACGCCCCCGAAACAAGGCGACTTTCCCGGCCAAGGCGACAAACACAAAACCCGCCCCTTCACCGACCCACCTGCGGCGCGAATGCCACATTCGTTGATACGGGAAAAAGGCGGGCCAGGTCATCTGATGGGATAAGTGAAGGCGATCGAACCCTCGACAACTGGAGTCACAATCCATTGCTCTATCGACTTAAGCTGCACCCACCACAAAGGGAACGGCATGCTAGCCAATAGATGATTCGTTTGTCAATGGGAAATTCGAGCCATTTCCGTCGAAGAGCAAAAACTGGTGCGCCAGGCAGGACTCGAACCTGCGGCCTACGGATTAGAAATCCGTTGCTCTATCCAGCTGAGCTACTGGCGCAATTGGTCGGGGCGACTGGATTCGAACCAGCGGCCCCCTGCTCCCAAGGCAGGTGCGCTACCAGACTGCGCTACGCCCCGACAAGTGGAGATATCTAGCATAGTCCCTGCTTTTGTGCAACAGGAAAAGCACCCCAGTATCGACATCGACCAGAGGGGAAGAGGCATGGATAACCGGCCGGAAGGGTCACCGAGGTCACTCCCCGGGACGAAGATTACACCCGCGCCGAAGGGGAAGGACTGACCCCCGACTCCCCTCCTGGTCAGGACCCCGCATTTCAAAATACACCATCCACCTTCCCTCATTGCCCCGGGAATCCAGCATTGAGCGGATGTAATGCCGTTCTATAAAAATCAGCAACCACCCTTCGCCAGGATTGCATACACTCTCCGGGACCCAAGCACGGGTCCATAAAGCCTAACTATTCGTTTTTATTGAAATAATTATCTGCACAAAAAAAGAGCAAAGAGCTAATTTTGACAATAAACTAACCCTTTCGCTCTGCCTGAACTCCTCTTTGGCGAAGCTTATCCACAACATTTGTGGACAACTCGAAAATGGGCTGACGGGCCGCGGATCCCCGGCCCTGCAGCGGGAATTCACACCGGCGAATTCTTGACAAAAGAGACTTCGGGACTTAGGTTAATATCAAGCGATAAATACGGAAATCGGGATGAATCGCCGGGCCCATCAACCTCCGCCGGCCGCCCGGTCAAAAGCTTTTCAAAAGCAGCGGCAACGTCATCAGGGTAAGCGATAATCTCGAAAAACGCGGGTCGGCCCTGCGGCAGGGCCGGATAAGGAGTAAAAAACATGATCACCCTGCGCAAATCAGAAGAACGCGGTCATTTCAGCAGCGACTGGCTCGACAGCCGTCACACCTTCTCCTTCGATACCTACCACGACCCCCGGCACATGGGGTTCCGTACCCTGCGGGTCATCAACGAGGACCGGGTCCAACCGGGACACGGGTTCCCCCTCCACCCCCACCGTGACATGGAAATCCTCACCCTGATCCTGGACGGAGCCCTCGAACACCAGGATTCCCTCGGCAGCCGGGAGATCATCGGCGCCGGCGAAGTGCAACGAATCACCGCCGGCACGGGAATCCGCCACAGCGAAGCCAACCCTTCGTCGCAAGAACCCGTCCACCTTCTGCAGATCTGGATCGTTCCGGAGAAGACGGGTCTCGAACCGGGATACGAGGTGAAGCGCTTTGTCGGCAGGGAAAAGAATCGCCTGTGGCCCATCGCCTCGCGGGATGGCGGCGACGGGGCAGCGAAAATCCACCAGGAGGTCGTCCTGTTCACCGCCACCCTCGAGGACGAGGCGAGCATCGACCATACCTTCGCCGCCGGACGTCATGGGTGGCTGCAGGTTCTCGCCGGAACCCTGCTTCTCAACGGCCTCGCCCTGCAGGCCGGCGACGGTGCGAAAATCAGCGAAGAGGAGCGGATAACCCTGACGGCCAGCGGAGAGGCCCGGCTTCTCCTCTTCGACCTGAACTGACGGGTTTCCCTGCGATCACGGCCCCTTGCGGCGATCGTCGGATGGGCGTTCAATTGCAATGGACAGGTGGCAAAGCGCACTGTCCGGGCTATACTTAGCACCCATCTCTCCCGACCCCCTTTCCCAGACGAGGCCAACCTTGAGCGCTCTCGGCAACGACACCCTGCAGACCCGCCGGACCCTGACCATCAACGGATCAAGCTACGACTATTTCAGCCTCGCCGCCGCCGAAAAGCACCTGGGTGACCTTTCCACCCTCCCCTTCTCTCTGAAAATCCTGCTGGAAAACCTGCTGCGCTTCGAGGACGGCAAGAGCGTCACCGTCGCCGACATCAAGGGCATAGCGGCCTGGCTGCCAGTACGCACCTCGACTCGGGAGATCGCCTTTCGCCCGGCCCGGGTGCTGATGCAGGATTTCACCGGCGTCCCGGCCGTGGTCGACCTGGCGGCGATGCGCGATGCCCTGGCCGGCACGGGAAACGATCCGAATCGGGTCAATCCGCAGATCCCCGTCGATCTGGTCATCGACCATTCGGTGCAGGTCGATGCCTATGGAACCCCGGACGCCTTCGCCGAAAACGTCCGACAGGAGTTGCAGCGCAACCGGGAACGCTACGCCTTTCTGCGCTGGGGTCAACAGGCTTTTGCCAACTTCCGGGTGGTCCCGCCGGGAACCGGCATCTGCCACCAGGTCAATCTCGAGTATCTGGCCCGCGTCGTCTGGAGCGCAGAAGTCGATGGCCGCAAGACCGCCTACCCCGACACCCTGGTCGGCACCGACAGCCACACGACGATGATCAACGCCCTCGGCGTCCTCGGATGGGGCGTCGGCGGCATCGAGGCCGAGGCGGCGATGCTCGGCCAGCCGATTTCCATGCTCCTTCCCGAAGTGGTCGGCTTCCGCATGAAAGGGCGGCTGCGCGAAGGGGTGACGGCCACCGATCTGGTGCTGACGGTCACCGCCCTGCTGCGCCGCAAGGGGGTCGTCGGCCGTTTCGTCGAGTTTTTCGGACCGGGCCTCGACCATCTCCCCCTGGCCGACAGGGCGACCATCGCCAACATGGCCCCGGAATACGGCGCGACCTGCGGCTTTTTCCCCGTCGACGAGGAAACACTTTCCTACCTGCGCCTCAGCGGTCGTGACGAGGAAACCCTCGCCCTCGTCGAAGCCTATGCCCGCACCCAGGGATTGTGGCGTTCCAGCGCCGGGGCGGAGCCACTCTTCACCGACTCCCTCGAACTCGACCTCGACACCGTCGTCCCCAGCCTGGCCGGTCCGAAGCGACCCCAGGACCGGGTTTCCCTCTCCGAGCTCCCCGACGCCATGGAAGCGGTCCTTCCCGCCGGGAGCGGCGACCGTTCTGTCCCCGTCGCCGGTGGCGATTACGCCCTCCGGGACGGGGACGTGGTCATCGCCGCCATCACATCCTGCACCAACACCTCCAATCCGGCGGTGATGATCGCTGCGGGACTCCTGGCCCAAAAGGCCGTGGAAACGGGGTTGCGCCGCAGGCCCTGGGTGAAGACCTCCCTGGCACCCGGCTCGAGGGTAGTCACGGAATATTTGGCCAAGGCCGGTCTTCAGGAACCCCTCGACGCCCTCGGCTTTCAGCTCGTCGGCTACGGCTGCACCACCTGCATCGGCAATTCGGGCCCTCTCGACGAGCCGATCGCCCGGGCGGTGCGGGAGGGGGATCTGACCGTCTCGGCAGTCCTCTCGGGAAACCGCAACTTCGAGGGGCGCATCCATCCCCAGGTACGGGCCAGTTGGCTGGCGTCGCCGCCGCTGGTGGTCGCCTTTGCCCTGGCCGGCACCGCCCGCATCGACCTCAGCCGTGATCCCCTCGGCACGGGGAGGGACGGCCATCCGGTCTATCTGCGGGATATCTGGCCAAGCGCCCAGGAGGTCGCCGAACGGGTCGCCACCGTCTCCGCGGCCATGTTCCGCCGGGAATACGCCGAGGTCTTCAACGGCCAGGAGAGCTGGCGCACCCTCCCTTCCCCGGAGGGCCAGACCTTTTCGTGGGATCCCGCTTCCACCTACGTCAAGGAGCCTCCCTTCTTCCGCGCCGCGGCCCTGAAGTCGATGGGGCCCTTCGGCCTCAGGGACGGCCGGATCCTCGCCCTTCTCGGCGATTCGATCACCACCGACCATATCTCCCCCGCCGGAAGCATCCGCGGGGAGAGTCCCGCCGGACGCTATCTGCTCGAGCACGGCATTCCGGCGACCGAGTTCAATTCCTACGGTTCCCGCCGCGGCAATCACGAGATCATGATGCGCGGCACCTTCGCCAACATCCGCCTGCGCAACGAAATGGTCCCCGGCCGGGAAGGGGGTTTCACCCGCTACCAGCCCGACGGCGATGAGATGTCGATCTACGACGCGGCCATGCGCTACCAGGCAGAGGGGACGCCCCTGGTGATCGTCGCCGGGCGCGAATACGGCACCGGATCGAGCCGCGACTGGGCAGCCAAGGGGACCCTCCTCCTCGGCGTCAAAGGGGTGATTGCCGAGAGTTTCGAACGCATCCATCGCTCCAACCTGGTCGGCATGGGGGTCCTCCCTCTCCAGTTCCCAAATGGGGAGAGCCGCCACAGCCTCGGCCTCGACGGCACGGAAAGGGTCGACATTGCAAGCGGGGAGGCTCCCCTTTCGTCGGGGCAAGAGGTCCGGGCGATCTTCACCCGTCGGGATGGAGAAAAACTGGAGGTCGAGCTCCTCTGCCGGATCGATACCGCCGAGGAAATCGCCTATTTTCAGTGCGGAGGGATTCTCAACTACGTGCTGCAGGGGATGCGGGACACCGCCCGGGAGCCCGCCGGACTTTAGGAGCCTTTCGGACTATGCGGGGCGAAGCGAAAAATTGGATCTTTGAGGACAGATTCGACCTCGTTTGAAGGCCAATAGTCGTCTCTATAGGTCAAAAAAGGAACACGGAGATGGACCAGGCAGAGGATGGTGCCGACATCCTCAGCTGCGGACCACTTCCACCATGTAGCCGTCGGGATCGCGGAGAAAGTAAAAACGGGGCTTGCCGCCGGCCAGACCCTTGAGCGGCTCGGGATCGAGTCCCGCCTCCTGGTGCCGGCGATGGGAACCCTCCAGGTCCTTCACCCCCACCGCCAGATGGGAATAGCCGTCGCCAAGCTGGTAGGGCTCGCGGCGGTCGTAATTGTAGGTCAGCTCCAACTCGAAGGCGCCGTCCGGCGCCCGCAGGTAACTGAGGGTGAATTTGTGGTCGGGAAAATCCATGCGCCGGGCCACCACGAACCCGAAGGCCTGCCGGTAAAACTCTTCCGCCTTTTCGAGGTTCATGACCCTTATGCAGCTGTGAATCATCTGATAGTTCATTGAATTGGCTCCTTGAATGAGATTTTTCCCCTGACAAAAGACGGCGACCGGCTCTTTAGACCCGGGAATCAGACTTTACCGCGAATCCGGCCGCAGCACCAGAGAGGACCGGTTTTTTTCCAGCGACCCTCTGCCCCGACCGGGGAAAAAGCAGAATTTGACAGACTGAAACGATTGGCGGCATCACTTGGCCTGCGATCGACCTCCCCTGATCATCAGATCATCCAGTCGGGGGCGCACCACAAACAACAAAAGGGGTTACGCCGACGGCGTAACCCCTTGCTTCTGTCATGGTGCGCGATGCAAGATTCGAACTTGCGACCTTTGGCTTCGGAGGCCAACGCTCTATCCAACTGAGCTAATCGCGCACAGAGGCGGATTTATACCGCATCCTAAAGGGGAATGCAACCCCAAAAATAGCCGTTCCTTGCCCTCTTCCGGCGCCTTTGCTATAATCCGCCCCGGACCCCGCCAAGGAGATTGCCGTCCATGAAGAGCTTCATCCTGACCTGCGCAGCCCTGCTCCTTTTGTCCGTTCCGGCCGGCGCCGCCCCGCCATCTTTTACCGTGGAGAAGTTGGGCGAAGGGGTTTTTGCCGCCATCGCCACTTCCGGCGGCGGGGCGACCAGCAACGCCTTTTTCGTGGTGGGGGAAAATTATGTCGTCGCCGGGGGCGCCCACCTGACCAAAGAAGCGATCACCGGACTCCTGGCGGCCATCAGGGAGTCCACCCCCCTGCCCCTGCGCTACCTCATCCTGACCCACCATCACCGCGGCTACTCCCACATCGACTTCGACATCCCCCCGGGCGTCGACGTCCTGATGTCCTGGCAGACCTGGAAGGCCCTGGAGAGCGAGGTGCGCAAAACCGACTTTCCGGTCCTCTTCTACAGCGACGGCCTGACCCTGGAGACGGGAAAGCAGACGGTCATTCTCACCAACATGGACAAGGGGCACAGCGATGGGGATACGGTGGTCTATCTCCCCGGTGAGGGCGTTCTTTTTGCCAGCGATCTCCTCTACGTCGGCAACATCGGCTATCTGGGGGACGGCCACATGCAGGAGTGGGTCCTGGCCCTGGAGTTTCTGCAGCAACTGGGGGCCAGGCGGATCATCCCCGGCAGCGGCCCCGTCGCCACCGGGGACCAGCTGGCGGCATTCAAGTCCTACCTCCGCGATTTTCTCACCGAGGTCCTCGCCCATATCGAGCGCGGAGAAAGCCTCAAGGAAACGTTGCGGACCTTCGAGCTCCCCCGCTATCGGGAGTATCCCGGTTACGACACCCTCCTGAAGGGGAACGTCGAGCGCGCCTACCTCGACCTGAAGGAGAACCTCCTCCCCTAGGAGCTGACGAACTGTTCCTAGATCCCTGTCCGACCTTTTCTTCGAGCAATAGCGACGGCTGTGAACTCGAATCAATCCTCAAGGCCGTCTCCTCCGACAGTCTCCCGGTCCCGCTCTCCTCCCTGCGGCAGCAGCGTCTTGCGGCCGTAAAAAGCGGCCATCCCGACCAAAAGAATCAGGACGTTTTCGGCAAAGAGCATCCCGGCATTCACTGAAAGCACGGGGAAGATGTAAACGACCCTCTCGACAAACAATCCCCCCAGCACGATAAGCGAAACCCCTCCGACGACGACCGGCAACCGTTTGCCCTTCCGGGAAAGAAAGACCGAGAAGGGGAGCACAAAATTGGCGGCGAGAAACGCGCCGCTGAGCGTCAGAGCGGAAGTCGATCCGGTCCGGCGAAGGATGTAGTGGACCTCCTCGGGGAGGTTGCCGTACCAGAGGAGGAGGTACTGGGCGAAAAAAAGTCCCCCCCACAGGACACTGAAACCGAAAAGAAGGTTGCCGACATCGCGCAGCCCCTTGCGCGCGGTCTCGGGATCCGCATCGCATCGCTGCCGGCGGAGAAGAAAGGAGGCGACACCGGCCAGAGCGAACCCGGCGTAAAGAGCCTCGACGCAGAAGAAGGCGCCGAAGAGAGTGCTGTACCAGGGGTATTCGAGGGTCATCACCCAGTCGAAGGCGACAAGACTCTGGGAAGCGACGAAGACCAGGAGATAAAGGACGGCAAAGCGATTGGCCCGCCGGTCTTGGCGCAGGGAGAGTCGGGCAAAAAGTGCGGCAAGCATGTAGGACAGAAGAAGGAGCGCCAGATTGCGACCGATAAAGAAGGGTTCGTTGAGCCAGAGACCCGGCTCTGCACCCCAGAGATAGAGGGAAAGGCGGGGTGTCCAGAGTAGAAAGAGAAGTAAAACGAGGAGCTGCAGGGGATAAAGAGAGAGCAGTTCGCGCTTGAGAGAGGCGACCCAGCGTGCGCCCACCAGATCGGTGATCGCCACCACCGCAACGGCGCCCTGGGCAAGGCAGGTCCAGAAGACGAGAGTGACGAGAAACGATCCCTTCTCGACGACCGCTCCGCCGTATTCCGCCAGAGCGATTCCCCCGGCGGCACTCAAGAGCAGCAGGTGGAATACCGCCGGCCTCAGTTTCAGGGTTTCCATGGCCGCTGCCCCTCCTCGATGACGATGACGAACCGGTTGCCGTACTCCTCCGCGCCACCCATCCCCTTAATGCTCGGCAGGCGTGCCAGATAAAGGAAACCGAAAAAGGTGGCCAGGGACCCGAATAGAATGGTGAGAATATACGAGACGAGAAGGAAGGGGGGGATGGAGATCAAAGGTTTCCCACCGGTAATCAGGGGCCAGGAAAGGACGGTATAGAGAATAAATCCCATGCCGCCGACAAATCCGGAAAGCCCGCCGAAGAAGGCGAAGTAGCGCAGGGCCTCGGGGCGCACCTCGAGAATTTCCTCGACTTCGGGGAGATGCCAGGGGAGGTAAAGCGCAAGATTTCGCCGGCTGTGGCCGTCCTTCTTCAGCTCGCGCAGCCTGGCCAGAAATTCTTCCTTCTCCTCGAACACAAGGATCTCGGCCATCACAGGTGCTCCTTGATTTCGGTCATCGACAAGACGGGGACGGCCTTGAGAAAAAGAAGGTAGAGCAGGAAGAACAGGGCAAAGGACATGACCGTAATGCCGATCTCCACAAAGCTGGGGGTGTAGGTCCCCCAGGCGTAAGGATCGTAGTCCCGGGCCAGGGAATTGACGATGATGACGAAACGCTCCATCCACATGCCGACGTTGACCAGCAGGGAAACGGCAAAGAGGAAGGGGAGCGACCGTCTCAACCGGCGGACGAAGAGGGTCAGCGGCAACAGCGAGTTGCAGAAAATCATCACCCAGTAGAGGTGCGCATAGTGGCCGAAACTGCGATAGCGGAACTGCTCGGCCTCGAAGACGTTGTCGCCGTAGAAGGCGAAGCCGGTCTCGACGAGGTAGGAGTAGCTGATGATCAGGGAGGTGAAGAGGAGGATCTTGGCGATGGCCTCGAAGTGATCGACGGTGATGTACTTCTCGAGTTTCAGGATCCGCTGCATCGGATAGACGAGCGTGATGACCATCGCCGTGCCGGAGAAGATCGCCCCGGCCACGAAATAGGGGGCAAAGATGGTGGTATGCCAGCCGGGGACGATGCTCACCGCAAAGTCCCAGGAGACGATGGAGTGCACCGAGGCGACCAGCGGAGTGGCGAAGGCGGCGAGAAAGAGGTAGAGCCGGTTGTAGTGGCGCCACTGGTCGAGTGACCCGTCCCAGCCGAGGGAGAGGACGGCGAAGATTTTTTTGCCGATTCCCGAGAAGCGGCGACGGGCGATGGCGAGGTCGGGGAGCAGCCCGACATAGAAGAAGATGAGACTGACGATCATGTAGGTGGAAACGGCAAAAACGTCCCAGATCAGGGGAGAACGGAAGTTGACCCAGAGGTGACGTTCGGTTGGATAGGGGAAAAGGTAGTAGAAGATCCACACCCTCCCCAGGTGGATGAGGGGGAAAAGCCCGGCGACGGTCAGGGCGAAGATGGTCATCGCCTCGGCCGCCCGGTTGAAACTGGTGCGAAACCGGGCCCGGAAGAGAAAGAGGACGGCCGAAATGAGCGTCCCCGAGTGGGCGATGCCGACCCAGAAGACGAAGTTGGTAATGTAGATACCCCAGTTGACCGGGTGCATGAGGCCGGAAACGCCGAGGCCGCTGTGGATCTGGTAACCCCACAGGCCGAGGCCGAGCAGGACGAGGGCCGTACAGAGGGCCACTGCCGCCAGCCATTTCACCCCGGGCCGGCAAAGGACCGCCAGCACATCCCTTTCCACTTCTTCTCTTGGGTCAAGCGCCTTGCTCTCTTTCATCCCTCATCCTCCGGGAATCCGTCACCCGTCACCCGTCACCGCCTTGCGCAGATAAAAGACCGACGGCTCCGTCCCCAGTTCCTCGAAGACCCGATAGGCGCGCTCCGAGTGCGCCAGGGTGTAGACGCGGGAGTTGTCGTCCAGCAGGTTGCCGAATACGATGGCGCCGGTGGGGCAGCTCTGGGCACAGGCGGTGGTCACCTCTCCGTCTCTGACTTTGCGCCCCTCGTCCCTGGCCCGATCCTTGGCATGCCGCAGGCGCTGGATGCAGAAAGTACACTTTTCCATCATTCCCCGGCTGCGCACCGAGAGGTCGGGATTGAGCATCCGCGGCAGCGGCTCAGGTCGATGGTAATCCCGCCAGTTGAAGCGTCGAACCTTGTAGGGGCAGTTGTTGGAGCAATAACGGGTGCCCACACAGCGGTCGTAGACCTGGACATTGAGTCCCTCGCCGTTGTGATAGGCGGCGTAAACCGGACAGACCGGCTCGCAGGGGGCGTGGTGGCAGTGCTGACAGAGCATGGGGAGAAACTCCACCCCGCCATCCTCGTCGTAATAGGGTTCGATACGCAGCCAGCTCATTTCCCGCCCCTTGAGATGATCGGCTTCGCCGACCACCGGGACATTGTTTTCCACGGAGCAGGAGGCGACGCAGGCTCCACAGCCGATGCAGCGGGAGAGATCAATGGCCAGGGTCCAGCGGTAATCCTCATGAGCATGGGGCGGGTAAAGGTCGGCGCGTCGGTGCTCTTCCCTGCGGTGAACGGGCTCGGGAATGAGCCCGCGCCCCTGCTGCGAAGACGACCCCGCCAGCACCGCCAGCGGCAGGACGACGCCGGTTTTTTTAACCTGCACCTCTTCAAGGTAGAAGAGCGCCTCGCCGCTCGCCGGAACCCAGCCATAGGGGGCTCCGACAAGGGCGTCGCGCTGGATCACCAGCACCCCTTCCTGCAGCCCCGGCTGAACCCTGGCCGGAAGTTTAATGTCCCAGGAGGCGGTGGTGAGGGCGATTTCGTTGCGATCGACGGCCTGCAACCGGGCGGCCATAGCCTGCGGCAGAGAGACCCAGGACCCGTAGGTGGCGGTGGTGAGTGGATCGGGGATTTCGGCAAGGAGAGGGAGCGCTGCGCTGCGGCCGTCGAAGGTGCGGATCGAGGGTGCCACCACAAGCAGCGGACCGTCCAGACTCTCCCGGGCCGACCTTTCCCCGAGAAATTCGCCGGCCCGCCCGGCATCCAGGGCGAGGGGGACTTCGGGCTGTGGAGTCGTCAAAAATCCTTTTTCCAGAAGGGTCTGCCGCCCCCCCGGCCCGAAGCGTTTATCCCAGGCGGCCTCGAGAAATTGCCGGTAATCTCCTTCGGGTCCGTCGCTTGCCTGATGCATCAGGTCGAGAAGAATATCTCCTTCGCCGCGGGTGCCATCAAGGGGCGGAGAGGCCGGCTGCATCAGGGTGTGCACTCCGGAACGCGGCTCGGCATCCCCCCAGGTTTCGAGAGGATGGGAGAGGGGGAGAACCAGGTCCACGCCCTGCGACGTCGCATCGGGGAGGTCGGCGAAGGCGACACTCAGGGTCGCCTTATTCAGGTTGACGGCAAGATCGATGGAGTCGGGAACCTGGTAGAGGGGATCGGCTCGGGAGATGAACAGAACTCCAACCTCCCCGGCAGCGAGCCTTCTTGCCAGGCGATTCATGTCGATGAGCGAGCCGACGCCGCGATAATTTTCGCCGCCGTCGAAATCGACGGTCGTTTCCGTCATCCCCGTGAGCCACTGGAGAAGCCCTGCGAAGACCGCCGCCCGCATCCCGTCGCGGTGGGCAACGCCCAGACCGCCGACGATGACCAGGGGGCGCTCGGCCCTCTCCAGCCGGTCGAGAAGTTCGCCGAGGATCTTCTCCGGGACCCCGATCAGGGCGGATGCCTGTCGGGCGCTGAAAGGGGGGATGGCACGACGCAGTTCCTCGGGGAGGCGCCGTTCCCCCTTGTCGGCCATATGGCTCAGCAGATAAAGGAGAAGGTACGGTTCACTGCCGGGAACCAGGGGGAGACGCCGGTCGGCATTGACCCCGGTCAGAGAGATGTGGGGCTCGAGATGTTCCCAGCGGAAAGTCCCTTGCGCGGAGGCACGGGCCAGACCGGCGGCGAATCCGACGGGGCTGACGAAGGTTTCGAAGAGATCGGCGCCGAGGGTGAGGAGAAAATCGGCCTCCTCCACACGATAGCGGGGGAGCTCCGGCCGGCCGAAGAGGAGGCCGTAGGCCTGGCGCAGGGCAGCATGGGCGAAGAGTTCGAAGTCGGGAGCCCGTTCCACGGCCAGCCTGGCGCAAAAGGCGTCGACCATTGCCGAGAGAGTGCCGGTGGTGCGCCCGGAAAGGTAGAGGTTCGACTTCCCCTGCTGGTGCGTTTCCTCAAGAGTCCGACCGATCCGCCGATAGGCCTCTTCCCAGGAAATCTGGCGGTAAACTCCGGCTCCGTCGCGCTCAAGGGGGGACCGGAAGCGCTCGGGATGGTAGAGCCGCCCCAGGGACGCCTGGCCGCGCATGCACAGCCCACCGAAGCTGATCGGGTGATCGGCAATTCCTTCCAGCTTGACCGCCCTCCCCTCTCGAACCCGCACCTGGATCCCGCATCCGGAAGGACATTCGGTGCAGGTTCCCGGCACCCAGCGCGCCTCGCCGGGGAGCACCCCGTCGTCCGGGGGGACCAGATAGGAGATCAGTTTCTTCTGATCTTTCTCCGATCCACAGGAAGAGAGAAGCGTGGCACTCGATGCCAGGCCGAGAGTCTGCAGAAATTTACGACGATCCATAAATGTCCTCAATCCGTTTTCGGGATACGCTGACTCAGGGACGATTCACCTTCTACCCGTCTGCCCACCCAAGGGATTAATGATGACAGGCGGCGCAGTCGGTGGGACCTTCGAACTGCCGGTGGCAGGTGATGCACCACCCCATCTGCAGAGGGCGAACCCGTCGCGCCGTCGTCATTTTCGTCACCGCCCCGTGGCAGGGGAAGCAGTCGATTCCCGCCCGCAGGTGCCGTTTGTGGGTGAAGTAGATGAAATCCGGGAGATTGTGAACCCTGTTCCAGAATATCGGTTCCCTGCGCTCGGCGTACCCGCGCAGTTTCTGCACCTCGGGCCGATCGACGGCGATGGTGCGATGACAGGACATGCATGTGTCCACGGCCGGCACCCCCGCCTGCGGTGAGGTGTCCACCGTCGGGTGGCAGAAGGTGCAGGACATCGCTAATTCTCCGGCGTGCACCGCATGCGGAAAGGCGATGGGCTGCCGGGGTTGGAGGTCGGCACCGGACCACCAGAGCGCGCGGGCACCCACAAGGACCAGACATAGAGCGAAGTAGCCGAGGACTCCTCCCCGCACCAGGAAGGCGACCAGCCACCGTTTCTGTTCGTCGGTCAGTTTTGCCGCCATGGTCAGACCTGCTCCTCAGGGAGAGTCATTGCCCAGCAGAAAATCGACGACGGCCGATATTTCCGCCTCGGACAGGCCGGGATCGGGCATCGCCGGGTAATCGGGATTCATTTTTACCGGGTTGGCGATGAAATCCGCCAGGGCTCCCCTGCGCCCGCGGTAGCCGGGAATCACATCGTTGAGGGGCGGGCCGACCCTCCGTCCGTCGTAGGCGTGGCAGCCGGAGCAAACCCGGTTGAAGATCTCCTCGCCGCGCCCTGCGATCGCCTCAGGGGGAGAGGTAGATGCCGCAGGGATCGACTCCGTCCGGGGGAGTGGGAAGGCCCTGGTTTCGGCAGCCAATGCCTGAAAGACAAGAGGGGTGAGGGCGCTCTCCCGGCCGAGATGATCGCCGAGGACGAAAAGAAAAAGAAGCCCGAGGGCCAGGAGAAATGGGAATTTACGGCTGCGCCGGAACGCTTCGAAGAAGCGGGGGAGAAGGAGGAGGGCGGCCGAAGCGGCGATTACCACCGTCACCGCGGCGACGCCGAAAAGGGGTGCGGAATGGGTGAGCAGGGGAAGATTGACCAGTTCGAGGAGGAGGCACAGCGGCAGGGCCAGGAGAAAGATCAGGGCAACCGCCGCTCCGGTGCGGCCGACCAGGCGCTTGTCCTCGCCGTAGCGGCCGGAAAAAAGGACCATCCCCGCCCCGGTGAGGATGTAGGCGAGACTGACGAATTGGAGGAAACGGGCGACACCGCTCCAGGAAAGGACCAGGGTGGGAGTCGCGGCCAGGACCGGCCACCGTTCCGGCATGACGAGAAAGGTCGCGCCGCAGGCGAGAATGAAATACACGCCGCTCAGCAGACAGAGGGCGCTCACTCCGACGACCAGGGCGACGCCCCGTCCCGATCCCTTCTCCCTGAGACCTCGATAAAAATGGAGGAGAAGGAGTGCCAGGGCCAGAAGAAAGAGAAGGCCTCCCGAGAAAAAAACGGGGAGGTGTACCGATGGATAGCTTGCCTGGAGGGACAAAAAGGCCATTGCCAGGGTGAGCACAAACAGGACACTGGAGCCGGGAGTCAATATCACCCGGGCCAGCAGATCGGCGGAGAGTTTCCGATGGAGGCTGTCCTGCGCCCGGCCGGAGAAGAGATCGGAGAAGAGCGCCAGGCAAGAGCCACCGTAAAGGATGGCGGCAAAGCCGAGGTGAACAAAGAGGGTAAAGAAGTAAATGAACTTCAACCCTTAAGCCTCCTCCTCATGGTATGTGCGACGGATGAAAGCGGCAAGGAGGCCGGCTACGACCAGCAGGCCGACGACGATCCCTCCCCCCACCTTGCGGACAAAGAGGGTCTGCTGAATTTGCTCCACCTTGTGGCGGATTTTTTCCAGATCATCGCGAACCCGGGCCGTCTCGGCTCGCACCCTCTCCACCTCGACGCTGTGAAAAAGACGATGAAAAGAGTTGCGCAGGGAGAAGAGTTCGCCCTCCATCTCCCTGGTGGCGATACCGGCCCGGTGCAGTGCGGCGAGATCTCCCTCGAGGACGCCGATCAAACGGTCGGTTTCCTCGACGGCCCCCTTGATCTCGCCGGCGCGGCCGTACTCATGACAACGGGAGCAGTCCTGGGGGTTGATGAGCGCTGGAGAGGCCTTCATCACCCGGTGGTTGCCGTGACAGGTGACGCACTGGGGGCCACCCTTCCCGAGGGCCCTGCCATGGGCGCTTTTCAGGTAATCTTCCCGGACTCCGACATGGCAGCGCCCGCAGAAGTCGGGAATGTCCGTCTCGACAGGAACGCCGAGAAAGCCGCGATCCGGGTCCATGGCCTCCATGGACATGAGCGCCGGATCTCCGCCGTGACAGCTGTGACAGGCGATCCCGTTGTCGGCATGGATGCTGGTGCGCCACAGGGTCACCGGTTCGCCGAGTCGCCCGGGCTGCGATTCGTGGCATTGGAGACAGGAGTTCTCCGTCTCCTGGGCCAGGGCCGAAGGAGGGGAGAAGAGGACCGCGGCCATCACGACGGTCGAAAGGACAGTGCGAAAAAGCAACAGGGAATTGATCATGAATAATGCCCCCAGATCGAAAGTCCGACGAAGAGCAGGATGCCAAGGACGTAGCAGGTGACGAAGACCGGCCGTTTGGCCGGTCGCCGCTCCCGGAAACGATCGATAAAGGGGAGAAAAAGGAGAAAGGTCACCATCCCTCCCTGCACCGCCAGTCCGAGAAACTCGCTGGGAAAGACCTTGAGGGTCTGGTAGGCCCAGAGGAAATACCACTCCGGCTTGATCCCCGCAGGAGTCACAAAGGGGTCCGCCGGATCGAAGGCGGCCGGCGGAAAAAAGAGACCCGGGGCAAAGAAGACGATGGCGAAGAGAAGGGCGAGGAAGAAGGCGATTACCGCCGCGTCCTTGGCCATGTAGTTGGGGAAGAAGGGGATCCCCTCAGGATGTTCTTCGTGTCGGAAAACGGGGAGCGGCTCGGAAGGCCGGTAATCCTCGCCGAAGGGGGGGCGGGAGACCCCGGCACGCCGGACGCAGAAGAGATGAAAGAGGACAAGGGGTCCGAAAACGAGGGGGAACCCCATGACATGCAGGGCGAAGAAGCGCCCCAGGGTCGGCTGGCCGACCATCGCCCCGCCGCGCAGGAAACGCACGACGGCGTCTCCGACGAGAGGGATTTCGCTCGAACTCTCGGTGGCGACCGTCGTCGCCCAGAAGGAGAGTTGGCTCCAGGGGAGAAGATAACCCGTCAGGCACATCCCCAGGGAGAGGAGAAGGATCAGGAAACCCGCCACCCAGGTCAGTTCCCGGGGACGCTTGTAACTCGCCATGAACAGGACCGAAAGCATGTGCAGCAGCAGCGCCAGAACGATAATGTTGGCGCCTACGGCGTGGACGGTGCGGATAAGCCAGCCGAAGGGGACTTCGTTCATGATCTCCTGCACGCTGGCAAAGGCATCGGCGGTATTGGGAATATAATAGATGAGAAGGAGGATTCCGGTGGCGAACTGGATGGCAAAGAGGGTGAGGAGAACCGCTCCGAGGGTATACCAGACGTTGATGTTGCGCGGCAGCAGGTATTTGGTCAGGTTCTGCTCGAGGATATCCCGTATCCCCAGGCGTACATCGAGAAAATCGACGATCTTGGTTTTCACTCCCATTTCCTCTCCTATCCGACCAGGACCTGGTCTCCCGAAAGGGTGACCGGAATCGATTCCAAGGGCTTGGGCGGCGGCCCGGCGAGCACTGCGCCGGTACTGGAAAAACGCCCGGCATGACAGGGGCAGAGGAACTCCCCCTTTTCCGGCTGCCACTGGATGATACAGCCCAGGTGGGTGCAAACCGCCGAGAAGGCGAGAAAACTGCCGGGGGAATTCTGCAGCAATACCGCCGGATGCCCGTTGAACTGAAAAAAGTGAGCGCCGCCGACCGGCACCAGATTCCTGGCCATGGCCATCTTCTCCTCCTTACCGCTACCGGCAGGGGGAGAGAGGTAGCGCCACAGAGGCCAGAGGGCGACGGCGGCCAGCATCGCCCCGATGCCGGCGAGCAGAATGGACAAAAAAAACCGCCGCCGGGACGGCGATATCGGGCTCTCTTCCATCGAACCTCCTGTCAATGCCGGCAGGCAAAGCCTGATCGGCAGGTTGCAAACATGATCAAAACGAAATAGATTATAAACGGTTACGGGCCTGTTACAACCAACCGGCAGGATAAAAACCATGCGCCGTCTCACTCTTGTCTTTATTCTCGACCCTCCCGAGCGCCTCGATCCACCCACAGACACCTCCCTGGCGCTGATGCGGGAAGGAGTGGCCCGGGGGCACCGGGTCCTGTTCTGCACCCTCGGCGACCTGCGCCTCGAGGAGGGATCTCCCCGGGCGCGCTGCCGCCCCGTCGTCTTTGAACCAGGGGTCGAACTCTTCACGACCGGCCCTCTTTGCGACTTCCCCCTGGATCAAACGGACGTCGTCTTTATGCGCAAGGACCCGCCGGTCGACGAGGCCTACCTGCATGCCACCTATCTCCTCGACCTGTTGCCCGAGACCGTGGTGCAGGTCAATCCCGCCCGGGCCCTGCAAAAGTTCTGCGAGAAACTCATACCTTTCCACTTTCAGGGTCTTGCCCCGGAATCGATAGTGACCCGCTCACCGGAAGAACTCGACTTCTTCCTCCAACGCATCGGACGCATCGTCGTCAAACCCCTGACGGACTGCAGCGGGCGGGGGATCTTTGCCCTCGACAGGGATGAACCCGACCGCCATCTCCGACTCACACAGGCGACCGCAGGCGGCAGCCGCTTCGTGCAGGGGCAGCGGTTTCTGCCGGAGATCGAAGGCGGAGACAAACGGGTCTTGCTGCTGGGGGGAAAGATTCTCGGCTGGATCAGGCGGGTGCCGAAAGCGGGGGATTTCCGCTCCAACGTCAATGCCGGGGGATGCTGCGTCCCCTGCGAACTCAGTGCCGGGGACCGGGCCATCTGTGCACGCCTGGCTCCCTGGCTGGTCCGGGAAGGGATCCATCTGGCGGGCGTGGACATCGTCGGCAGCCATGTTCTCGAGGTCAACATCACCAGTCCCTCCTGCCTGCGGGAGATGAATGACCTGGGAAATCAGCGTCTCGAGGAAAAGGTTCTCGACTATGTCGAAGGGTGCTGCCGACCCTGAAGCCCGGCGGCTTCCTTCGCCTTTATCGAGCGGGAGCCGGCGCCTCCTGCACGACACCGGAAACGGGTACGCGAATTTCCGCGGCCCCGGCAGCGATGTCACGGATCAGGATATAGGCGTTCAGACTGCTGGTGGACGTCCCCGGGGTGGCGGTGACCGTGGCCACGGTGGATTCGCCGGGACCAAGGCGGGTGGCACCGAGGGAGACCTTGATATCCGGATGGGTGGCCTGCGCCGAGATCTGGGAAAGATGGCGGCTCCCCTGGTTGGTCAGGGTCAGGGATACCTCCCTGGAGGCCCCGGGAGTCATGGTCCCGAGGCTGATCCGCTCGGGAGCCGGCAGGATCTCCTGCCTGACGATACCCCGCAGCTGAAACTGGGCAGTCCGCTGAGCGGGGTCGTTGGAGTAGAGGGTTACGGTCTTGACCACATTGCCGCGGAAGCGGCTCGAGTCGAAGGTGGTCCGGATTTCACCGCTTTCACCGGGAGGGATGGAGCGGGCCGAGACCAGCGCCGCGGTACAGCCGCAGGAACTGCGCACCTGCTCAATTTCCAGCGGCGCATCTCCCTGATTAAAAAAGGTGAAGGTATGCTCCACCTTCTGGCCGGCAAAGACCTGGCCGAAATTGAAATCCGGCGCTTCGGCCACCAGCCTGGGAGTCTCGGCGAAGACCGGTAAAGCAGGCAGGAGGAGCAAAAGCAGTAGGCCGCAGAGATTTCTCTTCATCGTCTGACCTGTCCCTTTCCATCCCGGGGGATGACAGAAATTCAAGATGTTAAACGAAGGCAATAGTACCACGGCTTCGGCGCCGGGAACAATCCTTTGCGTCCTGCCGAATAAATTGACACAAATTGCTCAACTTGCTATAGAATACCCCGCAACCTTCGACATCTTACCTCAGGATTTACTTCATGTCCGACCCCATTTTGAAACTGCTCTACTCCCGGGAACAGATCGCCACCCAGGTCCATCGCATCGCCGCCGAAATCAGTCACGACTATCGCGATCAGGAAGTTCTCCTGGTCGGCGTCCTCAAGGGCTCATTTCTCTTTATCGCCGATCTGGTCCGCTCGGTCACCTCGCCGCTCGTCGTCGATTTCGTTCGCCTGGCCAGTTATGGATCCGAAACCCAGTCCTCGGGAATCGTCGAAATCCGCAAGGATCTCGAAATGCCCATCAGGGGACGGGACGTCATCATCGTCGAGGATATCGTCGACAGCGGACTGACCCTGGAAACCCTTTACCATCGCCTGATGCAGCGGGGGCCCCGCTCCCTGAAAATCTGCACCCTGATTGACAAGAAGGCCCGACGGGAAGTCGCCATTGAGCCCGACTATGTCGGCATCACCATGGACGACGGCTTCATCATCGGCTATGGCCTCGATTTTGACGAACGCTATCGCAATCTTCCAGACATCTACCTTGTGGAAGGCCCCTGAGGCCGACCCAAAGGAGACAGTTTCATGATCATCCAATGCACCGAGTGCCAATCCCGCTTCAAACTTGCCGATGACAAGTTGAAGCCCGAGGGGGTCAAGGTCCGCTGCACCAAATGCCAGCATATTTTCACCGTTACGCCCCCTCCGAGTGAACCGGAACCCGCCGCCGAAGAGTTCTCAGCGACAGTTCAGGACGACTTCAGCGGCTTCGACGCCGGACAGGGAGGAGATTTCGATTTCGGCGGCGAGCCCTCGGCGGCCTCCGGAGCGGAGGGAGGGGAAGCGGATTTCTCCTTCGAAACGACCCCCGATACCGACGATTTCTCCCTTGACGCCGAGACCGGCGGCGACTTCTCCTTCGGCACCGACGAGAGCGCTGTTGCGGACTTCTCCTTCGACCAGGAAGAAACCGGTGCCGTGGATGACGACTTTTCCCTCGACGCCGACAACCCCTTTGCCGAAAAGGGCGGCGACCCATCCTGGGAGAGTCCGGACGTCGGCGGACCGGCGGACGATTTCGATTTCGGCGGCGAGGAGGACACCGCCTTCGATTTTGAATCCGACTTCCCCGAAAATCTCGACGAACCGCCACCGCCGCCGTTGGCCGCGCCGGAAGGACAGGGCGGAAAATCTGTTCAACAGGTTGAAAGTCCTGAGAAAAAGCGCAAATCAAGCCCCGTGCCACCGCCGAGTGCCGCCCGACCCAAGGGTCCGATGACCGGCCTGACCGTCTTTCTCCTGGTGCTCCTTCTGATCCTCGGGGGAGCGGCGGGTTATTTCGTCTGGTCCGGCAAATCCCTGGATATGGAGCAGCTGATCGCCCGGCTGACCGGCCGCAAAATCCCGGCGGCAGAAGCCGGGCAGATCAAGTTGACGGCGGTCAGCGGCTCTTTCGTCACCAACGGGACGGAGGGGCAACTCTTCGTCATCCGCGGCAAGGCCGTCAACGAATATCCCGAAGCCCGTTCGGCCATTGCCGTCAAGGGGACACTCTACAACAAGAGCGGAAAAGCCCTGATCCAGCAGACGGCCTACTGCGGCAACCCCCTCGAAGACCCGGTCCTGGAGGAATGGCCCTTCAGCAAGATCGAAGAGAGCATGAGCAACCAGTTCGGCGACTCCCTCTCCAATCTCAATGTGGGGCCGGGAAAAACGATCCCCTTTGCCATCGTTTTCAAAAATCTCCCGGCCGGACTGGCCGAATTCGCCACCGAGGTGAGTGCATCCCAGCCCGGCTCCAAGCAGTAACAACGAACCTTTTGCCGAAACGACGAAAGCCGCACAGGGATGTGCGGCTTTTTCTATTAACGCCGGAAAAAACGACATACGAAGGAGCGTTACTTCTTCTCCTTCTCCTCCTCATCCTTCTCTTCCGTTTTGGGTGTGACGTCGATGGCGTCCGAGTCCAAAATCCCCTTTTTGAAGCTGCGGATCCCCTTGCCGAGTGCACCGCCGATTTCCGGGAGTTTGCCGGCACCGAAAATAACCAGTACAAGAACGAGAATTATGATTAATTCCGTGGAACCGAGTCCGAACATGAAATCCTCCCGCCCCGATCATGGATGAGGCCGGCAACGGCCCGCGTAAGCATGACAAACCGGGAGCGGCCGCGATGGCCGCTCCCGGACCTGAATCAGGGAGCTTCGATTGCGTTCACCGGGCAGGTGTCGACGCAGGCGCCGCAGTCGATGCAGGTACCGGCATCGATAACACGGACATCGCCTTTTTCGCTGATCGCGGTGACGGGGCAAACGGGTTCGCAGGCGCCACAGTTGATACATTCGTCATTGATGGTGTAAGCCAAGGGAATCACCTCCTTCATGCTGGAAAATAATGTCTTTTCGAAAGGGCATCTTATACTACTTCCAAAATGCTGTCCACCCCCAAAACAGCAGATGAAGGGCACAAAATCCTTGCAAATACCAGTGTCTTCCTATAGTCTTTTATAACATTTTTACCAGGACTCATTTCCGCTCAGGGCGGGTTTTTTCGGGAAAACCCGCTTTGATTATTATGGGTTTCGGCTGGGCATCAGAACAGTATTTCAAAAAAACTCACGGTGCCGCCTGACCCCTGACCAAAACTGGAGGAGGTTATTGTTTCATGGATATTCTTGCATTGAACTGTGGCAGTTCTTCTGTCAAGTACCAGCTCTTTGACTGGAAGCGAAAGGAAGTCGTCGCCAAGGGGATGGTCGAACGAGTCACCATCGGCGATTCGTTCATCATCCATGAGGTTCCCGGGCGGGAGACCTATCGCGAAGAATACGAATGCCCCGATCACAGGATTGCCGTCCAGTTGATCATCAAGACCCTGACGGCCAGCACTCACGGCGTCGTCAAGGACATGAGCCAGATCTCCGCCGTCGGCCACCGCGTGGTCCATGGCGGGGAACATTTCACCTGTTCGGTCCTCATCGACGAGACCGTTCTCGACGCGATCAAGGAGGTGCAGCACCTGGCGCCGCTGCACAACCCACCGAACATCTCGGGGATCGAGGCGGCCAAGGCCGTCCTCCCCAACGTGCCGCACATCGCCATTTTCGACACCGCCTTTCACCAGTCCATGCCGGCCCACGCCTTTACCTACCCTCTTCCCTACGAATGGTACGAGAAATACGGGGTACGGCGCTACGGATTCCACGGCACCAGCCACCTCTATGTCTCCAAAAGGGCGGCGGTGTTGCTCGGCAAGGACCCCAGGGACTGCAACATCATTACCATGCATATCGGCAACGGCGTCTCGCACTGCGCCATCAAGGGAGGCGTGTCCGTCGACACCTCCATGGGGCTGACGCCCCTGGAGGGCGCGGTCATGGGGACCCGCTGCGGCGACATCGACCCGGCCATTCCCGCCTTCATCATGGAACAGGAAGGGTATACCCCCAAGGAAATCGATTCTATTCTCAACAAGAAATCGGGGGTTCTGGGGATAACCGGTCAGTACACCGACCGCCGCGATGTCATCGAAGGAAGCGAAAACGGGGACGCGCGCTGCACCCTGGCCCTGGCGATCGAAGGATACCGCCTCAAAAAGTATATCGGCTCCTACGCCGCCGCCATCGGCGCCCTCGATGCCGTGGTCTTTACCGCCGGCGTCGGAGAAATGGGATGGCTGATCCGCGAAAAAGCCCTGGAAGGCCTTGAATTCATGGGGATTATTCTCGACAAGGAAAAGAACAAAAACACCATGACCCGCAAACGCGAGAGCGTCATCACCACCCCCGAATCGCCGGTCAAGGTTTTCGTCATCCCGACGGACGAGGAGCTGGTCTTCACCGAAGACGTGGTCGGCATTCTCGAGGGGACCTATACCGACCACATGAATTTCCGCTATTCCTTCAGCGGAACGGATTTTCAGCGCAAGTAACCACTGTGGAACCGATAGCGAAATCGAGGGGATCGGCGAGTTGACCGCCGGTCTCCCTTCGTTTATAGCGTTTTTTTTTCCTCTGCGGAGAACCTGTCCATGCTCGGCATCGAAGAAATCGGCACCTACCTCCCGACCGGGAGGATTTCCAACTACGACCGAAAGAGCCAGTTCGGCATCGATGATTTTTTCATCGAAGAAAAGATCGGTGTGCGCCGGGTCTCCGTCAAGAGCCCCGATGAGGAGACCTCGGATCTGTGCCTTCACGCCTTCGAGGACCTGCAGCGCCGCATTTCCCTGAACAGGGAGGATATCGAGGCCCTGGTGGTGGTGACCCAGAATCCCGACTTCAACATCCCTCACACCTCGGCCATTGTCCACGGCAAACTCGGGCTTCCCTCCCGTTGCGCCGCTTTCGACATCTCCCTGGGGTGCTCGGGATTCGTCTACGCTCTCTCCGTCTTTCAGGCCTTCATGGCCGCCAACGGAATGAAGCGGGGTCTCCTCTTCACCGCCGACCCCTACTCGAAGGTCGTCGACCCCGAAGATAAAAATACCACCCTCCTCTTCGGCGACGGCGCCGCCGTCACCCTGATCTCCGAACATCCCCGATGGGTCGCCGGCCGCTCCACCTTCGGCACCCTGGGGAGCGAGTACCAGAAGCTGATCTGCCGCGACGGCACCCTGTTCATGAACGGCCGCGCCATTTTCAACTTCGCCGCCAAGGTCGTCCCCGACGACCTGCGGGAAATGGCCGCCAAAAACGGCCTCGCCCTGGAGGAGATCGACCGGTTTCTCATCCATCAGGGGAGCAAGATCATCGTCGACACCATTGCCGCCAAACTCGGCCTCCCCGCCGAGAAGGTCCCCTACGCGACCCAGGACTACGGCAATACCGTCTCCTCGACCATCCCGATCCTGCTGCAAAACGAGTTCGACGGGACGGCGCGGACCATCGCCATCTGCGGCTTCGGCGTCGGGCTTTCCTGGGCCAGCTCCCTGCTGCGCCGGGTCTGAAACGGCAAAGGCCGGCGGGAAACCCCACCGGCCTTTGCTATTGGATCTGACCATAATCGAAGAAGACCCGCAACTACCCCTGGGCCTGCACTGCGGTAATCGCCGAGACGTTGATAATGTCCTGGACCGAGCAACCGCGGGAGAGGTCGTTGACCGGCTTGGCCAATCCCTGAATGATCGGACCCACGGCCTCGGCCCCGGCGAGACGCTCGACCAGCTTGTAGCCGATATTGCCGGCGTCGAGAGTGGGGAAGATGATGGTATTGGCCTTGCCGGCCACGGGAGAACCGGGGGCCTTCTTGGCTCCGACCTTGGGAAGGAGGGCGGCATCGGCCTGCAGTTCGCCGTCGATCTGCAAGGACGGATCCATCGCCTTGGCGATCTCCAGCGCCTTGAGAACCTTGTCGACGTCTTCATGCGCCGCGCTCCCCTTGGTGGAAAAGGAGAGCATCCCCACCCGGGCCGGAACACCGAGAAAGCTCTGGCAGCTGCGGGCGGTGGAGAGGGCAATTTCCGCCAGGGCCTGCGCGTCGGGATTGGGGTTGACGGCGCAATCGGCGAAGAGCAGGACCCCGTTCTCGCCGAACTCGGGGGTTTTGGTGACCATCAAAAAAACCGAGGAGACGGTCTTCATCCCCGGTGCGGTGCCGACCACCTGAAAGGCGGCTCGGAGCACATCGCCGGTGGTGTTGGACGCCCCGGCAACGGCGCCTCCGGCATCCCCGAGCCGGACCATCATCGAGCCGTAGTAGAGGTTGTCCTCGCCGACCAGAAGAGCCCTGGCCTCCTCGCGGGAGAGCCCCTTTTTCTTGCGCAGCTCGACGAGTTCGTCGATATAGGCCTCGAGTCTCGGCGAGTTTTTGGGATCGAGAAGGGTGACCCCGTCGAGGGAGGCGCCGAGCTCCCTGGCCCGGGCGTTGAGGACATCGGCGTTGCCGAGAAGCACGACCCTGGCCAGCCCGTCCTTGACGACTTCCCCCGCCGCCTCGATCATCCGGTCATCGTACCCCTCGGGCAGGACCACGGTCTGCAGGTTTTTGCGAGCCTTGGCCTTGATCTGATCCACTAAATGCATAACAGATACCTCCTCCAAAACAGGATTTGATTTCGATCTATTCTTATACCCGATGGCTCCGAGACGGTCAACTTCTTTCATCCCCGTATACGGCGGGCATCGGGAAGAAAACCGGGATGATTTCTGGCTCCTCCCCCCCCCCGTCATGTATAATGGCAAAAATTCCCTAACCGCTCCCCGACGGCGTCGATTCATGGATCTGGACAACCGACACAACCTGCTCCTGGCGGGATTCATCACCCTCTCGCTTCTGCTGCACCTGCTGCTGGTCTATCTGCTGCCGGAGTTGCAACTCTTCCCGCCGCAACCGGACCAGAAGCCCGTCTATGTCGAGATGCGCCCTGCCCCGTCCGAGCCACGGGAAAGGGAACTCGATCTGCCGCTGCGCCCGGAAACCGACCGTCCCCGGGAAACGCCCGCCAAACGCCTCGGCCCCGAGGACCAGACGGTCCTCAAGGAGACCGCCCCCAAGGGGGATGCCGAAGAGGATCAGCGCCCCGACGCCCCGGTTCCTCCGGTACCCAAGGCCAGGACGCAGCGCACCGCCCCGCAGGCCTCTGTCCCGGTCAGCCAGGCGCCGCCGGGAGAGGGCCCGCAGTCGGGGGCGGCAAGGAGCCAATCCGCCCTGGAGACCCCGCCGACGCCGGTGCCGCTCCTCGACAGCAAGTCGCTGCTGCAACTCCCCGAAGCGACCATGGCGCGACTCGAAGAGGACTGGCGGCAGAAATACCGCGCCGACGTCGAAGAGGGGAACGCCGTCTGGCTCGACACCGAAAAGGATATCCTGATCTCCTTTTTCCAGCGCTTTCGCAACAACATCTACAACGTCTGGAACTACCCCGGACCGGCCGCCGAGCGCCGGGAAGAAGGGACCTGCCTTCTCAAGATCACCATCACCCGGTCCGGAGAGATCCAGCAGGTAAGAATCATGGAGAGTACCGGCTACAGGGTCCTCGATGACGAGGCGGTGGCCGCCGTTCGCCGGGGAGCGCCCTACGGCAGCCTCCCCCGCGCCTATTCGGGAGAGATCCTCAACATCTTCGCCTTTTTCAAATACAACCTGTCGCGGCGGGTCATTTACTAAACGAGGCCACCGCCTCTGCAGAAGCAAAAAGGGGCTCCGTAACGGAGCCCCTTTTTTGGGTCATTTTTCCCACTTCAGTCGCGGCTTGCGGGCGGCGCCTGTTTCGTCCATCCGTCCCACCCGGGTCTTTTTCGGCGCCTGGTGGAGCAATTCGGGGCTCGCCCCGGCCTCGGCGGCGATGGCCAGCATGGCGTCGCAGAACTCGTCGATGACTTCCTTGCTCTCGGTCTCCGTCGGTTCGATCATGATCGCCCCCTTGACGACCAGGGGAAAATAAATCGTCGGCGGATGATAGCCGTAATCGATCAGGCGCTTGGCCAGGTCGAGGGTATGGCAGTTGCCGCCGAGGTCCCGATCGGAGAAGACCACCTCGTGCAGCGACCGGGCGGTGTAGGGGAGATGATAGGTCCCCTCGAGGCGGGCGCGGATGTAGTTGGCGTTGAGCACCGCCATTTCGCTCGCCCGCTTCAAGCCCTCTCCCCCCATGCTGCGGATGTAGGCCCAGGCGCGGAGCATGATGCCGAAGTGACCGGCAAAAGCCTTCATCCTGCCGATGGACCGGGGCCGATCGACCTCGAGACGGTAGATCCCCTGCTCTTCGACGACCACCGGAACCGGCAGGAAGGGGGCGAGGGCCGCCGTCACCCCCACCGGCCCGGAGCCGGGACCGCCGCCGCCGTGGGGGGTGGCGAAGGTCTTGTGCAGATTGAAGTGCATGACGTCGATCCCCATGTCGCCGGGGCGGGCGATCCCCATCAGGGCGTTGAGGTTGGCGCCGTCACAGTAGACCAGGCCACCCCCTTCATGGACGATCTGGCAGATTTCTTTGATCTGTGCTTCGAAAAGACCGAGGGTGTTGGGATTGGTGATCATGAGCGCCGCCACCTCGCCATCCATCGCCGCCGCCACGGCAGCTGCCGAAAGGACGCCGTCGGAGACGATCGGCACCACCTCGTAACCGCAGAGAGCTGCGGTGGCGGGATTGGTGCCGTGGGCGGTGTCGGGAATCAGCACCTTTTTGCGGCTATTTCCCTGCGCCTCGTGCCAGGCGCGGATCATCAGCATCCCCGCCAGTTCGCCGTGGGCGCCGGCCGCCGGCTGCAAGGTCACCGCCGGAAATCCTGAGATCTCGGCGAGAGCCTGCTGCAGGTCGTGCATCAGGGCCAGCGCTCCCTGGCTGAGATGGTCGGGTATCGAGGGGTGGGCCGCGGCCATCCCCGGCGTGCGGGCGGCGACCTCGTTGACCTTGGGGTTGTACTTCATGGTGCAGCTCCCCAGGGGGTAGAATCCCGAATCGACCCCGTAGTTCCAGGTGGAGAGCCGGGTAAAGTGGCGCACCACGTCGACCTCGGAGAGTTCGGGAAAGCCGGGAACCTCCTCCCGCACAAGGGCGTCGGGGAGCCGGACCGGGGGGACATCGAGCCGGGGAAGGCTGTACCCCTTGCGCCCCGGGTCGGAATGTTCGAAGAGGAGCTTTTCGTTGAGGATCAGCCCCTGGGTTCCCAGACTCTTCATCGCTTGCCTCCCGCCAGGGCCGAGACCAGGGCATCGATCTCCTCCCGGCTGTTCTGCTCGGTCACGCAGACCAGAAAACGTTTGTCCATCCCTCCAAAATAGCGCTGCAGGGGGATGCCGCCGAGGATCCCCTTCTTTTCGAGGCGCTCGAGAGCCGGAGCGGCCCCTTCGTCGGCCTCGACGACGAATTCGTTGAAGGTCGCCCCCGAAAGGGGGAGGGAGAAACCGGGGAGCGCGGCGATTTTCCCCTTGGCATATTCGGCCTTGGCAAGGTTTTGGCCTGCCACCTCGCGGATTCCGGCCTTGCCGAGGAGCGCCAGGTAGATGGTCGCCATCAGGGCGCAGAGCCCCTGGTTGGAGCAGATGTTGGAGGTGGCCTTCTCGCGGCGGATGTGCTGCTCGCGTGTCGCCAGGGTGAGGACGAAGCCGCGCCGCCCCTCCCGGTCGCTGGTCTGTCCCACCAGGCGTCCCGGCATGGAGCGGATATCCCCCCGTCGGGCGGCGAAAAAGCCGAGATAGGGGCCGCCGTAGGAAAGAGGGATCCCGAAACTCTGCCCCTCGCCGACGACGATGTCGGCCCCCAGTTCGCCCGGGCTCTTGAGGAGTCCCAGGGCGATCGGCTCCTGAACCACCGTCACCAGCCGGCCGCCGACGGCGTGAACGGCCGCAGCCTGCACGGAAAGATCCTCGATCACGCCGAAGAAATTGGGATAGCCGCTCACTAAGGCCGCCGTCCGGTCGTCGAGGAGCCGCAAGAGGGCGGCGCCGTCGGTCCCCCCGAGAGCATCGATAGGGACGTCGACCAATTCCAGATCGAGATAGCGGCAGTAGGTGCGCACCGTCGCCAGATATTCGGGATGGAGTGCCGAAGAGAGAAGAATCCGGCGGCGGCCGGTGGCGCGAACGGCCATCAGCACCGCTTCGGCGCAGCCTGAGGCGCCATCGTACATGGAGGCGTTGGCGGCATCCATTCCGGTGAGCTGGCAGATCAGGGTCTGATACTCGAAAATCGCCTGCAGGGTTCCCTGGCTGATTTCCGGCTGGTAGGGGGTATAAGCGGTATAGAACTCGCTGCGGGAAATGAGCTGGTCGATGACCGCCGGAATGAAATGGTTGTACGCTCCGCCGCCGAGAAAGGACGCATGGGTGTCCGCTGTGGCATTCTGCGCCGCCAGGCGGCGGATTTTACTCAGAAGCTCGCTCTCGGAAAGCGGCTCGCCGAGAGCCAGGGGGCGCTGCAGACGCAACGAGGAAGGAATCTCGGCGAAGAGGTCGTCGACCGAGGTGACGCCGACGGTCTCCAGCATCTGCCGCACATCCTCGGCGGTGTGGGGGATATAACGCATGGATTTCTCCTTGAAGCAGACAGCCCTGGCGCCGGCGGCGGAATCAGGCCTCTTCCTCGATGAAGGCCTGATAGGCGTCCGCATCCATCAAATCATCGAGCTCGGCGGCATCGGAGATCTTGATCTTGATCATCCAGCCGTCCTCGTAGGGAGAGGTGTTGATGGTCTCCGGAGCGTCGGGGAGCTCTTCGTTGACTTCGATCACCTCGCCGCTCACCGGCGCATAGACGTCGGAGACGGCCTTGACCGACTCCACCACGCCGAAGGGTTTGCCGGCCTCGAGGAGGGTGCCGACCTCGGGGAGTTCGACGAAGACCACGTCGCCGAGAGCGTCCTGGGCGAAATCGGTGATGCCGACGGTGACCAGCTGGTCCTCCACCAGAACCCACTCATGCTCTTCGGTGTACTTGTACTCTTCGGGAAATTCCATGATTTGATCCTCCTGAAACCTGGGGGTATGGGGACGGAGAGCGTCCGACCGGGAATAACGACTATTTCCTGACGAAGGGGGGCTTGACCACCACCGCGGCGACCTTGCGGCTGCGGATGCCGATCTGCAGAGGCGCGCCGATGACGGCGCAATCGGGTTCGACCAGAGCCAGGGCGATGCCGACCCGAAGCGACGGCGACAGGGTGCCGCTGGTCACCACCCCGACCCGGCGTTCGCCGGCGTAAACCGGATAGTCGGCCCTCGGCACCCCCGGCTCGGTGAGAGTCAGGGCCACCAGACGCCGCGGCACCCCTCCTTCCTTCTGACGCCGCAGGGCCTCCCGGCCGATGAAACTCGGCTTCTCCAGTTTGGTGATCCAGCCGAGGCCCCCTTCCAGAGGAGAGATCTCCTCGGAGAGCTCGTGGCCGTAGAGAGCGTACTTCATCTCCAGGCGAAGGGTGTCCCGGGCGCCGAGACCGATGGGGAGGAGCCCGTCGCCGGCGCCGGTTTCCAGCAGGGAACGCCAGATGGTTTCGGCGCAATCCGGAGCGAAATAGAGCTCGAAACCGTCCTCTCCGGTATATCCGGTGCGGGAGATAATGACCGGAACTTCGGCCACCAGCCCCTCGTAGAAATGGTAATAGGCAATCTTCGTCAGATCGGTGTTGGTGAGCCGGGCGAGGATCGCCGCGGCGGCCGGTCCCTGCAGGGCGAGCTGGGCGAAGTCGTCGCTGCGGTTGCGCAGCTGCACGTCGTCAAAGCCCCCGTCCTCGAGGGCCGCCTCCATCCAGGCAAAATCCTTGTCGGTGTTGGCGGCATTGACGCAGAACAGGTAGTGGTCGCCATCGAAGCGATAGAGGGTGACGTCGTCCACCACCCCGCCGTGGGAATAGCAGAGAGCGCTGTACTGGACCTGACCGTTGACCAGGAGCGAGGCGTCGTTGATCGTCAACTCCTGGATGAAGGCCAGAGCCCCCTCCCCCTTGACCTCGATCTCCCCCATGTGCGAGACGTCGAAGAGGCCGGCGGCGTTGCGCACCGCCAGATGCTCCTCGATAACCCCGGTGTACTGCACCGGCATCTCCCAGCCGCCGAACTCGACCATCCGGCCGCCGAGCTCACGGTGCACCTCATTCAACGGTGTCTTTTTCACCCTCACCTCCGGATTTTAATTGAACGTTGAGTTTGGCAGCGTTCGGCGGCAATTCAACACAAATAATGGTCTAGTTCAAAATTAACGCTTAGGCGTCTGAAAATCGTTTATAGCCACCAAGGCACCAAGACACCAAGTAACACCTTTGATTTACTTGATTTTCTTGGTACCAACCTGTCTTGGTGGCTAAAAAACAGCTTGCGGATTGCATTTCAATACAGGGGAGACGAGGGCGCAGAGGCCCCGTCACCCGAGGATCTCGGGAATCCGCTCCTCGCATCCCAGGGTCATCAGGTGCACCCCCTGGCAGCGGCGACGGGCGCAGGCCACCAGTTCCCGGGCGATGGCCACCCCTTCGTCGCGCGGGTCGGCTGCGACCTCGAGGCGCGCAATCAGAGGTTCGGGGACCCTCACCCCCGGGATGTTGGCATTGAGAAAGCGGGCCATGCGGGCGTTCTTGAGGAGGAGCACCCCGAGGAGGACCGGCGCCTTGAGAGGCCGGGCCTCTTCCATGAAGATCTCGAAACGGGGGATGTCGAAGACCGCCTGGGTCTGGAAAAAACGTGCGCCGGCGGCCACCTTCTTGCTGTACTTCTGGAACATCAGCTCGAAAGGCTCGGCCTCGGGTGTCGCCGCCGCGCCGGGGAAAAAACGGGGGACACCGCAAAGGGGGCGCCCCGACAGGTCGCGCCCGGCCATCAGCTCTTCGACCCCCTGCAGCAGTTGCACCGAGTCGAGGTCGAAGACCGGACGGGCGCCGGGGTGGTCGCCGAAGCGGGGGTGGTCGCCGGAGAGGAGGAGGAGATTTTCAATCCCCAGGGCCGCGGCCCCGAGGAGATCGGACTGGAGGGCCAGGCGGTTGCGGTCGCGGCAGGTCAACTGCAGGATCGGTTCGATCCCCTCGCGCAGCAGCAGGACCGCCATGGCCAGGGGTGCCATGCGCATGTTCGCCCCCTGGTTGTCGGTGACGTTGACCGCCGTCACATCGCGCAGGGCGCGGGCCGTCGCCAGGGGCGCGGCGGTATCGATCCCCTTGGGAGGGGCGATCTCCGCCGTGACCACGAAACGACCGGCGGCAAGCTGTTGCTGAAGCAAGGACATGGGACCTGCCGGGTTAGGGCTTGATGCGGTGACGACCGGGTTTGAGAACCTTCCCCCAGTTTTTCGGCGGGACGGTGCGGGCGAAAACCCCCGGGCGCCCCTGTTTCTTGAGCCGCTGGTAGATTTCGTTCCAGGCGCATTCCTTGTCGCGGTCGGCCTCGCAGCGCCCCTCTTCCATGCCGCCGCAGGGTCCGTTGAGAAGTCCCTTGGCGCAGTTGGTCACCGGGCAGATCCCCGCCGTCTCGTTGAGGATGCAGTCCCCGCACAGGGAGCACTTCTCCTCGTATTGGCCGAAGCGGCGGATGTTGCCGAGAAACAGGGAGTTGAGGCCGCCGATCACCCGCTTGTCGGTGCTGGAGGAAACGGATTGGATGCCGGCGCCGCAGGCGAGAACCAGCAGAAGGTCGGCCTCCTCGACGGCCAGGCGGTGCTGGCGCAGGTCGCGGCCGGCACGCATGATGTGGCAGGCCTCCTCGATGATCAGGCTCCCGGTGACCTCGCGGCCGAGAGAGGTCAGCCACTCCTGCATCCTGAAGACCTCCTCCTCTCCCCCGGATTTGCAGGCCGTGGCGCAGGCGGCGCACCCCACAAGAAAGAGGCGCTCACAGCCGTCGAGGGCCAGCAGGAGTTCTTCCTTGCTTTTCTGTTCGCTGATGATCATCGGAGGCCGTCTCGCGGAACGGGAAGAGAATCAGGGGCCGCCCGGAGCCGTTCCTCCCCGGGCGCCTTCCAATCAGACGTTTTTGCCGGATGCTCGCCGTTTGGCGCTTTCCACCGTGTTGTAGAGGAGCATGGTGATGGTCATCGGCCCGACCCCTCCGGGGACGGGGGTGATGGCGCAGACCCGGGGGAGGGCCGAGGTGAATTCCACGTCGCCGACCAACTTCTTCTCGCCGACGCGGTTGACCCCGACGTCGATCACCACCGCCCCCTCCTTGAGCCAGTCGCCCTTGATCATCTCGGGGCGGCCGATGGCGGCGATCACCACGTCGGCGCGGCGCACCTGGTCCGGCAGATCGACGGTCCGGGAGTGGCAGATGGTGACCGTGGCGTTTTGCGCCAGGCACATCAGGGCCAGCGGTTTGCCGACGATGTTGGAGCGGCCGACCACGACCACGTTCTTGCCGGAGAGCTTGACACCGGCGTACTCCAGCATCTTCATGACTCCGTAGGGAGTGCAGGGCTGAAAGAGGGGCTTGCCGGTCACCAGGCGGCCGACGTTGTAGGGGTGAAACCCGTCGACATCTTTTTTCGGCGAAATCGCTTCGAGGACCTTGCTTTCGTCGATTTGGGCGGGGAGCGGCAACTGCACGAGAATGCCGTCGATGCGCCCATCGCCATTGAGTTCGTCGATGAGGGCGAGAAGCTCGGCCTCGGTCGTTTCGACGGGGAGTTTATGCTCGTCGGAAAAGATTCCGGTCTGCTCGCAGGCCTTTTCCTTCATCGACACATACACCCGGCTCGCCGGATCCTCGCCGACAAGGACCACGGCCAGACCGGGAATCGTTCCCGCCGCCTTGAGAACGGTCACATCCTTTGCGATCCCCTGGCGCATCTGTGCGGCAATGGCCTTGCCGTCAATAATTTTTTCCATTCTGCATACCTCCTGAAGAAATGCCGACAACTATACGAAAGGGGCCGTGAAAAGTAAAGGAGAAGGGGGCGACCCGCCCTCCTCTTTGCCGACGGAGGAGGGCGGGTATTTTAAAAAAAAATCCCCGGGGAGTTCCCCGGGGATTTTTCGCGTCACTTTCGCGACACCCTATTCGTTGGATGCCTTGGGGCAGCCGCCGCAACCGCCGGCTCCGGCGGAGGGACAGGAAGGTGCAGAAGAGGGGGCGGCGGAAGCATATCCCTGCTGATACCAGCCTTCGCCCTTGAGGGCAAATCCGGTCTGCGAAATGAGTTTTTTCACCGAACCGCCGCAGGTGCGACATTCGGAGAGGGGCGCATCGGAAAATTTCTGCATCGCTTCGAAAATGAGGCCACAGGCCTCACACTGGTATTCGTACATCGGCATGGCACGATCCTCCGTGATTAAATTTGCTCCCCCAATCTAGAAGTTTGGCCAGATTTTGTCAAGGGGGATCAGGGATCTTGTTTCATCCCTAGGAGCCTGTCGGACTATCCATGAGCCGGCTGCAAAATCGTCTATTTGGTCCATATTCGAGCTTCTTTTCGACCAATAGAGACGACTATTGGTTCTCAAA
>Ga0209231_1000148_pt1 | contig 49951 bp, 45 predicted proteins | sample Deesub45470m_DNA_FD_188086 | JGI IMG/M metagenome (GOLD analysis project Ga0209231, IMG submission 188086) | Deep subsurface microbial communities from North Pacific Ocean - 450_OLKR46/470m Metagenome (SPAdes) (version 2) | ecosystem: Environmental > Terrestrial > Deep subsurface > Unclassified ... | reverse complement strand
GAGCTTTATGCCCAAGGACAGGCACAGCCTATCCGCTCCGACCTGTCCGGGGTCATGACCCCAGACAGGTCGGCACCAATTCAACCAAGGCTGAAATAAATGCCAACCCCAATATGCAAGGACAGGCATTGAGCGAAGTCGGAGTCGCAGACGACCGAAGGGCAAATGGCGTATCGAAGGATATAAGCGCAGCCGACCCTTCGATACGGGTCTTCGACAAGCTCAGCCCCTACTCAGGGCGAACGGAGTGATGTGACTTAAAGTCATCATACCCTATATTGCCCGCACAACGAAAAACGGCGCCCCTTTCGGAGCGCCGTTTCGTGTTTCAGCCTCAGCGCGGATCAGCGCTTGTCGACGGGCACATAGTCGCGCTGCGTCGGGCCGGTGTAGAGCTGGCGCGGGCGGCCGATCTTCTGCGCTGGGTCGGAGATCATTTCGTTCCACTGCGCCACCCAGCCGACGGTGCGGGCGAGGGCGAAGAGGACGGTGAACATCTCGGTCGGGAAGCCGATCGCCGACAGGATCACACCCGAATAGAAGTCCACATTGGGGTAGAGCTTCTTTTCGATGAAATAGGGATCGTTGAGCGCGATCTGCTCCAGTTCCTTGGCGACGTCGAAGACGGGATCGTTGACGCCCAGCTTCTCTAGCACGTCCTTGGCGGTCTTCTGCATGACCGTCGCGCGGGGATCGTAATTCTTGTAGACGCGATGGCCAAAGCCCATCAGGCGGAACGGATCGTCCTTATTCTTGGCGCGGGCGATATATTCCGGGATCTTGTCGACCGTGCCGATTTCGCGGAGCATGTTGAGCGCCGCTTCGTTCGCGCCGCCATGGGCCGGACCCCACAGGCAGGCGATGCCGGCCGCGATGCAAGCGAAGGGGTTGGCGCCCGAAGACCCTGCCAGACGCACGGTCGAGGTCGAGGCATTCTGCTCATGGTCGGCATGGAGGATGAAAATCTTGTCCATGGCGTCCACGATCACCGGATCGGGGATATATTCTTCCGCCGGGACCGAGAAGGTCATGCGCAGGAAGTTGGCAGTGTAGGACAGGTCGTTGCGTGGATAGACGAAGGGCTGACCCACCGAATATTTATAGGCCATCGCCGCGATCGTCGGCATCTTGGCGATCAGACGGTGGCTGGCGATCTTGCGCTGAAGCGGATCGTTGATGTCGGTCGAGTCGTGATAGAAGGCCGACAGGGCACCGACCACGCCGCACATGATCGCCATGGGGTGCGCGTCGCGACGGAAGCCGCGATAGAAGGTGGTGAGCTGTTCATGCACCATGGTATGGCGCGTAATGGTAGTGATGAAGTCGTCCAGCTCAGTCTTGGACGGCAGTTCGCCGTTCAGCAGCAGGTAGCAGACTTCCATGAAGCTGGATTCTTCGGCCAGCTGGCCGATCGGATAGCCGCGATGCAGCAGCACGCCTTCATCGCCATCGATATAGGTCAGGCCGGATTCGCAGCTTGCCGTCGAGGTGAAGCCCGGATCATAGGTGAACATGCCGGTGTTGGCGTACAGCTTGCGAACGTCGATGACCTGGGGGCCGACCGAGCCGTCCATGACGGCATAGTCTTTCGTCGCTCCTCCGACGGTCAAAGTGGCATTATTATCCGACATATTGTTCTCCTTGAGTGCCATCAACTTAACCGTGCGTGCCCACAGCGGTCAGCCGTTCCAAGCTTTCCTCTTTCCCCAACAGGAAGAGGACATCGAAAATCCCCGGCGAGACGGTGCGCCCGGTGAGCGCGGCCCGCAAAGGCTGCGCAACCTTGCCCAGTGCCAGACCGGCATCCTCTGCCACGCGGCGTATCGCGTCTTCGATCGCTTCGACCGTCCAGTTAGGCGTGGTCGAGAGAGCGTCGGCCGTCTTTGCCAGCAGCGCGCGTGCCGAGTCGTCTAGCAGAGCCGACGCCTTTTCGTCAAAATCCAGCGGGCAATTTTTGAACAGAAATTCAGCGCCCTCCGCAATTTCATTAAGCGTTTTAGCGCGGGGTTTGAGCGAAGCCATCGCCTCGCCCAAAAGTGCTAGACCGGTGTCCGGCAACGGCTTGCCCAGCCGGGCTTCGACGCGGGGCGCCACCAGCGCGGCCAGACGGGCATCATCGGCTTCGCGCAGATAATGGCCGTTGAGATTCTCCAGCTTCTTAATGTCGAAGCGCGAGGGCGAGCGGCCGACGCCCGACACGTCGAACAATTCGATGGCGCGGGCGGTGGGGATGAACTCCTCATCGCCATGGCCCCAGCCCAGGCGCAGCAGATAGTTCAGCACTGCTTCGGGCAGCATCCCCATCTCGTCGCGATAGGCGTCGACGCCGAGCGCGCCATGGCGTTTGGACAGTTTCGCGCCATCCGATCCGTGGATCAACGGGATATGCGCATAGACCGGCTCTTCCCATTCCATCGCGCGGAGGATGCAAAGCTGGCGGAAGGCGTTGTTGAGATGGTCGTCGCCGCGAATGACATGGGTGACGCCCATGTCATGATCGTCCACCACCACGGCCAGCATATAAGTGGGCGTGCCGTCCGACCGCAGCAGGATCATGTCGTCCAGCTCGGCATTTTGCACCACGACGCGACCCTGGACGGCATCCTCGATCACTGTCTCGCCTTCGCGCGGAGCCTTGAGGCGGATGACGAAGGGGGCGCCTTCGGGCGCTTCTTCGGGCGCGCGATCGCGCCAGCGGCCATCATAGCGCATCGGCTTCTTGGCAGCGCGCTGCTCTTCGCGCAGCGCTGCCAATTCTTCCGGCGTGGCATAGCATTTATAGGCATGGCCGCCCGCCAGCATGGCGTTGGCGACTTCGGCATGGCGCGGTGTCCGCTCGAATTGGAATACGGCCGGTTCGTCGCCGCCAAGGCCAAGCCAGTCCAGCCCGTCGAAAATCGCGGCGACCGCTTCCTCGGTCGAACGGGCGCGGTCGGTATCCTCGATCCGCAGCAGGAACTTGCCGCCATGATGGCGGGCGAACAGCCAGTTGAACAAGGCGGTGCGGGCACCGCCGATATGGAGGAAGCCTGTTGGCGAGGGGGCGAAACGGGTCACCACCGGCTTGTTCATTCCCGTTGCGTTCACCGCCATATTGCCTGACATTCGCCCTTCTGATCCATGGATGCGATGCCCCCTAGCATGGCTTTCGAGCCACGACAAACCTCCCTTATGGTCGAGGTCGCCACGCGCCTGCGCGCCGGGTTTGCGGGGGTAGAGCGCTGGCTGGAGAAAGAGCGGGAGCAGGTGCCGCTTTGGGCGCCAATCGCCTTGGGAGTGGGCATCGCGGCCTGGTTCGCGTTGCCGCACCGGATGGCGTGGCTGGCCTTTTGCTGCGGGGCTTTGGCGCTGGGCTGTGTGGGGGTGTTGCTGCCCGAAGGCGCGCGGTTGCGGCGGATGATGGTGGCGGGCGGGGTGCTGGCCTGCATGGGGTGTGTTCTCATCTGGGGCAAGGCGCTGCTGCTGGGTGAGCCGCCGCTGGCGCGGGCGACGTTCGTGCAGGTGACGGGCGATGTCCTGTCGGTGCGCGCGGTTCCGGCGCAGCAGATGGTGCGGGCGATGCTGCGGCCGGTGGCGGCACCGACCTTGCCGAAGGTGATCCGGGTCAATATCGCCGAGAGCGATGTGCCCGACGGGTTGGGCGAGGGTGCGCGGATTCGCTTTCGGGTGCGGTTGATGCCGCCAGCGCCGCCCAGCGTGCCGGGGGGCTATGACTTCGCGGCGCGCGCTTATTTTCAGGGGATAGGTGCGACCGGCAAGGCGTTGAAACCGATCAAAATGGTGAAGCCCGCGACGGGTGCGCCGCCGCTGCGGACGCGGTTGTTCGCGCATATTGCCGGGCAGGTAGACGATCCGGCGAAGGGTATCGCGATTGCGCTGGCGACCGGTGATCAGGGCGCGATTGCCGAGGTGGATGCCGAAGCGATGCGTAATAGCGGGTTGGCGCATCTATTGTACATCAGCGGGCTGCATGTGACGGCGCTGATCGGGGCTGTCATCTTTCTGTTGATGCGGGTGATGGCGCTCAGCCGCCGGGCGGCGCTCGACTGGCCGTTGATGCTGATCGCGGCCACGGGGGGCGCGCTGGCGGGGGTAGGCTATACGTTGCTGACGGGGGCGGAGGTGCCGACGGTGCGTTCGTGCATCGCGGCGCTGCTGGTGCTGGGCGGTCTCGCGATGGGGCGGGATGCGATCACGCTGCGGCTGGTGGCGACGGGCGCGCTGATCGTGCTTATCTTCTGGCCCGAAGCGCTGGTCGGGCCGAGCTTTCAGATGAGTTTTGCCGCCGTCACGGCGCTGGTGGCCTTGGCCGAACATAAGCGATTCCGAGCCTTTGCCGCCGCGCGGGACGAGGCGCGTTGGCGCAAGATCGGCCGGATGCTGTTGGTGACATTGGCCACGGGCTTCGTCATCGAACTGGTGCTGATGCCGATTGCGCTGTTCCATTTTCACAAGGCGGGCATGTTGGGGGCCTTTGCCAATATCATCGCGATTCCGCTGACCACTTTTGTCGTGATGCCGCTGGAGGCGTTGGCGTTGCTGTTCGATCTGGTCGGGCTTAGCGCGCCCTTCTGGTGGTTGACGCAGCAGGCGCTGACGCTGTTGCTGATGATCGCCCATGGGGTGTCTGCCAGTCCCTGGGCGACGATGTTGACGCCATCGGTGCCCGCTTTCGTTTTTGCAGGCATGATGGCGGGGCTGCTCTGGTGCCTGTTGTGGCGCAGCCGGTGGCGCTGGTTGGGCCTGGGGCCGGTGGGGGCAGGCGTTATCGCCATATTGCTGCTGTCGCCGCCCGACATATTGGTGACCGGCGATGGCCGCCATGTTGCCGTGCGGACGCCCGATGAGCGCATGGCGATATTGCGCGCGGGGGCGGGCGATTATGTGCGCGATGTCCTGTCGGAGAGCGCGGGCTATGATGGTGCGCTGGAGCCGATCGCGCGCTTGCCGCAGGCGCGCTGTTCGAGCGATTTGTGCGCGGTCGGGTTGATAGCAGGTGGTCGGCCCTGGCAGTTGCTCGTGACGCGCAGCGATATGCTGGTGGACCGCGCGACCTTCGCCCGCGATTGCGCGGCGGCGGACATCGTCATTGCCGATCGTGGTCTGCCGCGCTGGTGCCGCCCACGCTGGCTCAAGATCGACCGTCGCCTGTTGGCGCGAACCGGTGGCATGGCCATCGATCTGGACCATGCCACCATTCGCACCGTGCGTCAGGCGGGTGACGCGCATCCCTGGATCGCGCCGAGCCCCAAGCGATCGCGCCGCTATGGTCCGTCGAAACCGCGCCCGTTCGACGCGCGGCCCCGGCCTCAATTATAGCGGCGGAGCAGTCCGGCCAGTTTGCCCTGGATCTGGACCTGGCGCGGGTCGTAGATTTGCGGCTCATAGGCGCTGTTGGCCGGGTCCAGCCGAACCCTTTGCCCTTCGCGGCGGAAATATTTGAGCGTGGCTTCATTGTCGTCGATCAGGGCGACGACGATCTGGCCCTCGCGCGCGACTTCGGTTCGCTGGATCAGCGCGAAGTCACCGTCGAGAATACCGGCCTCCATCATCGAATCGCCCGATACTTCCAGCGCATAATGATCGCCTGCGCCGAGAAGCGCGGCGGGCACCGACAACATCGTCTGCCCTTCCATTGCTTCGATCGGGACGCCTGCTGCGATCCGGCCGTGCATCGGGATTTCGATGACGTCATTGGCGGCAATGAGTTGTGGTGCCGACACCTGCGGTTTGGGCGCGATGATCGGGGCCGGGATGCGGTGCATGGCATCGGGCAGTTTCAAGACTTCGAGCGCGCGCGCGCGGTTGGGCAGGCGGCGGATGAATCCGCGTTCTTCAAGCGCATTGATCAGGCGATGAATGCCCGACTTGGAGCGCAGATCCAGCGCATCCTTCATCTCCTCGAAAGAGGGCGACACGCCGCCTTCCTCCAACCGGGTTTGAATGAAGCTCAGCAATTCCTGCTGTTTGGGCGTCAACATGGCTGCGGTCCTCCGTGGAACGTATAAGGAACGCATAGGAAACAGATGAAGGTTAGTCAAGCGCCGGGTGGATCAGGGCAGGGGCAGAATTTGCACTGTGTCGCCGATGGCCGCCGGGGGGGAAGCGGCGGGGCGGAGGATCAGGCAATCGGCCAGGGCCATGGCGGCGGTGGCGGCGCTGTCTTGCGAGGTGACCGATACGATGCCGCCGTCGCAGCGGAAGGCGCGGAGATAATCGTCGCGGTCGCCGGTGGCGGGGAGGGGGGAAGCGAGGCGGGCTTCGTGAAGGGGCGGGAGCGGGGCGCTTGCGCCGACCATATGGCGCACCATGGGCAGCAGGAACAGAGTGCCGGTGACGAAGGCCGAAACGGGATTGCCGGGTAGGCCCAGGAAAAGGGCGTCGCCGAGGCGGCCGGCCATCAATGGCTTGCCGGGGCGCATGGCGATCTTCCAGAAATCGAGCGTACCGCCAGCTTGCGCGAAGGCGGGGCGGACCATGTCGTGATCGCCGACCGATGCGCCGCCGGTCGAGACTATGATATCGGCCTGACGCGCGCGATCGAGCGCTGTGACCATGGCGTCGAGATCGTCAGCGACGATGCCGAGGTCGATGACGTCGCAGGGCAAAGCGGCCAGCATCGCGGCGAGCATGGGGGCGTTGGACGAAGGGAGAGCGCCCGGCGGGGTTGGTGCGCCGGGCGGCACCAATTCGTCGCCGGTCGAGAGCAGCGCGACTTTGAGCCGCTGTCCGACGGGCAGGTGGCCATGGCCGCCCAGCACGGCCAGCGCGATCTGGGTCGGGCCTAATCGCGAGCCTGCTTTGAGCAGGGGCGCGCCCAGCGCGAAGTCCGACGCGGCGGGGCGGACGTGGCGGCCGGAGGGAAGCGGGTCGGCGGTGGCGGTGAAACTGTCGCCGTGGCGGGTCGCATTTTCCTGAATCAGGATGGCGTCGGCCCCTTCGGGCAAGGGCGCACCGGTGAAGATGCGGCAGGCGTCGCCCGGCGCGAGCGGGGGCGGGGGTGTGCCGCCTGCGCTGCTGGTCGTGGTCACGCGCCAGGGGCCGGGCGCTTCGGCGGCGCGTACGGCATAGCCGTCCATGGCGCTGAGGTCGGCCCAGGGCTGGGCGCGCTGCGCGAGGATATCGCGGGCGAGCCAGCGTCCGGCGCAGGCCATAACCGGCACGTCTTCTGCGGGCAGCCGGTTGGCCAGCGCGAACAAGCGGGCTTGCGCCTCCGCAACCGGCAGCAGGCTCATGGCCTGTGCCAGTCGCCCGACTTGCCGCCGGTCTTGCTGAGCAAGCGGACGCCGTCGATGACCATCGCCTTGTCGATCGCCTTGGCCATATCGTAGATGGTGAGCAGGGCGACGGAGGCGGCGGTGAGCGCTTCCATCTCGACGCCGGTCTGGCCTGCGGTGCGGGCGGTGGCGGTGACGCGGACGCCGGTGTCGTCCAGGTCGAAATCGATCGTCACGGCGCTGAGTGCGATCGGGTGGCAGAGCGGGATGAGATCGGCGGTGCGCTTGGCCGCCATGATGCCCGCGACCCGCGCGACGGCGAGGACGTCGCCCTTCTTGACCAGGCCCGCGAGGATGGCGGCGGCGGCTTCCTCGCTCATGTCGATCCGGCCGTCGGCTACGGCTTCGCGCGCGGTCACGGCTTTAGCCGACACATCGACCATGCGGGCTGCGCCGTCGGGGTCGAGATGGGTGAGATCGCTCATGCGCCGGTCAGCAGATGGCGGGTGGCGGCCTCGACATCGGCCTGCCGCATCAATGTTTCCCCGACGAGGAAGCAGCGGACGCCATGGTCGGCCATGGCGGTGAGGTCGGCATGGCCGGTGAGGCCGCTTTCGGCGACGAAGGTGCAGCCTTCGGGGGCTTTGCCCACCAGTTCATAGGTGCGGGCGAAGTCGACGGTGAAATCGCGCAGGTCGCGATTATTGACGCCGATCAGCCGTGATCGGAGTTTAAGCGCGCGGTCGAGTTCGGCTTCGTCATGCACTTCGATGAGCGCGTCCATGCCGAGGCCGAGCGCGGTATCCTCGATATCCTTCATTTGCGCATCGTTCAGGGCGGCGACGATGATGAGGATGGCGTCGGCACCGAGCGCGCGGCTTTCGAGTATCTGCCAGGGATCGACGATGAAATCCTTGCGCAGCACCGGCAGCGCGCAGGCAGACCGGGCGGCCATCAGATAATCGTCATGACCCTGAAAATAAGGTTCGTCGGTCAGCACCGACAGACAGGCGGCACCGCCCGCGGCATAGGCTTGGGCATGGGCGGGGGGATCGAAATCTTCGCGGATCAGGCCTTTGGACGGGCTGGCTTTCTTGACCTCTGCGATCAGGCCGAAGCCGGAGCGCGCCGCATCGTCGAGCGCCTTACGGAAGCCGCGTGGGGGCGTCTGTTCGCTGGCGCGGGCGTGGAGCGCGGCGATGCTGGTTGCGGCTTTGCGCCGGGCGACATCTTCGCGCTTGAAATCGCAAATCTCGATCAGCTTGTTGGTCATGTGTAGGCAATCCAGCAATTGAGCAGGGCGTTGGCGAGGCCGCGGTCGATCGTCTCGGCGGCTTCCTCGACGCCTTCGCGCAGGTCGGCAACGGCGTCTGCAACGACAAGGGCGGCGGCGGCGTTGAGCAGCACGGCGTCGCGATAGGGGCCGGTCTCGCCCTGGAGCAGCGCGCGGAGGGCAGCGGCATTATGGGCTGCATCGCCGCCGCGTATGGCTTCGACCGGATGGGTGGACAGGCCAAGCTCTGCGGCGGTGATGCGGTGCATCGCGATCAGGCGGTGACCCGTGACTTCGGCCATGTCGTTGCCGCCCGCCAGCGAGAGTTCGTCCAGGCCTTCGTCGCCCGATACGATCATGGCCCGGTCGACGCCCAGTTCGGCCAGCGCCTCCGCATAGATGGGCACATAGGCCGGGCGGGCGATGCCGACCAATTGGCGGCGGACGCCGGCGGGGTTGGCGAGCGGTCCCATCAGGTTGAAGATGGTGCGCTCGCCGATCGCCTTGCGAATGGGGCCGAGGCGCTTGAGCGCGGGGTGATAGTTTTGCGCGAAGAGGAAGCCGATGCCGAGATCCGCGAGCGTCGCTTCGGCGGTAGTGGCGGCATGGTCGAGATTCAGGCCCAGGGCTTCGAGCGTGTCGGCGGCTCCAGCCTTGGAAGAGGCCGCGCGATTGCCATGTTTGGCGACCGGTACGCCAGCGGCGGCGACCACCAGCGACACGGCGGTCGAGACGTTGAGCGTATGATGGCCATCGCCACCCGTGCCGCACACGTCGATGGCTCCTGCGGGCGCGGTGACCGGGATCATGCGGGCGCGCATGGCGCGGGCGGCGGCGGCGATCTCGATCGCGCTTTCGCCGCGGCGGGCCATGGTGACGAGGAAGGTCGCGATCTCCGCTTCCGGCAGGTTCGCGTCGAACAGCAGGTCGAAGGCGATGGCGGCAGCCTGCGCGTCGAGCGGCGAGGAGGGGTCGGGCAGGCGGGTCATGACGCTTCGCCTTAGTCGGGACAGGGCCGGTAAGTCGAGAGGCCGTTAGGGCTTAACTTCGCACTTTTCCCGTACAATTTGAAATATGATTTCCTATTGCCGACAGATTTGGAAAGTGACCGGCGCAGCATAGCAAAGCCCATCCCGGTAGGACAGGCGTCAGGCGGCTTCGCGCGTCTTCACGTTCATACCTGCGATCCGCATGAAATTGGCCAGCATGTCGTGACCATGTTCGGTCGCGATGCTTTCGGGGTGGAATTGGACCGAGTGGATCGGCAAGGTCGCGTGGCGGAAGCCCATGACCGAGCCATCCTCGCTGGTCGCGTTCACCACCAGTTCGGCTGGAATATTCTCGACGATCAGCGAGTGGTAGCGGGTAGCGGTGAAGGGCGAAGGGATGCCCGCGAACAAGCCCGTGCCGTCATGGGTGACGGGGGATGTCTTGCCGTGCATCAGGCCGCCGCGCACGACCTTGCCACCGAAATGCTGGCCGATCGCCTGATGGCCAAGGCACACGCCGAGCAGGGGCGCGCCCGCATCGGCGCAAGCGGCGACGAGGTCGAGGCTGACGCCCGCTTCGTTCGGCGTGCAGGGGCCGGGCGAGAGCAGGAAGGCCTTGGCACCGCTGGAGAGGGCCTGGCCCGCCGAAATGGCGTCGTTGCGGACGACTTCGACCCGCGCGCCCAGTTCCATCAGATAATGGACCAGGTTCCAGGTGAAGCTGTCATAATTGTCGATGACGAGGATCATGGGGACAAGGCTATAGGGCGGTCTGCGGACGAGGGGAAGCGGTCGCGTGTGAAGAAATATCGCAACCGAAACAGCGCGACAGAGGGGCGCTGCGCCTGCTATGGGCAGCCATCGACGCGAACCCTGCCTGCAAGCATTCGCGTGACCGAGAGACGATCGCGCTCCCGCTTGCCAGCAAGGAGCGACCCTCTTGGGCGATCTCAACCATTATATAGGCTGTCGCACTGGTTCGAAGGACCAGGGCATATGAGCCGCGCCATCAATATCAAGGCGGAACTGGCCGACGTCAAAGCCATGTGCGAACGTCACACCCTGGCGATTTCGACCATCGAGGCGCTGCCGGCCGGGGGCACGCGGGTCGTCATGCTGAACCCTGACGGGGCCGAGCGGTTGCGGACGCTGATGAAGGGCAAGCTGATCGATACGCCGGTGGTGCGGTCGTCCCTGTTCCTGGCGCGGCAGCCACGGTCGGCGGGCTGATAGAGTCCGTCGGCGCGCAACGCTGACGGAACATCTTGAAAAGCCGTGCGGGCGCGCGCATATAGAGCGTGCCGGGTTCGCCCGGCTATGGTGATAAATTGTGTCGTATAATAGACGCAGCGGACCCGGGGGCAGTACCCGGCGGTTCCACCACATATCCCGATGGGCGTCATGCCCGGCGGGATGTCTGACGGGGCCGAACTAGGATCGACGTGTGTTCAAAGGCGATGTTTTTACCCGGCCCGTGTAAGCCGTTAAACTGTGCAAAACTCACAAGTGCCAACGATAACGAAGCACTCGCCATTGCAGCGTAACTGAGGGCCTCACGGCCTGACGTTACCCTAAAATAGCGCGGTTGAACCCACCGGGCAACAGAAGGGAATTCAGCGGCCTCCGGGAGGGCCGGGCAACAGAACCTCCCGGACCTTATTCCCTGACATCGTTGTTCTTGGCCTCGCGTGCGATCTTCGCCGAAGCTTTGTCGCGACTCGCGTCGCTAATCGATGGACATGGACCTGTCCTTCCGATTACGCTTTTATGACAGTGGGATGAAATATTCATAAGCTGCTGTTTTTACATGAAACAAATTTGTTTCATCGAAAATGCGCACTCTTGCGCTGATGTCATCTAAATGAAATACTCCTGGCTATAGTAAGAAGTTTTTTTCAGGAGAATTGGGATGAAGATGGTAGCGGTAATGATGGGTTTTGCGCTGGCTTGTGTCGCGCCGGGCATGGCTCAGGCCGCACCGGACGAGGTCGTCGTCGTGGGCGTGCCCGATGGCCGCCTGGCCGCAGGATCGCTGATGCGCGGCGATTTCGACAAGGCTGCGCGCCGGCTGAACGCGGTTCGCCCCGATGCGGCGAGCGACCCGGCCCGACTGATCAACCTGGGCCATGCCTATCTCGGCATGGGTCGCGTCGCCGACGCGCATGATGCCTATAAGAGCGCGCGCTTTGCGCCCGAATCCGTGCTGGTGCTGGCCAATGGCGAAGAAGCGTCTTCGCGCGACATTGCGCGCCGCGCGATGGGGCGGTTGCAAACCAGCTACGCCATGCGCTGATTATTCAACCTTTGCATTCAAGTTTATAATATAGGGTAAGGGTGTCGCTCATAAAGGCGGCGCCCTTACCCTTGTCCTTATGGCAACTGTCATCAAAGTGACATGTCAGTCATATAATCGTCATATAAATGACGCTCCAATGTCATGGAATGCCAACAAGCCTGTCACGTCCCGCGCCTAATTGCCCTCCTTGAGGGTGACAGGGGGCGTTATCCGATTCGATTTTCCCCTGCGCTCCGCATCCTGAACATATCCCGGCAGCAGCCGGAGCGGAGACGACATGGCCAAGATTAACCGTATCCAAACGATCCTGATGGCGAGCTGCGCTTGCGTCGGTCTGAGCGCTTGCGGCGCAGACGACATCTCCTCGCCCGGCGAAGGCACCATCGTCATTCCCGCGCCGACGCCAACGCCGACGCCGACCCCCACGCCAACGCCGACCCCCACGCCGACCGGCGTGACCCCGGCGGCGGAATGCCCCAACATCTCCGGCTCGGCTGACCTGACCGCGCGCGGCACCATTTCGGACAAGAATGGCAACACCTGGCTGAACTGTGGTTTCCCGACCCGCTTCACCGAAAGCACCACCTTGCCCAAGGTTGCCGGTGTTCTTTACTCGCTCCCCGGCCGTGTCGACGTCGGCACCGACCAGGGTGCCGCCAGCACCAACACCGAAGTCACGCTGAACATCGAGCCCGGCGTTGTCGTGTTTGCGACCACGGGTGCGGCCTATCTGGCCGTCAACCGCGGCAACAAGATCAATGCTGTTGGCACGCCATCGCAGCCGATCATCTTCACCAGCGAATCGAACGTCCTGGGCAACGCCGACGATCAGACGTCGCAGCAGTGGGGCGGCGTCGTGCTGCTTGGCCGTGCGCGGATCACCGATTGCATCGCGCCTGCAGCAGCGGCCGGCACGGTCGCGTGCGAACGTGACACGGAAGGCAGCAGCGGCGCTCTGTATGGCGGCGCCAACGATGCCGACAATTCGGGTCGCATGTCCTATGTGCAGATCCGCTATTCGGGCTTCGCGCTCGCCGGTGGCAGCGAATTGCAGGGTCTGACCCCTTCGGGCGTCGGCAGCGGCACGCAGCTTGACCACATCCAGGTTCACAACAGCTCGGACGATGGCATCGAAGCCTTCGGGGGCAACGTCCACTTCAAGCATCTGGTGTTGACCGGCAACGAAGACGATAACTTCGACTCCGACGTCGGCTATCGCGGCACCGTGCAATATGTCATCAGCGCCCAGCGCGCTGGCAACGACATTGGTGACGGCTTCCTCGAAACCGACTCCAACGGTGGTTCGGCCGCCAACAATGGCGAAGATGCGCTGCCGCGTCAGTATCTGAAGATTGCGAACTTCACCTACATCCACCGTTCGACCACGGGCAGCAACGGTTCGGCCATGCTGCTGCGCGGCGGTGCGGACCTGACGCTGGCCAACGGCATCATCGTCGCGCCGACCAACAGCTGCCTGCGTATCGACAGCACGACCACGACCCGCGACGCCGACACGGCGCTGCAGGACGCGGGCAAGCCGCGCTACATCTCGGTTGTGATGCAGTGCAACAGCACGCCGTTCAAGGGCAGCCGTGGCGTCGATGCCGCCGCCGTCCAGTCGATCTTCGAAGCCGGTGCAAACAGCACGATCAGCTACACGCCGTCGCTGACCAGCCTGTTCATCAACGGTGCGACCGAAACGGCCCGCACCGCGATCGACCCCAAGACGCTCGACGCAGCGTTCGACACCACCAACTATATCGGTGCGGTCAAGGACAGCAGCGACACCTGGTATGCCGGTTGGACCTGCAACTCGGTGACCGCCAGCTTCGGCAGCACCAGCGGTAACTGCACCGCCATTCCGACGACCTGATCGGACCCACGACCTCAACAGGGGCGGGGGAGCGTGCATCTGCGCTTCCCCGCCTTCTTTTGCACTGCATATCCCAAAGGGGGACATTTAGCATGTCGAAGCCGCTCAGCCTGGCGCGCCTGCTCCTGATTTCATCCGCTCTGGTCGCGCCTGCGGCCATGGCGCAAATCGACGCCGGTGGTGCCGTGTCGCCCGCCGCTGCCCAAGAAGACGCGCAGCAGGACGGGGTCGATGTGTCGATCCCTGGTGCCGACATCGTCGTCACCGGCCGTCGTACCAGCAATGTGTCGCAGGCCGCGCCGCAGGTGGTGAACGTACTGTCCGCCGCCGACATCCGCCGCACGGGCGAAGGCGATATCGCCGGTTCGCTCCAGCGCGTGACGGGCCTGTCAGTCGTGTCGGGCGGCTATGTCTATGTCCGTGGTCTTGGCGATCGCTATTCGCTCGCCCTACTCAACGGCTCGCCGCTACCAAGCCCCGAACCCTTGAAGCGCGTCGTTCCGCTCGACATTTTCCCGACCAGCGTGATCGCTTCGACGCTGGTGCAGAAGACCTATTCGGTCAACTTCCCCGGCGAATTCGGCGGCGGCGTCATCAACCTGACGACCAAGGCCATTCCGAGCGAAAGCTATCTGGAAATCGGCGTCGGCAGCTCGGCCAATACCGAAACGTCGGGCCAGATGGGCTATACCCATTATGGGGCCAAGTCCGACTGGACCGGTTTCGACGACAGCTCGCGCGATGTACCGCCGCTGCTTCAGCAGGCAATCAATAGCGGCGTGCCATTCCCGAATCTCAGCCGGGCCGAACAACAGGCCATTTCGATGCAGTTCCTGAACTCCGCCACGTCGGTCGTTCAGCGGACCAACAGCGCGCCCTTCAACTTTTCGGGCTCGATCAACGGCGGCACCGCAGTCGATGTCGGCAGCGACGGACGGTTGGGTGTGATCGCGACCGCGTCGTACAGCAACAAGTGGCGCACCCGCGAAAACCTGCAGCAGGCGTCGCTGGACGTCGCGGCCGGTGCGGGCCGCAGCTATAATCAGGTCAGCACTGACAATGAAATCACGGTCAACGGCCTCGTCGGCTTCGGACTGGAACTGGGCGACCAGAAGCTGCGCTGGACCAACCTCTATATTCGCGACACGTTGAAGCGCAGCGCGCTGGCGATCGGTCAGAATGATGGCACCATCCAGGAAGCCGACTTCCTGCAGCAGAATACCGCCTGGTATGAGCGGCAGTTGATCGACACGCAGTTGGTCGGTGAGTTCAAGCTGTCCGATGCGCTCAGCCTCGACATGCGCGGCGGCTTTGCCAATTCGCAGCGGGAAGCGCCCTATGAGCGCGAGTTCGTCTATGTTCGCACCAACCGCGATCTGGCCATCGATCCGGTCGGTGACCGTTTCGTCAATGCGCTCAACCGTCAACGCGGCGATGCGTCGGTCACATTCAGCGACCTGAACGAAGATCTGTGGTTCGCGGGCGTCGATTTGAGCTACAAGATCGCACCGGGCTTCTCGCTGACGGCAGGCTATGCCTTCAACGATACCAAGCGTCGGTCGTCTCGTTACGAACTGCACTTCGATGCGGTGAACCTGCCGATCCCCGTGCAGCAATTGCGTCCCGACTTCCTGCTGTCGGATGCGTCGATCCAGCTCTATGATATCGGCTTGCTGGAATTTTCGGGCAACTACCCCGTTTATGACGCAGCGCTGCGGACCCATGCCGGCTATGGCCAGGTGCAGGCAGAACTGTTCCCCGGCCTGTCGATCAACGCCGGTGTTCGTTACGAAAAGGGCGACATGTCGGTAACCGGCGTGGACGTCTACAGCACGGGCCTGACGCCGTTCAACGAGATCCGCAACGATTATTGGCTGCCAGCCGTGACGGTTACGGTTGAAGCGGCCAGGGGTCTGCAGTTGCGCGCCAGTGCGTCCAAGACGATTGCCCGGCCGCAATTCCGCGAATTGATTGCCCAGCCTTATCTCGACACCGAATCCAACCGTTTCTTCCGCGGTAACCCCTTCTTGCAGGACAGCGAGTTGTGGAACGCCGACGTTCGGGCGGAATGGTATATGGGACGTGACGAGCGGATTACGGTTGCGGCTTTCTACAAGAAGATCGACAATCCGATCGAAACCTACACCACGATCACCGACACCTATAATGTCACCACCAGCTTTGCCAATGCGCCCGAAGCGACGCTCTATGGCGCCGAGTTGGAAGTGCAGAAATATATCCCGCTCGACGGCTGGTCGGATTCGTCCTTCTTCCAGAGCCGCCGCATCGTACTGATCGGCAACTACACCTACACCCAGTCGGAACTGAAGGTGCAAGATGGCGATACGACCATCCCCTACACCTACACCGTGGGCGATCCGCCAGCCGCGTCCGACTTCTTCCTCGACGGCGTGCCGTTGACGGGCCAGTCGGATCATCTGGTCAACCTGCAGATCGGCCTTGAAGACACGGACAAGCTGTCGCAGCAGACGCTCTTGCTGACCTATGCCAGCGACCGCGTGACCAGCCGTGGTCCCAACCTGCAGCCGGACATCAAGGAACGGCCGGGCGTACAACTCGACTTCGTGGCACGGCAGGGCGTCAAGCTGCCGGGCGGCATCAACAGCGAGTTCAAGTTCGAAGCCCGCAACATATTGGGCCGCAAGTTCCAGGAGTTCCAGGAACAGGACGGCAACCGCGTCTATTATAACCGCTACAAGATCGGCACCACGATCGCCGCGTCGATGACGGTGGCATTCTGATATAAGCCAAGGGGCCGCCTGCACGCGGCCCTGCGGTTTGCCAAGCGACCGGCTCGTTTCGTGCGAGCCGGTCGTTTTGCGTTTGGACGCTTATGGCGGTCCTCGCATCCATTCAGCCCCAGGGCTTTTCGCGATACCATTTGGTGATGACATGCTTGACGCCGCTGCGCACCTTCATGCCGTGATGGATGCTGGCGGGGTTCGGCTGACCGGGTGCCAGACGGTTGTTCCAGGCGAGCAATTTGCCGGTCTGGGGCTGGACCGTCTTGCCGATTTTGGTGAAGCGGGTCGCGCCGCCGGCGGTCGGTTCGTTGAGATAGACCATCAAGGTCCAGGTGCGGTTGCCCGCGACCGAGCAATAGGTCGCATAGTCCGTACCCTTGGGGTCGAAATAATCGGTATGCGCCTTGAATTCCTGCCCGACATCATAGCGCTGGCCCTGGATCGGTTCGCCATAGGCGGTCGCGATCCCGGCAAAGGCGTCGAGCCGGGCATTGATCGCCGCGACGAACGGGTCGCCGTGATCGAGGTCGCAGGTTTCGCTGGTGCGGAAATAGCCATCGCCATTGGCGTCGGCGATGGTGGAGGGGCGACGCTGGGCGTCGATTCGCTCGATCAGCGCGGCGCAATCCTGCGCGGAGAGAAAATCGCGCAGGATGAACAGGGTCAGTTCCTTGTTCGGCACGCGCTGCACGCGGGCGTGCGCGCCGATCCAGGCGGGATCGCCGTCGGCGGCGGCGGTGATGGTCTGGTCCGTCATGGTCGGTCCTGCAATGGCGGTCGGATGCGGTAAAGACGCCGCCGTTGCTATCGTTCAGCCGCCAAAATGCAAGTGATGTGCGTGCCTACCATCATGTCATATTATAGTCATATAAACGTCATCTTGCCGTAAGAAGAAATGCCTAGCAGGCTCCCATATCAAAGGGGGCTTCATCAGATCATGCGAGTGCCGTTCGGCCAGACTGTGCGCGGGTGGAGCGAGCGTAGACCGCGGGGCTTGCCGCCGTTCGACGGGTGGCGCCTGTTGGAGCGCGGCCTGTTGATGCTGCTGGCGTTGCAATTGGTGCGGCTCGTCTGGGCAGTCGTGGTGCCGGTCGGCAGCTTCGGACCATGGGAAGGCCGCCAAGCGCAAATCCTGTCGCCCAGCGCGCGGCAGGCGTTGTTCGCGTCCTTCGACCCCTTCTTCCGCAGCGATGCGCCGACACCGTCGGGCAATGGCGTGGTCACGTCGCTGGCGCTCACCCTTTATGGCGTGCGCGTCAATGAAGGGTCCGGGCTGGGATCGGCCATCATCGCGTCGCCCGATGGCGTGCAGAACAGCTTTGCCGTGGGCGATGAAATCATGCCCGGTGTGGTGTTGAAGGCTGTCGCGTTCGATCATGTGACGATCGACCGAGGCAGGGCGGAAGAGCAGATTTTCATCGATCAATCGACCCCGGCACCCGCCGCCGCGCCCGAAGGTGGCGCGCCTTCTGTCGACGCATCACCATCACCGGGCGAAGGGTCGGTTGCGCCGATCGGCTCCGGGCCTACGGCGGATAGTCTGAAGCGCGACATCGGCTTTGCCCCCCGGATGCAGAATGGCCGGGTTACAGGCTTGGCGGTGAGCGCCAAGGGGCCGGGCTTTGCCAGCGCCGGTTTCCGCCCCGGCGACATCGTCACCCAGATCAACGGTCAGCCGATCGGCGACCTGCAATCCATCCAGAACCAGATCGCGCCCGGTGCGCGCCTGTCCCTGACCGTGGAGCGCGGCGCTGCCGTCGCCTCCGTCAACCTGATCGTGCAAGGCCAATGACCCGCAAACTCCTCCACACCGCCGCCCTTGCCCTCGCGCTGGCGACGCCGATCGCCCCGCCGCTGATGGCGCAGCAGACGCTCAACGTCCGCGATGCCGATATTCGCGCCTTCATTCAGGACGCGGCGCGGGTGACGGGGCGGACCTTCATCATCGACAATCGGGTGCAGGGGAAGGTGTCGGTCGTGACCGACCGGCCGCTGTCGCGATCGGAGTATTTCGAAATCGTGCTGTCCACGCTGCGCGCCAATGGCCTGGTGGCGGTGCCCGCGCCGGGCGGTGCCTATCGCATCCAGCCCGCCGATGGCGCGTCGGGGCAGCCGAGCAGCGTGGGCCGTGGGGCCAGCCGCAACAGCTTCGTGACGGAGGTGTTCCGCCTGCGCTCGATCGATGCGGCAAGCGCGCTGGAAACGCTGCGCCCGCTGGTCAGCAAGGAAGGGTCGGTGACGGCCAATCGTGCGGGCAACAGTGTGGTGGTCGCGGATTATGCCGATAACATTGCGCGCATCCGTCAGGTGATTGCGCGGGTCGATCGCGACACGTCGGCGACGCAGATGGTGATGCTGAAAAATGCCGGTGCGCGCGAGATTGCGACGTCACTGCAGGCGTTGGTGGCGAGCAGCGGTGGCGGCGAGAATGCGGTGGCTTCGGCCGCGACCGTGGTGCCGATCGATAGCAGCAACGCGATTGCCATCCGGGGCGATGCCAATACCGTCGCCCGCCTCTCTGCCATGGCGCGTCAGCTCGACCAGCAGGCCGCGAGCGGCACCGAAATCCGCGTCTATTGGCTGGAACATGCCGATGCCGAAAAGCTGTTGCCGGTGTTGCAACAGTTGGTGGGGCAGTCGACCAATCAGCCGGTAACCGCCTCCACGCCAGCGGCGGGCGGCAGCGCCGCGCCCGCTGCGCAGGCTGCGGCCCCGGTTGCGGCTGCGTCTTCGGGTTCCTCCAGTGGGAGTGGCATTTCGACCCGTGGTCCGGCGATCGTCACCCGTTACGAAGGCGCGAACGCAATCATCGTTGCGGCCAATAGCGATGTGCAGCGAATGCTGGGCGAGACGATCCGCCAGATCGACACGCGCCGCGAACAGGTGCTGGTGGAGGCGATCATCGTCGAGATCAGCGATGCGGCGGCCAAGAAGCTGGGCGTACAATTCCTGCTCGGCAGCACTTCGACCGGCTTTGCTGCCTCCAACTATTCCAACGCATCGCCCAATTTGCTGACACTGGCGGGAGCCTATGGCGCGACCCAGCTGGGTACGACGACAACGACCGTTGTTGCGCCCGACGGCACGCGCACCACGACCGAGGTGCAGAATAGCGGTGATCTCGCCAGCACCTTGCAGCAGGCGGCGATCAACAGCCTGACCAGCGCGACCGGGGCGATCGCGGGCCTTGGTGGGAGCATCGGCAAGAATGGCATTTTCGGCGCGATCATCAATGCGGTGAAGTCCGATACGGAGAGCAACCTGCTGTCCACGCCATCGGTGATGACGCTGGACAATCAGAAGGCGTCGATTTTGGTCGGGCAGCAGGTGCCGGTGACGACCGGCGAGGCGTTGAGCCAGAATTTCGATAACCAGTTCCGTACCGTGCAGCGGCAGGATGTCGGCATCAAGCTGGAAGTGAAGCCGCAGATCAATACGGGCGGCGCGATCAAGCTGTTCCTGCGGCAGGAAGTGTCGAGCGTCGCCGGGCCGGTGAGCAATTCGAGCAGCGACCTGATCATCAACAAGCGCGAGATCGAAACCACGGTCACGGTCGATGATGGCGAGATATTGGCGCTGGGCGGGTTGCTCGACGATAATGAACGCAAGACGATCGAGCGGATTCCGCTGCTGTCGGACATTCCGGGGCTGGGCGAATTGTTCAAATCGCGCAGCCGCAGCCGGACCAAGACCAACCTGATGGTATTCATCCGCCCGACGATCCTGCGGTCGAAGGAGGATGCGCAGAAGCTGACGCAGCAGCGCTACGGCTATGTTCGGGGGATGCAGTTGCAGCGCAACCCGGACATGGAGCCGACCATCGATGAGCTGGTCCGCGACTATATGGGGGCAACGCCGCCGTTGCCGCCGCAGCCGACCGATGCGGTGGTGGCGCCTGCGCAGCCGGACGTGATCGAGCCGATCGTGCGGCAGTCGAGCGGCGTGGTGCGGCCGGTGGATCTGCCCCCAAGCGGAGGTCAGCAGTGAGCGACACGGGTTCAGCCATGCCAGCGGACGCTGCTTCCGGCATCGGGACTTTTCCCCCCGCGCCGCCGCGGCCCATCGACATTCCCTACACCTTCGCGCGCAAGAATGGCGTCGTCATGCTGCCGATCGAAGGCGAGCGGCTGACGATCGGCGTGCGGGAGGGGAGCGATCCGCGCGTGCTGCTAGAGGTAAGGCGTCATTTGGCGCGCAGTTTCGATGTCGTTTTCACGACCCCCGCCGAGTTCGACCGGCATCTGTCCAATCATTATGCGATGGAGGGCAGCGCGGCCGCCATGGCGGGATCGCTGGATGTCGGCGCGGATGAACTGGATATTTTGGCGGCGGATATTCCGACGGCCGACGATCTGCTGGACAGTGCGGACGATGCACCCGCAATCCGCCTGATCAACGGCATCATCGCCGAAGCGGCGCGCCAGGGCGTGTCGGACATCCATATCGAACCCTATGAGACGGGGCTTATCGTCCGTATGCGCGTCGATGGCGTGTTGCGCGAGACGCTGCGCATGCCCCCGCATGTCGCGCCGGTGGTGGTCAGCCGCATCAAGGTGATGGCGCGGCTCGACATTGCCGAACGGCGCGTCCCGCAGGATGGGCGTATCGGCCTGACGCTGGGCGGCAAGCTGCTCGACGTGCGCGTGTCGACCCTGCCGAGCCGGGCGGGCGAGCGGGTGGTGCTGCGCATATTGGACAAGGAAAATGCCGGGATTACGCTCGACCTGTTGGGGATGAACGGGACGCCGGACCGGATTTTCCGCGAGGGTTTGAGCGAACCCAATGGCATCATCCTGGTGACCGGGCCGACCGGGTCGGGCAAGACGACGACGCTTTATGCCGGTTTGCGGCAGTTGAACGACGGATCGCGCAACATCCTGACCGTCGAAGATCCGGTCGAATATGCGATGGAGGGCGTGGGCCAGACCCAGGTGAATGCCAAGGTCGGGCTGACCTTTGCGGCCGGATTGCGCGCAATCTTGCGGCAAGATCCCGACGTGGTGATGGTCGGCGAAATCCGCGATCGCGAGACGGCGGAGATCGCGGTGCAGGCGTCGCTGACCGGGCATTTGGTGCTGTCCACCGTCCATACCAATGATGCGGTCGGTGCGATCACGCGAATGCGCGACATGCGGGTCGAACCGTTCCTGCTGGCCTCCACGCTGCGCGCGGTGATCGCCCAGCGGCTGGTGCGGCGATTGTGCCAGAGTTGTCGCGAGCCGGTGCAGGCGGACAAGTCGGCCAGCGCGCTGCTGGGTTTCGACCCCGGCACGATCATCTATCGCGCGCGCGGCTGCGACGAATGTAACGGCACCGGCTATAAGGGCCGGATCGGCGTGTTCGAGGCGATCCGTGTCGATGATACGATCCGCCGCCTGATCAATGATGGTGGCGACGAATCGTTGATTGCGCGCCACGCCTTCCTCAATGCGCCCAATCTGGGGTCGGCGGCGCGGGCTTTGGTGCGCGATGGGCAGACCACGGCGGAGGAGGCGATCCGCGTGTCGCGGCGCGATTCGGTCGAGGCGGAAACGATCGTCGATGGCTGAGTATGACTATGTCGCGATCGACCCGGTCGGCAAGGACCGCAAGGGATCGATCAAGGCCGATAGCATCGACGAGGCGCGCGCCAAGTTGGACGCGCGCAAGCTGTTCATCGTCGCGCTGGAGCCGGGCGCGGTCGAGAGCGCGCGCAGCCGCGCGAACCTGTCGCTGCGCAGCCCGCGCCTGAGCGCCAAGGAGCTGACTTTGTTCACGCGACAATTGGCGACGCTGACGCAGGTCAGCCCGTTGGAGGAATCGCTGCGCACCATCGGGCGGCAGAGCGAGCAGGATCATGTCCGCGCCGTCGTGGGCAAGGTCCATTCGGGCGTGATGGAGGGGCGGCGGTTGGCCGATGCGCTGGGCGCGGAGCCGAAAAGTTTCCCGCCGCTCTATCGCGCGATGATCTCGGCCGGCGAAAGCTCCGGCAGCCTGCCCACGATCATGGAGCGATTGTCCGACCTGATGGAACGGCAGGCGCTGATGCGGTCCAAGGTGTTGACCGCGATCGCCTATCCTTCGGTGCTGGCGACCTTTGCGGTGTTCGTGGTGGCGGCGTTGATGATCTTCGTCGTGCCCAAGGTGGTCGAGCAATTCGATACGGTGGGGCAGGAATTGCCGTTGCTGACGCGGATGGTGATGGGCTTGTCGGCGTTTCTGGCGGCCTATTGGTGGCTGCTGCTGATCGCGATGGTCCTGGGCGGCGTCGCCTTCTGGCGCGCGCTCAAGAATGAGCGGTTTCGCTACCGGTTCGACGCGACTTTGCTGGGGCTGCCGGTGCTGGGCAAGCTGATCCGCGATCTGCATGCGGCGCGGATGGCGCGCACGCTGTCGACCATGGTGGCGAGCCGCCTGCCGTTGATGGAGGGGCTGACGCTGACGGCCAACACTGTGCATAATCGGGTGCTGCGCCGTGCGTCGGACGAGATTGTCGAAGCCATCCGGGGCGGGGGCAGCCTGTCCGCCGCCCTGCGCCGCGCCGGGGTGTTTCCGCCGCTGCTGGTCTATCTCGCGGCGAGTGGCGAAAGCGCCGGGCGGCTGGACACCATGTTGGAGCGCGCGGCCGATTATCTGGAGCGGGAGTTCGATTCGTTCACCTCGACCGCGCTCGCCATGCTGGAACCGATCATCATCATATTGATGGGCGGCATTGTCGCCGTCATCATCCTGTCCATCCTGCTGCCGATTTTGCAGTTGCAAAGCCTGACCGGGGCTTAGGAGTGTTTATGCCCAATTGCTTCTTTCGTCATTCCCGCGAAGGCGGGAATCCATCTCCCACCCTATCCCCAGTCCAACCGCCGGAGATGGATCCCCGCCTTCGCGGGGATGACGGATGTGGGGTGAGGCGTTCCGCCGAACACGGCTTTACCCTGGTCGAACTGATGGTGGTGATCGTCATCATCGGCCTGCTGGCGACGATCGTGGCGATCAACGTCATTCCCGCTACCGACACAGCGCGGGTCGAGAAGGCCAAGGCCGATATCTCGACCATCGAACAGGCGCTGGAGCAATATCGGCTCGACAATCTGACCTATCCCGCCGGGTCCGACGGGTTGCAGGCGCTGCTCAATCCGCCCGCGTCGCTGGCCCAGCCGCAGCGTTATCGTCGCGGTGGTTATATCAAGAAGCTGCCTGACGATCCGTGGGGCCGCGCCTATGTCTACACCGTGCCGGGGCGCAAGGGCGCGTTCGACATCAGTTCGCTGGGCGCGGACGGCCAGCCGGGTGGCGAGAGTGAAAATGCGGATATTTATTCCAGCGAGATGTAACCTATCCGCCGTTCGCTTCGAGCGTGTCGTGAAACGTTTAGCTTCGCTGAACTCGGCTCTGCCTCGTTTCTCGACTTCGCTCGAAACGAACGGATGGAATGAGCGCGGCTTTACGCCTTTGATGCGTTCCGCCCAGCAGGGCTTCACGCTTGTCGAACTGATGGTCGTGCTGACGATCATCGGTTTCATTTCGGCTGCCGTCGTCATGGCGATCCCCGATCCGCGCGGGCGCGTGATCGAGGATGCCGACCGCTTCGCCGCGCGCGTTGCCGCCGCGCGCGACGAAGCGGTCGTCACGGCCGCGCCCATGGGATTGTGGGTGTCGGCGTCAGGCTATGGGTTTCAGCGTCGCGAGGAGGGGCGATGGGTGCCGTTGGAGGACAAGCCCTTCGTCACCGCCAACTGGAAGGGCGGCACGCGCGCCTTGGTGGGCAAGGACGGGCGGCAACAGATCGGCTTTGACGGCACCGGGCTGCCGACCGATCCGCTGACCGTCACGCTCGCGCGCGAAGGCGAGCGGGTGTCGGTGACGGTCGATATGGCCGGGAAGGTCATGGTCGGTGGGTAAGCCGGAACGCCTTGCCCCCGCCCAACAGGGCTTCACGTCTTCGAAGCGTTCCGCCCAACAGGGCTTCACGCTGCTCGAAATGCTCGTCGCGCTGGCGGTGTTCAGCTTGGCGGCGCTGGCGCTCGTGCGGTTGCAGGGGGTGACGCTGCGCACTGCGGCCGATCTCGACAGCAAGGCTTTGGGCCAGATCGTCGCGCGCAACCTGATGGTCGAGGTGCAGAGCGATCCCTTGCCGCCTTCGGTGGGCGAAGAGGAGGGCGCGGTCGCCAATGGCGGGCGCAACTGGCGTTGGCACCGGATCGTCAAGCCGACCGATGATCAGCGGCTGTTGCAGGTGGATTTGACGGTGGATGGCCAGCCGGGTGCGTCGCCGGTGGTGCTGAGCTTCGTGCGGGTGGTGGAGTGATGCGTGCCTCGCGCCTCCATCCGTTCGCGTTGCGCGAAGGCTTCTCGACTTCGCTCGAAGCGAACGGAGAGAATGGTCCGGACGCTGGCTTTACGTTGATCGAGCTGCTCGTCGCGCTGATGATCTTTGCGATGTTGGCGAGTGCGGGCGTCCTGCTGCTCGGCAATAGCGTGTCGGCGCAGGCGCAGATCAAGGCGCGGCTGGACGATATGGCCGCAGTCCAGCGGGCAGGCGGGGCGCTGGCGGGCGATTTGGGGCAGGCGGTGCCGCGCATCACGCGTACGGAGAGCGGCACGCTCGCACCAGCTTTCTGGGCGAACGGGGAGGGCGAAGGCCAGCCGGTGATGCAGTTCGTGCGCGGCGGCTGGGACAATCTGGGCGATTTGCCGCGGCCTTCGTTGCAAAAGATCGAATATTGGGTGCGGCAGGGGCGGCTGGAGCGGCGCAGTTATGCGCAACTGGATGGCGCGGCGGGTGACGAACCAGCAGCGCTGCTGGACAATGTCGAAGCGGTCGTGCTGAAATTTCGGGATGCGCAGGGAAAATGGCGGGATGATTGGACGCCAACCCAGCCCGACCTGCTCCCCCGTGCGGTGGAGATGGTATTGACGCGGACGGGCGAACCACCAGTCACCTTGCGATTCCTGGTTGCGCCCGGACCGGTCGAGAAGCCGATCATCGAAGGCGCAATCGGTGCCTGATCCGCGCAAGCCCAATGAACGCGGCGCGGCGCTGCTAACGGTCTTGCTGCTGGTCGCGGTCATGTCCGTCGTCGCCGCGACCGCGCTCGAACGGGTCGCGCTGGCCACGCGCATGACGGGCAATGGCGGCGCGATCGATCAGGCGCGGGCCTATGCCGACGCCGGGACGCAGATTGCGCGCATGCGGATCGGCGATCTGGTCGCGTCCAATCCGGCCAGGATCACGCTGGCGGGTGGATGGATGGGGACGCCGCAGAGCATTCCCGTCCCCGGCGGCATAGCGACCGCGCGGGTGACCGATGGCGGCAATTGCTTCAATCTGAACAGTGTTGTGACAGGCGAGAGCGAGGCCAGCCTGAAGGTCCGGCCCATCGGCGTATCGCAATTTCAGGCCTTGCTTCAGGCGCTGGGTGTCGACGCGCGGCAGGCGCAGGGTGCTGCGGCCGCGCTCGCCGACTGGATCGATAGCGACAGCGTTGCGCAGCCGGGCGGTGCGGAGGATGAAACTTACGCGCAGGCGGCGCGTCCCTATCGCGCGGCGAACCGGATGATGGTCGATGCCAGCGAATTGCGCGCGGTCAACGGCATCACGCCCGCCATTTATGATCTGGCGCGGCCATGGGTTTGCGCTTTGCCCGTCACGGATTTGTCGCCGATCAACATCAATACGCTGCTACCGACGCAGGCACCGCTATTTGCGATGCTGTTGCCGGGGCAATTGTCAGTCGCGCAGGCGCGGCAATTGCTGGCGCAGCGGCCGACGGAAGGCTACGGCAGCACGGTGCAATTCTGGGCTATGCCTTCGCTTAGCGGCCTGTCGCCGATGACCGAGGTGACGGAGCAGGTCAAATTGACGACGGGGTTTTTCGAAGTGGACGTGTCGGTGAATGTCGGGGAAACGCAATTGGTGGAGCGCGCGCTGATCGACGCGCGGGAAAACCCGGCGACGATCGTGCGACGCAGTTGGGGCGCGGGCGCATGAGCGCACGCGATGCCTTGATCGTCTTTCTGCCCGAAGCGGAAGAGACGGAGCCGCACTGGATGCGGGTGATCGATGGCGCGTTGGTGCAGGCGGGCGTGGGCGCCAATTGGCTCGCCGCCTGCGGCATTGCCGCCTTGCCCGATCAGGCACGGGTGATGCTGGTGCCGCCGGCCGCTTTGGTGGCTTTGCACTGGACGGCCCATCCCGACCTGCCGGTGCGGCAGGGCAGGGCGGCGGCGCGGCTGGCGGCGCTGGCGGGTGGCATTGCGCCAGCCGACCAGTTGTTCGCCGCCCCTTGCGCCAATGAAGACCCCGCCCGGCCGCATATCATCGCGCTCGCCAGCCGCGCCGACATGCAGCATTGGTTGCTGTGGGCGCAGCATCATGGGCTGGACCCCGATCTGATCGTCCCGGCCGCTTTGTTGCTGCCTGAGCCGGAAAGCGGTTTTGTGCAGGGCGAGATTGGCGGCGCAACGGTGCTGCGGGGTGCCGACATGGCGCTGACCGGCGATATGGCGACGGACGCCCTGGTCGGCGATGCACCGATTGCCGATATGTCGCCTGGTTTGATCGAGGGGCGCGCCATCACCGCGCTCGACAATCCGCCGCTTGATCTGCGTCAGGGCGATTTTGCCAAGCGGGTGCGGCGGTCGATCGACCAGCGGGTGATTGGGCGGATTGCCCTCTGGAGTGGCCTGATCCTGCTCGCGAGCCTCTTGATTGCGCTCATCGGCATTGCGAAAAATTATGGCGAGGCGAGCCGCCTCGACGCGGACAGTCTGGCGCAGGCGCAGCAAGTGCTGCCGGGCGCCAGTGATCCGGCGCAGGCACTGGCCGAGATGGAGGGGCAGCTTGCCGCGCGCGGCGCGGGCGGGCGGGCCTTTACCGCACCGGTTGCCGGATTGCTGAGCGCGATGCAGGATGCGCCGGGTGTGGCGCTGACCAGCCTGTCGCGCGACCCGGACGGGATGGTGCGCGCGACGCTGGCCTCGGCCAAGGCCGACGACATCAACATCGTGCTGCTCGCGCTGCAGGCGGCGGGCTTCACGATCACGGCCACGCCATCGCAGGATCCGGGCGGGCGGACGCTGGCGGATATTACGGTGCGGTCATGATGGAACGGATGAAGAGCCTCTGGGCCGAACGCTCGGCGCGCGAACAGGTGATGCTGGGCGTGATGTTCGCGCTGCTGGCGAGCGTGATCCTGTGGTTTGGGGTCGCGATGCCGCTCGACCGGACGCAGGTTGCAGCGCGTGATGACTTGCGCGCCGCGACCGACCGCAACGCCGCGGTACGCGCTGCGGTCAAGCAGCTGAAGGCCTTGCCCCGCAATGCGCAGGCGGCAGGACCGAGCGCGCCGATCGATCAGTTGGTTGGCCAGAGCGCGGGCGAGGCGGGACTGACGCTGGAACGGGCGCAGGCGCAAGGCGCAGACCGGATGGACATCGCGATCGCCTCGGTTCGCCCGGTGGCGCTGTTCAGCTGGCTTGCCACGCTGGAAGCGCAAGGCGTGCGCGTCGATACGATGAGCGCACGGCCTGCGCCTACGGCGGGCAGCGTGTCGGTTCAGGCTGTGCTTGCGCGAGGGAATGGGCAATGATGGGCCTGACCCTGTCGCGTCGGATGCGGATCATCCTGCTCGTCACGCTGGCGCTTGGCTTGCTGATCTTCCTGCCGATGCGGGTTGCGCTGGGCCTGGCCGGGCTTGAGCGGCTAGGCGTTGCCGCGCGAGAGGTGCGGGGCACGGTGTGGAGCGGTAGGATCGACCAGTTGATGCTGGGCGAGATGCCGATGGGCAGCGTGCGTGCGGGGCTTTCGCCCATTGCCCTGCTGACCGGCCGGGCGCGGTTCGACATAGAGCGGCGCAACGGACTAGCTGACGATATTGGCGGCGCGTTGACGGTCGGTTTTGGCCGGATCGGCATCGACGATGTGACGGGCGCCGTGCCGCTGGGTCGCACCTTTGCGCCGCTGCCGGTTGGCAGCCTGATGCTGGAGGATGTTAGCGCCTATTTCGCCGGTGATCGCTGCGGCCATGCCGAGGGGCGGGTGCGGGCGCGGATGGCGGGGCAATTCCCCGGTCTCAACCTGACGCAGGGGCTTTCGGGCGTCGTGAGCTGCGATGGCGATGCCTTGCTGCTGCCGCTGATCAGCCAGTCGGGGATGGAAAAGCTGACGCTGCGCATCTGGCGGTCGGGACGCTACACCGCTGAAATGCGGGTCGAGACGGCTGATCCGACACTGGCCGGGGCACTGGGGCTGGCGGGTTTTAGGGCTGTCGGCAACGGGCAGTTGCTCAAGGTCGACGGCACGCTGTGATCGAGCCGGTCGCGGCGCTGATCGGCGGGCTGGCGGGTGCGATTCTCGGCAGTTTTCTCGCGACGCTGATCTTGCGCTGGCCGCAGGGACGCAGCGTGATGCGGGGGCGATCGGCCTGCGACGGGTGCGGGCGGACGCTTGGCGCGCGGGATCTAGTGCCGTTGTTCAGCGCGATGATGCAGCGCGGGCGATGCCGCAGTTGTGGGGCAGCGATCGACCCTTTGCATGGCCGGGTCGAGGCAGGGTGCGCGGTGATTGGCGCGCTGGCGCTGGGGGCGATGCCCAATCTGGGCGGCATCGGCTGGGCTGTGTTCGGCTGGTTGCTGCTGACGCTGGCGGTGCTGGACTGGCGACATTTCTGGCTCCCCGATGCGCTGACGCTGCCACTGGCATTTCTGGGCTTTACCATCGGTCTGTGGGCGACGGACGTCACGCTCGTCGATCGCGCCATTGGTGCGGCGGCGGGCTATGGCGCGCTACTGGCCATTGCGCTTGGCTATCGGGCGGTGCGGGGGCGGGACGGGCTGGGCCTGGGCGATGCCAAGCTGCTGGGTGCGCTCGGCGCATGGATGGGCTGGCAAGCCCTGCCCTTCATCCTGCTGATCGCGTCGGTGACGGGTCTATTGGTGATGCTGATGACGGGCCTGGTCAAGGCGGCCGGTGCGAAAGTCCCGCTGGGGACGTTCCTGGCGCTGGCGGCAGTGCCGGCCTGGATCATCGTGCAGCGCATTATGTGAGGTAAGTGGTCGGGGAGACAGGATTCGAACCTGCGACATCCTGCTCCCAAAGCAGGCGCGCTACCAGACTGCGCTACTCCCCGACGTCGATGCGCCTTAGCGGCCCAATGTGCGTGCCGTCAATCGACTTACAAACAAAAAGGGCGGACCTGACGGCCCGCCCTTCGGAAATCTCGCTGACGCGAAGATTACATCGCGTTCGCAGCGTTGTTTGCCATCATCGCAGCGTTGTCGGCAGCGTTGGCGGCATTCATGGCATTGTCCGAGGCGTTCATGGCGTTCTCGACGACATTCTCAACCACGGCGTTCGAAGCGTTCGCGGTTTCGTTGGCCGGGGTCTCACCGCAAGCGGCGAGAGCCATCAGGCTGGCCGAAGCGAAAACTACAGCGATCTTCTTCATTGTGTACGGCTCCCATAGCATTTTGCCGCGTCAGCCACTTTATGATGTGACCCTACGCGAGCGACCCGCATTAACGTGTGCGCTGCACAAATCAATGCTTTTCTGCGTCGGTGAAGCGACAGAATCACGCGACGGGGTGTTGTCTACAATAAAAGTTCAGTTAACGCCCATGGATTCTGATGCATTGGCGATAAGGTTCAGTGTGACGGCCCAAGCGGCAACGTTTTGGCGCAGTTGCGCGGGGTCAACCTTGTCGAGCGTATCGTCGGGCGTGTGGTGCAGGTCGAAATAGCGCGTGCCATCCTGTTGCAGGTCGATGACGGGCACGCCAGCCCGCACCAGCGGCGCGATGTCTGCGCCGCCGCCTGCCTCCTGCTTGCTTGCGCCGATGCCGAGCGGGGCGAGCGCCGACGCGACCTGTGTTGCCAGCGCCTCATGCCCTTGCGGCAGCTTGAAATCGACGCGCCACACCCGGTCGGCACCGAAGTCCGACTCGATCGCCAGCGCATGTTTTTCCGTGCCATGGGCCTTGAAATAAGCGCGCGCGCCATCGCCGCCGACTTCCTCTGCGCCCGCCATCAGTATGCGGATGGTGCGGCGGGGCTGTCCTGCCTTCGCGACCTGCAAAGCCGCCGCCGCTGCGATACCGCAACCGCTGGCGTCGTCGATGGCGCCCGTGCCCTGGTCCCAACTGTCGAGATGACAGGCCGCGACGACAACGCCTGCCGCCGGATCGCTACCGGGAATTTCCGCGATGACATTGCCCGATGGCTGATCCTTGAGCATCTTGGATGTCAGGGTCAGGTGCATCTTCACCGGCTGCCCGCGCGCAATGACGCGAGCAAGTTGCTCGGCATCGGGCACCGAGAGCGCCGCGGCCGGGATCGGCGTGACGCCGTCGGCCCACATCTGGACGCCGGTATGGGGCATGCGGTGATGGTCAGTGCCGATCGAGCGGATGAGGATGCCGATCGCGCCCTTCTTCGCCGCGATGCTTGGCCCCTGCCGCCGGGCTGCGCCGAAATAGCCGTAGGAGGAACCGTCCTGCGTTGCTTCCATCCCGTGGCTGACGAAGGCGATCTTGCCCTTCAGGCTCGCGTTGGGGGCTGCTTCCAGATCGGCGAGGGTGGGGAAATAGACGACTTCGCCGGTAATCCCCTTGTCCGTGGTCGATCCGCTATTGCCCAGCGCCGCCAGCACCAGATTTTGCGGGAAGGGCGAGAGGATATTCGCTTCGTCATGGCCGCGCACCCATACCGGCATGGTGTAGGGTTCGGCCCGCACATTGCTGAACCCCAGCGCCTTGAGCTTGGCCACCGCCCAGTCGCGGGCGCGCGCCTCCTGCGGCGTGCCGGCGGGGCGTGGCCCGACTTCGGTGGTCAGCCCTTCGGTAAAGTCCCAGGCGACGTCGTCCTTGAGCGCGGCCTCCCGAATCGCGGCGCTATCCGCCGGGGCGGCGAAGGAGAGGGTGGGGGTGAAAGCGCTGCCAAGGAGGAGGGCGGCCAGCGTGCCCGATCGGATTTTCTGCATGGATGAGAGCGTAGCTGGCCATCACCCATTTGCCAATGCGTCCCGCCTCCGCTAACTCCGCGCCAAATCCTTTCTCTGTCTTTATTCGGAGCTGCAGCAGCCATGTCCGCCTCCTCGCAATATGCCTATGTCATGAAGAGCATGACAAAGACCTTCCCCGGCGCGCCCAAGCCGGTGTTGAGCAACATCAACCTGCAATTTTATCGCGGGTCCAAGATCGGCATCGTCGGGCCGAACGGCGCGGGTAAATCGACCCTGATCAAGATCATGGCCGGAATCGACACGGATTTTTCGGGCGAAGCCTGGCCGGGCGAGAATATCACGGTCGGCTATCTGGCGCAGGAGCCGCAGCTCGACCCCAACAAGAATGTGCTGGAAAACGTCAAGGACGGCGCCCGCGAGATTGCGGACAAGATGGACCGTTTCAACGAGATCAGCAACATCATGGCCGATCCGCCGGAAGACGTCGATTTCGACGCGCTGATGGAAGAAATGGGCACGTTGCAGGAGCAGATCGACGCGGTCGATGGCTGGACGCTCGACAATCAGCTCGAAATCGCGATGGAAGCGCTGCGCTGTCCGCCATCCGACCTGTCGGTCGAAAATCTGTCGGGGGGTGAAAAGCGCCGGATCGCGCTGACCCGGCTGCTGATCCAGAAGCCCGACATCCTGCTGCTGGACGAACCGACCAACCATCTGGATGCCGAAAGCGTCACCTGGCTGGAAAATCACCTGAAGGAATATGCGGGCGCGGTGCTGATGATCACCCATGACCGCTACTTCCTCGACAATGTCGTGGGCTGGATCCTCGAACTCGATCGCGGCAAATATTTCCCCTACGAAGGCAATTACTCCACCTATCTGGAGAAAAAGGCCAAGCGTCTGGAGCAAGAGGACCGCGAGGCCACTGGCCGCCAGAAGGCGATCAACGACGAGCTGGAATGGATACGGGCCGGGACCAAGGGGCGTCAGACCAAGTCCAAGGCGCGTATTAAGAAGTTCGAGGAACTGGTCGCGGGCCAGAACAACCGCTCGCCCGGCAAGGCGCAGATCGTCATCCAGGTGCCAGAGCGCCTGGGCGGCAAAGTTATCGAGTTCAAGGGCATCAGCAAGGCCTATGGCGACAAGTTGCTGTTCGAAGACCTGTCCTTCCTGCTGCCGCCGGGCGGCATCGTCGGCGTGATCGGGCCGAACGGCGCGGGTAAATCCACCCTGTTCAAGATCATCACGGGCCAGGAAACGTCCGATAGCGGCGAGGTCGATATCGGCACGACGGTTCGGCTGGGCTATGTCGATCAGAGCCGCGATCATCTCGACCCAAGCAAGAATGTCTGGGAGGAAATTTCCGACGGTCTCGATTATGTGAAGGTCAATGGTCATGACATGTCGACGCGCGCCTATGTCGGTGCCTTCAACTTCAAGGGGCAGGACCAGCAGAAGAATGTCGGCAAGCTGTCGGGTGGTGAACGCAACCGCGTCCACATCGCCAAGATGCTGAAAAAGGGCGGCAACGTGCTGCTGCTTGACGAACCGACCAACGATCTCGACGTTGAAACGCTTGGTGCGCTGGAAGAGGCGATCGAGAATTTCGCAGGCTGCGCCGTGGTCATCAGCCATGACCGCTTCTTCCTCGATCGGCTTGCTACCCACATATTGGCGTTCGAGGGCGACAGCCATGTCGAATGGTTCGAAGGCAATTTCGAAGCCTATGAAGAGGATAAGCGCCGCCGTCTGGGCGATGCGGCCGATCGGCCCACGCGCCTCGCCTATAAGAAGCTGACCCGATAATAGCGTAGTACGGATTTTTGACGATGACCAACTCTACCCCTCCGTTTCGCGCCGATCATGTCGGCTCGTTGCTGCGGCCCGCTGCCGTTACCGCTGCCCGAAAGGCGTTTTTCGAAGAGGGCAGCATATCCCGCTCGGAATTGACCGCCATCGAAGATGCCGGGATCGTCGAAGCGGTCAGGATGCAGGAATCCGTTGGCCTCAAGGTTGTGACTGACGGCGAAATTCGCCGGTCCTTCTGGCATTATGATTTCATGGGCGGGCTGACCGGCTTCGATTTGGAACAGCGTGACCCGGAAGAAGGCGCGCAATTCCATGGCGTCAAATTGCGGCCGACCTTCCCGGTCATCACGGGCAAGCTCGACTTCCCGGCCGACCATCCGATGCTCGACCATTTCCGGTTTCTGGCGAAAACAACCAGCGTGACGCCGAAGATTTCGATTCCTGGCCCCAGCTGCTGCCATTTTCGGACCGCGAAAGAGGATATTCGCGTCCCCGAATATTCCGATCTCGGTGCTCTGTTTGCGGACCTGTCCGCGACTTATGCCAAGGCAGTTCAGGCTTTTTACGACGCGGGCTGCCGCTATCTGCAGATGGACGACATCTTCTTCGCCTATCTGTGCGATCCCAAGCATCGGGCGCAGAAAGTGGCCGAAGGCATTGATCCTGACTGGCTGATCACCGCCTATGCCCGTATGATGCAGGACGCGATCAAGGATCGTCCCGCCGACATGTTGATCGGGATGCATATGTGCCGCGGCAATTTCCGCTCCACCTGGGCGGCCGAAGGGGCTTATGATCTGGCGGCCGATGCCATCTTCAATCAGACCGGCGTCGATCTGTTCTTCATGGAATATGATAGCGAGCGGGCCGGTGGTCTGGAGCCGCTGCGCTTTCTGGCCAAGGGCAAGCAGCGGGTCTATCCCGGCTTCATCACGACGAAGGTGCCCGATCTGGAGCCGATCGACGGTTTGAAGCGCCAGATAGAGGAAGCGGCGAAATATGCCGACATCGACCAGCTCGGCATTGCGCCCCAATGCGGCTTTGCTTCCACCGAAGAGGGCAATGCGATCACGCCGGATGAGCAGCGGGCGAAGCTCGAACTCGTGGTGCAGACGGCGCAAGCCATCTGGGGCGAAGCGTAATTCTATTGCGGTTGCAACATTTGCAACCGCAAGCCATCGCTTTGCACTTGTTATGATACCGCTATCAATGCAGGAAGACGGTGCCTTTCAGGCATCCTCTCCTAAAACTTTACGGGCCGGTCTTTGCGAAGACCGGCCCTTTTTTTGTGATCGTCGGTAGCGTCGCGGCTTTCCGTCGCGCGGATCAATTGACCCGCTTGATCCAGACCTGTCCGCCTTCGCGCGTTTCCGAGATGAAATTGGGAATGTCCTGCACCAGGTCGGACAAGCGCTTATAGCCATAATTGCGCACGTCGAAGCTGGAGCGGTTCCCGGCCAATTGGCCTACCGATCCCAATCGCACGAATCCGCGTTCGTCGCGGGTGACCGATCCATAGGCGTCGATCAGCAATTTGATGACTTCCTCGTCCACGGCTTTCTTCGCCACCGGGGCGGGTGGCGCGGCTTTGGCCGGACTGGCTTTCGCGGGCGTGCTTTTTTCTGTCGCTGGCGGCGACTTGGCGGCGGTTGCTGTCACTTTCTTCGCGACTGGCTTGGTCAACGGCACTTCGGCTGCGGCCAGCGCTGCGACGTCGATGAAGCGGGTGCAGGCACGGCGGAAGCCTTCGGGCGTCTGAACCGAGCCAAAGCCATAGACCGGGATGCCCTGCTGCCGGATGCGGGTGACGAGCGGGGTGAAGTCGCTGTCGCTCGACATGAGGCCAAAGCCATCGACCCGGCCCGATGCCATCAGGTCCATGGCGTCGATCGTCATCTTCATGTCGGTGGCGTTCTTGCCCTTGGTCAGATCGAACTGCTGCTGCGGCTCGATCGCCTGCGCGACCGAGAGCGCCGCCCAGGTCTTGAGCGTGGTCTTGCTCCAATTGCCATAGGCACGGCGGATATTGACCGTGCCGAGTTCGGCCAGGACGGTCATCACCGGATCGAAATGCGCAGCGGACGCATTGTCGGCATCTATCAGCAGGGCGATATTGCCGCTGCCATCGCGTGTCGACGCCATATCAGTCCTTTCAGGCGGGCGAGAAAATGCCGCTTTGCTCGTCCATGACGTGCAACTGGCCATCGGCAATGGCGAAGAAGGCACCGACGAGTTTCAATTCGCCCTTGCGTTCCTTGGAACGGACGCAGGGGAAGGTGCGCAGGTTGGCGAGGCTTACCTTAACTGCCTCCTGCTCCATCGCCCGTTCGACTTCGTCGCTACGTTCGTCGCCATGGGCAGCAATCACCGTCTCGCGTGCATCGTCGAGCAGTTCGATCCAGGCATGGATAAATCCGCCGTCGCCCGGTTCCGCATCTTTCAGATCATGGCTGAGCGCGGCCTTGCAGCCGCCGCATTTGCCATGGCCCATGACGACGATCTCGCCGACTTTGAGCACCTGCACCGCAAATTCCAGCGCCGCCGACACGCCATGATGGCCAGGCGTCGTTTCGAACGGGGGCACGAGGGCAGCGACGTTGCGGACGACGAAGATTTCGCCGGGGCTGCTGTCGAAAATCTGGGTCGGGTCGACCCGGCTGTCGGAACAGGCGATGACCATGACGCGGGGGCTTTGCCCTTCGTTCAATTCATCCCATCGGCCGCGCTGTTGCGCCCATCCGGTTTCACGGAAGCGGCGATAGCCTGCGAGCATGTCGGTAAAGTCGGTCATGCGACGGGGTGTGCCCGACAATATCAGCACTGGCAAGACCGGCCCTGCATCGCTATCTGGGGCCAATGAACGACATCGCCCCCATCCCCGTGCCCGGCCAGCCGGAGCGTATGCGCAAGCCCGACTGGATCCGCGTCAAGGCACCGACCAGCCCCGCCTATCATGAGACGCGCAAGCTGATGCGGGACAAGGGGCTGGCGACGGTATGCGAAGAAGCGGCCTGTCCCAATATCGGCGAATGCTGGTCGAAGAAACATGCGACCGTCATGATCCTGGGCGATGTCTGCACGCGGGCCTGCGCCTTCTGCAACGTCAAGACGGGGATGCCGCGCAAGGTCGATGTCAATGAGCCGCAGAATCTGGCCGATGCGTCGGCGGAGATGGGGCTGGAGCATATCGTCATCACCTCGGTCGATCGCGACGACCTGCCCGATGGCGGTGCATCGCAATTCGTCAAGGTGATCGAGGCGCTGCGCCGTACGACGCCCAACACGACGATCGAGATACTGACCCCGGACTTCCGCAACAAGCATGAGCGGGCGGTCGAGATGATCGTCGCAGCGCGGCCGGACGTTTATAACCATAATCTGGAGACAGTGCCGCGCCTGTACCCGACCATCCGGCCCGGTGCGCGCTATTATGCGTCGCTGCGATTGCTGGAGTCGGTCAAGCGGCTCGATCCGTCGATCTTTACCAAGTCGGGCATCATGTTGGGCTTGGGCGAAGAGCGGCTGGAAGTGCATCAGGTGATGGACGATATGCGGTCGGCCGACATCGATTTCCTAACGATGGGCCAATATCTGCAGCCCACGCCCAAACATACCAAGGTGATGGAGTTCGTCACCCCGGCGGCGTTCAACAGCTATGCCGCAATCGCGCGGGCCAAGGGCTTCCTGCAGGTCGCGTCCAGCCCGCTGACCCGGTCGAGCTATCATGCCGGCGAGGATTTCGCGCAGATGCGGGCGGCGCGTGAAGCGAAGCTGGCCAAAGCGGCCGTGAAGGCCTGAGCTCTCAATGCCCAAGCATAGCGAAACCCGCCATCTGCCCTATACGCCGACCCAGATGTTCGACCTGGTGTCCAATGTCGCGGCTTATCCTGAATTTCTGCCCTGGGTCAGTGCGATCCGTGTTCGATCGGACAGCGAAGCGGACATGGTTGCCGACATGATCGTGGGCTTCAAAGGGATCAAGGAAAGCTTCACCTCGCGCGTTCACAAGCATCGCCCCGACCATGTCCGCGTCGATTATATGGATGGGCCGCTCAAGCATCTGCACAATGAATGGCGCTTTCGCGATGACGGGCAGGGCGGCGTGCTGGTGGATTTCGAGGTCGAATTCGAGTTCAAGAACCGCTTGTTCGAAATGCTCGCGGGCCAGGTGTTCGACCGGGCCTTGCGCAAGATGATCGGCGCGTTCGAAACCCGCGCCGCCGCGCTTTATGGTGCAGAGGGTTCGGGCAGCAGCAGTTCGAGCGCGCATAGCGCCGCCTGAAGCCGGACGCCGCCGCGGCCGGTATCGCCGAAATGCCGCATGTCGGCGACGACCTTGTCCGCCGACGCGCCGCGTTCGGCGCGGGCGAAGACGACCGTGCCGACCGGCTTTTGCTCCGTGCCGCCGCCTGGTCCTGCAATCCCGGTGATGGCGACGGCGACATGGGCGTGGCTTTGCTTGAGCGCGCCTTGGGCCATGGCCCAGGCAGTGGCGATCGAGACAGCGCCGAAGGTTTCCAGCACATCCTGAGACAATTTGAGAAGTTCGACCTTCATGTCGTTGGAATAGGTGATGAAACCTGCCTCGAACACGTCGGATGATCCGGCGATCTCTGTGAGCGCGGCTGATACCAGCCCGCCGGTGCAGCTTTCCGCCACGGCGACGGTGCGGCCTGCGCGCCGGTTGGCGATGATGACGCGCTCGGCGAGGTCGACGAGTTCGGCGGGAAGGATGTTGTCGGGCATGGTGTCAGGATAGCGCGGGAAGGGAGAGGGTGGCAACCGCCTGCGCCGCAATACCTTCGCGCCGCCCGGCAAAGCCCAGCCGCTCGGTGGTGGTCGCCTTGACGCTCACCCGGTCGATCGGCACCGCGAGGATAGCGGCGATGCGGGTTCGCATGGCGTCGCGATGCGGGCCGATCTTGGGCGCTTCGCAGATGATGGTCAGGTCGACATGATCGATCCGCCCGCCGCGCGCCGTCACCCGATCGCCCGCATAGGCGAGGAAACGATCCGACGACGCGCCACGCCATTGCGCGTCGGAAGGCGGGAAATGGCTGCCGATATCGCCTTCCGCCAGCGCGCCGAGCAGCGCATCGACGATGGCGTGGAGGGCGACGTCGGCGTCGCTATGCCCGGCGAGGCCACGATCATGCGGGACCAGCACGCCGCCCAGCCATAATAATTCGTCCGTCGCCAGGCGATGGACGTCATAGCCCATGCCAACGCGCACGGTCATAATGGGCGCCAGCCGCGCTTCGGCGCGGGCAAAATCCTGGGGATAGGTCAATTTTTCCAGTCCTTCATCGCCATCCACCAGGATGGCGTCATGGCCGACGGCGCGGAGAATTTGGGCGTCGTCGGTGGCTTCGCGCGTGATGTCCCAGGCCTGGTGCGCCGCGATGATCGTGTCGAAGCGGAAGGCTTGGGGCGTCTGCACCCGAAACAGTGCGTCGCGGGGCACGCCGTCGGCCATGCGCCCGTCCATGCCGCGCACCAGCGTATCGGCGACCGGCAGCACAGGGATCGCGCCTTCTGCCTCGCCTAGCGCGCCGAGTAGCCGATCGATCACCACGCCCGGCAGGAACGGCCGAGCCGCGTCATGGATCAATACACGCGCTGCGCCACCGGTTGCAGCAATAGACTCCAGCCCGGCGCGCACGGAGCCGCGGCGGCTATCGGCGCCTTCGATGAAGGAGGCCACGCGATCGCCGAGCAGTTTGCGGGCCATGTCTTCCTGCCCTGCGCCCAGCACGATATGGATCGCATCGATCGCGCCATGCGCTGCGAGCGCGCCATAGGCATGGGCCAGCACGGCCTTGCCCGCGACCAGGCGAAATTGCTTGGGCGTGTCGCCACCGGCCCGGTTGCCCTGCCCCGCCGCGACGAGCAGGGCGACGGTCTTGCTGTTGTCTATCATGGGGCCAGCGCATAGCCGAGTGCCGGGAGGGCCGCCAGACCCCATCCCTTGCCGACCCCTCCCATTTCGGCTATGGCCTGCCTGTTTTTTAGGCAGTAGCATCAGAGTTTATGTCCAGGCTTTCTCCCATCTCCATCGGTCCGGTCACCATCGCGACGCCGGTCGTTCTTGCGCCGATGACGGGCGTGACCGACATGCCGTTTCGCACGCTGGTCCGTCGCTATGGCTGCGGCCTCAATGTGACCGAGATGATCGCGACCGCCGCGATGATCCGTGAGACGCGCCAGTCGTTGCAAAAGGCAGCCTGGCATCCGCTGGAAGAGCCGGTGTCGATGCAATTGGCGGGCTGCTCGCCGACCGAAATGGCCGAAGCCGCCAGGCTGAACGCTGACCGCGGCGCGGCGATCATCGACATCAATATGGGCTGCCCGGTCAAGAAGGTCGTCAATGGCGATGCGGGCAGCGCGCTGATGCGCGACCTGCCGCTGGCCGCTGCGCTGATCAAGGCGACGGTCGAGGCGGTGGACGTTCCGGTGACGGTGAAGATGCGGATGGGCTGGGACCATAGCAGCCTCAATGCGCCCGAACTGGCGCATATCGCCGAAGATCTGGGTGCGAAACTGATCACCGTTCATGGCCGGACCCGGTGCCAGATGTACAAGGGTAGCGCCGATTGGGGCTTCATCCGATCGGTCAAGGAGGCGGTGAAACTGCCGGTGATCGCCAATGGCGACATTTGTTCGATCGAGGATGCCGACATGGCGTTGGCGCAGAGCGGCGCGGATGGTGTGATGATCGGCCGCGGTGCCTATGGTCGGCCTTGGCTGATCGGGCAGGTCATGGCCTGGCTGGAGCGCGGCGAGCGTATTCCCGATCCGACCCTTGAGGAACAATATCACGCGATCATAGGCCATTATCAGGCAATGCTCGATCATTATGATAACCATACCGGCGTCAATATGGCGCGCAAGCATATCGGCTGGTACACCAAGGGACTGACCGGATCGGCCGAGTTCCGCCATGCGGTGAACCAGGAACCCGACGCCGCCAAGGTGCTCAACATGCTCGCTGGTTTCTACGAGCCGTTGATCGCCAGCGGTGCGGATGCCACCGCCATGCGCCAGGCCGCATGACCGCTGCCATGACGGTCGTCCCGCCGCTTCGCATGCAGCAGGACGGACCATCGCTCAGCGATCAGATGACGGCCTTGCCGGTCGCGACCCTGTTGGTGCGGCCGGACAACAGCATTGCCGAAGCCAATGTCAGTGCCGAGACGTTGCTCAACATGGCGCGATCGGCGATCATCGGCAGCGATGTGGCGCGGACCATCCGTATCGCGGAGGCAGGCGCGCGCTTCGATATCTGGCACAGTAACAAGCCGATCGCCGCCTATGACATCAAGGTCCATGCCGGGCGCACCGCCGAGATGGAGGTCGATCTGATGATCTCCCCCATCATCGATCATGAGGGATGGCGGGTGGTGTCGCTCCACGCGCAGAGTCAGGCGCGTAAGATCGGCCATCGCGGCACGTCGGGCGGGGCGCGCTCGGCCATGGGCGCGGCGGCGATCCTGGCGCATGAGATCAAGAACCCGCTATCGGGTATCAGGGGCGCTGCGCAACTGCTTGAATCGGGGCAGGATGGCCGTGACAGTGCCTTGACCCAACTCATCTGCAACGAGGTCGACCGCATCGCTGCGCTGATCGACCGGATGCAGGACTTCACGACCGACCGGACGCTGGAATGTCGCCCTGGCAATATCTATCCGCTGATCGACCGGGCGGCGGGGATTGCGTCGGCGGGATTTGCAAGAAACGTAAAGATCATAAAACATTATGATCCATCCTTGCCATTCGCCAACATCAACGAAGATGCGTTGGTGCAGGTGATGATCAATCTGCTCAAAAATTCGGCCGAAGCGCTGGAGCAGGTCGAAAATCCCTCCATCCGCGTGGAGACGGCCTTTCGCCATGGCGTGTCCGTGGTGATGGGCGGGGGCAAGGGGAGTGCGGTCCTGCCGATCGAGATCGTCGTGGTAGACAATGGGCCGGGGGTTCCCGAACATATTCTGGATCATCTTTTCAATCCCTTCATCACCGGCAAGCGGGACGGGCAGGGGCTGGGGCTGGCGCTGGTCGACAAGCTGGTCCGCGACATGAGCGGCTTCGTCCAATATTCGCGCGATGCTGATGCCGGCGAATCAACGTTCCGCATCCTCCTGCCGATGGGCATGGGCTGATGGCGGCGACGGGAACCGTTCTGGTCGTTGATGACGATCCCGCCATCTGCGTGGTGGTGGGCGAGGCGCTGCGGCGGCAGGGGCATAAGGTGAAGACCGCCGTATCGATCCGCGAGCGGGCGGCGCTGATGGACAGTTTCCGACCCGATATCCTGATCACCGACGTCATGCTGCCCGATGGCGATGGGCTGGAGGGCGTGGCGGACATCATCGCCAGTCGGCCGGACCTCAATGTCATCATCCTGTCGGCGCAGAACACGCTCAACACCGCAATCCGCGCGACCGAAAAGGGCGCGTTCGAATATCTGCCCAAGCCGTTCGATCTCAACGAACTGACTCGTGCCGTCGCCGATGCGCTGGGCACGCGGGAGAGCGCGACGGAGGAGGAGGGCGATGGCGGCCTGCCGCATGACGGCCTGCCGCTGGTCGGTCGATCGCCCGCGATGCAGGAAGTCTATCGGACCATCGCGCGGGTGCTTTCCAACGACCTGTCGATCCTGGTGCTGGGCGAGTCGGGCACGGGCAAGGAACTGGTGGCCGAGGCGATCCATAGCCTGGGTCAACGGCGCACGCGGCCGTTCATCGCGATCAATATGGCGGCGATTCCCCGCGAGCTGATCGAGGCGGAATTGTTCGGTTATGAGAAGGGGGCTTTTACCGGCGCCCATGCCCGCACCGCTGGCAAGTTCGAGCAGGCGCAGGGCGGCACATTATTCCTCGACGAGATTGGCGACATGCCGATGGAGGCGCAGACGCGGTTGCTGCGCGTCCTGCAATCGGGCGAGGTGACGACGGTGGGCGGGTCCAAGCCGGTGCGGGTCAATGTCCGCATCATCGCCGCGACCAACAAGGATCTGCCGCCGCTGATCGAGGAAAACCGCTTTCGGCAGGATCTCTATTACCGGCTGAACGTTGTGCCGATCGCCTTGCCCGCGCTGCGGGAGCGGCGCGATGATGTGATCCTGCTGGCGCGTCATTTTCTGGAGCGGGCGGCGCAGGAAGGCCTGCCGCGCAAGACGCTGGCCGACGATGCGGCGCAATTGCTGATGGCCTATCATTGGCCGGGCAATGTGCGCGAATTGCAGAATATGATGCAGCGCCTGTCGGTGCTGAGCCGGGAAAATGTCATCACCGCGGACATATTGCGCAACATGCTGCCGATGGATGCTGTGCCCGCTGATTATGCCGCGCCCGCCGATCAGCTGGCCCACGCTGTGCGCGATTGGGCGAAGCGGCAGCTGGGTATCGGGCTGGGGCAGGCCAATCGCAGCCTACATGATGATCTGCTGGCGGTGATCGAGCCGATCCTGTTGCAGGAGGTGCTGTCGAGCGTCGATGGCAATCAGATTCGCGCCGCCGGACTGCTGGGGATCAATCGCAATACGCTGCGCAAGAAACTGACCGATTATGGTCTGGACCCGCTCCAGCTCCGCCTTGCCGACTAATCTGCCTCAACAGTATTTTCGGGACGAACTGACGGGTCATATCGACCAGCGACAGGTTTTGGCCCAAATACTGTGTTTGATCGGGCACGGGGTTGTTGTAACAAAGCCACTATGAGCGGCGCGACCACATTTTCCCGGCGGGCATCGACATGGCGCCGACGATTGCCGCCTTTCCTGCGGCATGGGCGCTTGGCGGCGCTGGTGGAGGGCGTAACGCTCGCCCTGTTCCTGGGCGTCGCGGTGTTGACCTATCAATTGCTGGCCGGGGGGAGCGCGCCGTCGGGCGACCTGCTCACTCCGCCGATCATCGCGCTGTTGCTGGTCGCCAATCTGGTGCCCGCCATCGCGCTGCTGATGCTGTTGGGGCGGCGCGTGGCCAAGCGGCGCGCGGCGCAATCAGCGATCGGCAGCGATGGGCAGTTGCATGTCCGCCTGGTCGCCATCTTCTCGATCGCGGCCAGCGTGCCGATGCTGCTGGTCGTGATCTTCGCGTCCCTGCTGTTCCAATATGGCGTGCAATTCTGGGCATCGGACAGCGCGCGCGGGATGCTGCAGAATGCGAGCGACCTGGCGCGCGGCTATTATGAGCAGAATTTGCGCGAAGTGAGCGATGAAACCGTCACCATGGCGGACGATCTGCGCGACTATCTGACCCAGTCCGATGTCTCCAGCCCGCGCTTTGCCGAAGGGTTCATCTTCCAGGTGGTGACGCGCAAACTGAACCGTGCGTCGATCATCGAGGTCGGCAAGGACGGCGTGGCGCGGACGGCGGCGACGGTCGAACCGGACAATCGCCCGGCATCCGAGATATTGACGCCGGAAGTCACCAAGCGGCTGGCGGCGGGTGAAAATGTCGTGGTGCAGGCGCGGCAGAATCAGATCGAGGCGGTGACGCTGTTGTATCCGGGGTCGAAAATCTATCTTTACGTGACGCGCAATGCGGGCAGTTCGTCCTTCTCCAATGCGGAGCGGGCGAAGACGGTGATCGCGGACTATGACCTGTTCGCGGCCCAGTCGCGCGCGTTGCAGTTGCGGTTCAACATCGCCTTGTTCGTGGGGTCGCTGCTGCTGGTCGGCATTGCCGTCTATATCGCGCTGGCCGTGGCCGACTGGATGGTGCGGCCGGTCAATGAGCTGGTGACGGCGGCGCGGCGGATCACGGCGGGCGACTTGTCGGCGCGCGTTACCAGCCTGCAGAGCCGCGATGAGATCGGCACGCTTGCGGCCGCGTTTAACCGGATGACACAGCGGCTGGAAGCGCAGACGGGCGCGCTGGTAGGCGCGAACAGTCAGTTGGACGAGCGGCGCGCCTTCATCGAGGCGATCCTGTCCGGCGTCAGCGCTGGCGTATTGTCGGTTGATCGTGACGGCGAAATTCAGTTGCTCAACCGATCGGCCGCCGCAATTTTGGTGGAGGAGGGCGATGATCCGGTCGGTCGGACATTGTCCGAGATCGCGCCGGAATTGGCGGAGTTCATTGCGTCGGGCGACGGCGCTGGCATCGTGCAGGTGCGCGCGCATGGCGACCTGCGCACATTGGCGGTCAAGCGGTCCGAGGATGCGTCGCGCCATATTCTGACGTTCGATGACATCACCCAGCAATTGTCCGATCAGCGTCGCGCCGCCTGGTCCGATGTCGCGCGCCGGATCGCGCATGAGATCAAGAACCCGCTGACGCCGATCCAACTGGCCGCCGAGCGGCTCCAGCGCCGCTATGCCGAGGAAATCACGAGCGATCGGCCAACCTTCACCCGGCTGACCAGTACGATCGTCCGACAGGTGGGCGATTTGCGCCGCATCGTGGATGAATTTTCGTCCTTCGCGCGGATGCCCAAGCCCGTGTTCCGGCGCGAGGCCGTGGCCGATATTGCGCGTCACTCCCTGTTCCTGCACGAAGTCGCGCATCCGGCGATCCGCTTCGAATTTCACACCGACCAGCCTGACCTGGAACTGGTCTGCGATCGGCGGCAGTTGGGGCAGGCACTGACGAACATCGTCAAGAATGCGGTGGAAGCCATTGAACCCAAACCGGTTCCCGACGATGGCAGTCCGCGCGGTCATGTCCGCATGACGCTGGCGGGCGAGGGCGATGCGCTGATCATCACGGTCAGCGATGACGGCATCGGGCTGCCGCCTGAGCGGGATCGCATATTGGAACCCTATATGACGACGCGGACCAAGGGGACGGGTCTGGGCTTGGCCATCGTCAAGAAGATTGTGGAGGAGCATCTGGGGGAAATCCGCTTTGACGATGCGCAAGGTGGCGGTGCGCGCGTGACATTGCGGTTTGCCGCAGGGGCGCTGGAACAACTGGAAGAGGGGCAGGTAATCGCCATGCCCCAAGGTAATTTGACGGGAAAAGTGACGGCCAATGGCGCTTGATATTCTGATAGTCGACGATGAGGAGGATATTCGCGATCTGGTCGCGGGTGTTTTGGAGGATGAGGGTTTTACCGCCCGCACCGCCGGCAATGCCGACGCCGCGATCGAGGCGCTGGACGCCCGCCGCCCTTCGCTCGTCCTGCTCGACGTCTGGTTACAGGGGTCGCGGATGGACGGCCTGGAGTTGCTGGACGAGATCAAGCGGCGCGATCCCACGATCCCGGTGCTGATGATTTCGGGCCATGGCAATATCGACACCGCCGTCGCGGCGATCCGCAAGGGCGCAGCCGACTTCATCGAAAAGCCGTTCGAGGCCGACCGGCTGCTGCATCTTGTCAGCCGTGCGACCGAGACCGAACGGTTGCGGCGCGAGAATCAGGTGCTGCGCGCCCGTTTCGGCCAGGATGATGAGTTGACCGGCAGTTCCGCGTCGATCAACGGCGTGCGCGCGACGATCAAGAAGGTCGCGGGTACTGGCAGCCGTGTGCTGATTTCGGGGCCGGCGGGCGTCGGCAAGGAAATTGCCGCACGCATGCTGCATAGCTGGAGCGGGCGGGCCGACTCGCCCTTTATCATCGTCGCCGCCGCGCGCATGGACCCCGACCGGGTCGAGGAGGAATTGTTCGGGCTGGAGGACCAGAGCGGCCTTGTTCGTCCAGGCTTTTTGGAGCAGGCCCATGGCGGCACGCTCTATATCGATGAAATTGCCGACATGCCGATCACCACGCAGGGCAAGATCTTGCGCGTGCTGACCGATCAGAGTTTCACGCGCGTTGGCGGCCAACGCCATGTGAAGGTGGATGTGCGGGTTATTTCGTCCACGGCACGCGATCTGGCAGGCGAGATCGAGGAACGGCGGTTCCGTGAAGATCTTTTCTATCGCCTCAACGTCGTGCCGCTCGCCATTCCGCCGCTGTCCGAACGGCGCGACGACATCCCGCCACTGGTCGAACATTATCTTGCCCGCTTCGCCGCAGAACGACGCGTGCCGCCGCCGGAGATGGCGAGCGATGCGATGGCTGCGCTGCAGGCCAATGAATGGCCGGGCAATGTCCGTCAGTTGCGCAACGTCATCGAACGCACGATGATCCTGGCGCCGGGCGACCGGATCGGCCGGATCGAACTCGACATGCTGCCGCCTGAATTGACCAGCGGTGGCGGCGGGGACGGGATGGGCCAGTCCGCGATCATGGGCGCGCCGCTCCGCGAAGCACGCGAGAGCTTCGAGCGCGAATATCTGCGCATTCAGATCCGGCGGTTTTCGGGCAATATCTCGCGCACTGCGACCTTCATCGGCATGGAACGCTCGGCACTGCACCGGAAATTGAAGCTGTTGGGGATAACCGACGACAAGGAATAAGGCCTTGCCATTCCCCATGGACGACTGTTCGCAATTGCGATACGATCGTTGCGCCTCCGACAAGCGGGGGCAAGCAAGACACCCTGCTTAAGGGCGCACGAGCGGGTAACGTCCCGCCAAGAATAAAGGACTGGCGACGACCATGGCCGACAAAATGAACAATTTGCAGGATATTTTCCTCAACAGCCTGCGCAAGAGCAAGACCCCGGTGACCATGTTCCTGGTCAAGGGCGTCAAGCTGCAAGGCATCATCACTTGGTTCGACAATTTTTCCGTGCTGCTGCGCCGCGATGGCCAGTCGCAGCTTGTCTACAAACATGCCATTTCGACCGTCATGCCGGCGCAGCCGATGGACCTGTCCGACCTGCGTAAGGCGAGCGAGGGCAATGGCAAGGCCAAGCTCCTCCAGGAAATCTTCCTGTCCGCCGTCCGCAAGTCGGGCAGCCCGGTGACGATGTTCCTGGTCAATGGCGTCATGCTGCAGGGTGAAATCGCTGCCTTCGACCTGTTCTGCATGCTGCTGGAACGCGATGGCATGGTCCAGCTCGTCTACAAGCACGCCATTTCGACGGTCCAGCCGCTCCATGCGCTCGACCTGACCGGCGAGAATGAACAGGACGATTGACCGGCCCTGCGCGGAACGCACACGCCGTCCGCATTTCATCGAATAATAGTCTATGCGCTCCCGCGCAGGCCTTTGCCCCGTTCCTCCGTTGAACCGGGTATTTGTCTGTTCGGGAGCGTCCTGTGTTTTGAGGCGTTACACTTCCATGGCCATATTCAATCGCGATTCCGAAGATGAAGTGGCGCGCGGCGCGCGCGCTGTCGTCGTTCATGCCGAAACCCATGGCGGCGACCGGCGCGACAGCGACGCCCGGCTGGAGGAAGCGCGCGGCTTGGCCTTGGCGATCGGCATCGATGTGCGGGCGGCGCAGGCGTTCCGTGTGCGCGACCGCAAACCCGCCACCCTGTTCGGCAGCGGTCAGGTCGATCAGATCGCGACGCTGGCGCGGCAGGAAGAGGCCGACCTCATCATCGTCGATAACAGCCTATCGCCGGTCCAACAGAGTAATCTCGAAAAAGCCTGCGAGGCCAAGGTCATCGACCGAACCGGGCTGATTCTGGAAATTTTCGGCGAACGCGCGGCGACCAATGAAGGGCGGCTGCAAGTCGAGCTTGCGCATCTGGATTATCAAGCCGGGCGCCTGGTGCGCAGTTGGACCCATTTGGAGCGGCAGCGTGGCGGCTTTGGCTTTCTGGGCGGTCCGGGCGAAACCCAGATCGAGGCGGATCGGCGGATGATACGCGATCGCATGGCCAAGATCCGCAAGGAACTCGATCAAGTCACGCGCACGCGCGGGCTGCATCGCGCCCGGCGGCAGCGTGCGCCCTGGCCGGTGATTGCGCTGGTGGGCTATACGAATGCAGGCAAATCGACGCTGTTCAATCGCATGACCGGCGCTGACGTCATGGCGCAGGACTTGCTGTTCGCGACGCTTGATCCGACCATGCGCCAGATCGCGCTGCCGGGCCTCGACAAGGCGATCCTGTCCGACACGGTGGGCTTCGTCTCCGACCTACCGACCCAGTTGATCGCGGCGTTTCGCGCCACGCTGGAAGAAGTGTTGTCGGCCGACTTGATCGTGCATGTTCGCGACATTGCCCATCCGGACAGCGATGCGCAGCGCGATGATGTGCTGGATGTCTTGGGTGAACTGGGCGTCGCAGGCGAAGCTGCGCTGGAGCGGGCTGAGGGTGAACCGCCCGCGCCACTGATTATCGAGGCGTGGAACAAGCTTGATTTGTTGGATGCCGACGCCGCTGTGCTGGCGCGCGAAACGGCGGCGCGGCGCGATGATGTGGCGATCCTGTCGGCGCTGACCGGGGAGGGGGTAGAGCAGCTTCAACGTATGATCAGCGACCATATGACCACGGGTGCGAAGGTCTATGGCCTGCGCATTCCGGTGTCGGATGGCGCGGCGATGGCCTGGCTCCACGAACATGGCGAAGTGCTGTCGACGGATGTGGAAGAGGAGGAGAGCCGCGTCGAGGTGCGGCTGTCCGATGCGGCCTTTGCGCGGTTTGGGAAGCGCGGCGAGGCTTAGGCCGTTTTCTCCTGCCGCTTGGCTTGCTGCCATAGTTCTTCCTTCGCTTCCAGCGAGAGGGCGGCGAAGTCGGCGCCAGCCTGCTGCTCCATCGCGCGGAAGCGGCGATCGAATTTGGCATTGCCTGCGCGTAGAGCAGCCTCCGGGTCGACCTTCAGATGGCGTGCGAGGTTGACCACGGCGAACAACAGGTCGCCGACTTCCTCGGTGCGTTCAGCCTGCGTGGTCGCGGCGCGGACTTCGTCCAGTTCCTCGACGATCTTGTCGTTGACGCCGACCGTATCGGGCCAGTCGAAGCCGGTACGGGCGGCGCGCTTCTGTAGCTTTTCGGCGCGAAGTAGCGCGGGCAGGGCGTTCGCTACACCGGCAAGCGCGCTGGGGTCCGGTTCCTTTTCGGCCCGTTCGGCGGCCTTGATCGCTTCCCATTGCGCATGGCCGTCTTCGCGCCGTGCGTTTTGCCCGAAGACATGGGGATGCCGCCGGGTCATTTTTTGGGTGATGCCGTCGATCACGTCCTGCAGATTGAAGTGACCGGCCTGTTCGGCCATGCGGCTGTGGAAGGCCACCTGGAGCAGAAGGTCGCCAAGTTCATCGCAAAGCGCCGCCATATCGTTGCGCTCGATGGCGTCGGCGACCTCATAGGCTTCCTCGATCGTATAGGGCGCGATCGAGGCGAAATCCTGCGCGATGTCCCATGGGCAGCCGGTGTCCGGGTCACGCAGCCGCGCCATCACGGTGGCAAGCGGCATGATGTCGGCGGGACTGGCTTTGGACATGGGCGGTTCCGGCTATTGGAGAGGCTGATCCAGCCGATAGGGCGTGTGTTGGGCCATGGCCAGCGGCGGTTTCGATTTGAAGCGCGACATCCATGGGATGCGTAGCATTTCATCCAGGGTGGGGCGAGCCCCACCCTGGATGGCAAATCTACCGGGCGTTGAGGAGGGTGATTTGCTCTCCCAGAACGTCATGCGGGGTGCGATAGTTCAGGCACTTGCGAGGGGTGCTGTTGATGCGATCAGCAACGGCCTGGATTTCCTTATCCGATAGCAACGCCAGGTCCGTGTCAGACGGCAGGAAGCGCCGTATGCGACCGTTGCTGTTTTCCACGCTGCCCTTTTGCCAGGGTGCCGATGGCAGGCAGAAATAGCTCGTCATCGCGAGTTTCTTCTGGAGTGTCACAAAGGCAGCAAATTCCGTTCCCCGGTCAAAGGTGATGCTCTGACGCAGGGAAGGGGGCAGCATGTGCAAGTGGTGCTGGATTCCCGACATGACGCCGGCGGAATGCCGACTGGGATTGCGGGCGAGGATAGTAAACCGGCTGCGGCGCTCGACCAGCGAGGTG
>Ga0209231_1000147_pt1 | contig 50346 bp, 53 predicted proteins | sample Deesub45470m_DNA_FD_188086 | JGI IMG/M metagenome (GOLD analysis project Ga0209231, IMG submission 188086) | Deep subsurface microbial communities from North Pacific Ocean - 450_OLKR46/470m Metagenome (SPAdes) (version 2) | ecosystem: Environmental > Terrestrial > Deep subsurface > Unclassified ... | reverse complement strand
GCCCTGCTATTCCCGCCGCAATGACCGATTTTCGCGATCCCTTCGACAGCATCAAGGACCATCCGTTCGACGCGGCGCTGTCGCAACGCTATCTCGTCTATGCGCTGTCCACCATCACCGCGCGATCGCTGCCCGACCTGCGCGATGGGTTGAAGCCGGTTCATCGTCGGCTGCTCTGGGCGATGCGGCTGCTCAAGATGGAGCCGGGCGGTGCATCGCCCGATGTGCTGGTCGCCAATCCGGCGCGCAATACGACCAGTTACAAGAAATGCGCCCGTGTCGTCGGCGACGTCATTGGCAAATATCACCCCCATGGCGACACATCGGTTTATGACGCGATGGTGCGGCTGGCGCAGGATTTTTCGCTGCGCACGCCCTTGGTCGATGGCCAGGGCAATTTCGGCAATATCGACGGCGATAATGCCGCCGCCATGCGCTATACCGAAGCCCGCCTGACCCAGGCCGCGGCCGATCTGATGGCGGGGCTGGACGAAGGCACGGTCGATTATCGCGCCACCTATAATGGCGAAGATGAAGAGCCGGAGGTTTTTCCCGGCCTGTTCCCCAACCTGCTCGCCAACGGAGCCAGCGGCATCGCGGTCGGCATGGCGACCAGCATTCCGCCGCACAATGTGGCCGAACTGATCGACGCCGCCAATCTGCTGATCGATAATCCCGATACCGATCATGCCAGGCTGATGCAGGTGGTGAAGGGGCCGGACTTCCCGACAGGCGGAGTCGTTGTGGAAAGCGCAGCGAGCATCGCGGAATCCTATGCCACCGGCCGCGGTTCGTTCCGCACGCGGGCACGGTTCGTCGGTCGCTTGGTCGATGGCAAATGGGAGGTCGTGCCGGAGAAGTTGTCCAACGGCACTTGGCAACTGGTGATCGACCAGATCCCCTATCAAGTGCAAAAGTCCAAGTTGATCGAGCAGATCGCTGCGCTGATCAACGACCGCAAACTGCCGATCCTGGCCGATGTGCGCGACGAGAGCGACACGGAAATCCGCATCGTCATCGAACCGCGCGCCCGCACGGTCGATCCGCAGATGTTGATGGACAGCCTGTTCCGCCTGACCGACCTGGAAAACCGCTTTTCGCTCAACCTCAACGTGCTGGACGCCACGCATACGCCGCGCGTCATGGGGCTAAAATCCGTGCTGGTCGAATGGCTCAAGCATCAGATCGAGGTGCTGGTCCGGCGCGCCCAGCATCGACTGGAAAAGATCGCCGCCCGGCTCGACCTGCTCGACGGCTATATCATCGCCTATCTCAACCTCGATCGGGTGATCGCCATCATCCGTACCGAGGATGAGCCCAAGCCCGTGATGATCGCCGAGTTCGCGCTCAATGACCGGCAGGCCGAAGCCATCCTCAACATGCGGCTGCGCAGCCTGCGCAAGCTGGAGGAGATGGAATTGCGGCGCGAACATGCCGAGTTGGTCAAGGAAAAGGACGAGTTGGAGAAGCTGGTCGGCGACACCGGCCTGCAGCGCAAGCGCCTGAAGCGCGATCTGGCGGCGCTGCGCAAACGCTATGGCCCGGAGACTGATCTGGGGCGTCGCCGTACACTGGTCGAAGAAGCCGCCCCGGCCCGCGAAATCCCGCTCGAAGCGATGATCGAGCGCGAGCCGATCACTGTCATCCTGTCTGAGCGCGGCTGGATACGCGCCATGAGCGGTCATCGCGATCTGGCGGCGGCCGACACGCTCAAGTTCAAGGAAGGCGATGGCCCGCATTATGCGTTCCACGCCTATACGACCGACAAGCTGCTGCTGGCGACCAGCACCGGCCGCATCTACACGCTTGGGTCCGACAAGTTGCCGGGCGGCCGGGGCTTTGGCGATCCCGTACGATCGCTGGTCGATATGGATAATGAAGGCACGATCGTCGCCTTCATGCCCGCCCGGACCAGCAAGGAATTGTTGCTCGCCTCGTCCGATGGGCGCGGCTTCATCGCGGCGGTCAGCGACATCATTGCCGAAACGCGCAAGGGCAAGCAGGTCGTCAACATTCGGCCGGGCGCAAAACTGGCCATCGTCCACCCCATCGCTCCGCAAGCGGACAGCGTCGCGATCATAGGGGAGAACCGTAAATTGCTGGTCTTCGCGCTGGATGAGATGCCGAAAATGGCACGGGGGCAGGGCGTACAGCTACAGCGCTATCGCGATGGCGGGCTGTCCGACGCCATCGCCTTCCGCCTGGCCGATGGACTGAGTTGGACGATGGGCGGCGACAGCGGCCGGACGCGCACCGAATCGGACATGACCCCCTGGAAAGTCGCGCGCGGCGCGGCCGGACGGATGCCGCCGACCGGATTTCCCCGTGACAATCGCTTTTAATGTCTGATTTATCCAAAGAGCGACCAGACGTTTCCTGAAAATTTACCGGTTCCCGATATCGCGGGGCCATGGAATCCATTGCGGCGTGCAATTGGCCAGTGAAAAGGTCCAGCGAAGATCCCCTCGGCGGGGGGGATGCTGCACAGGTCGATCAGATGGTGGCCAGCCGCCAATGGTTGGCAGCTTTGCCACAGCCGTCCGCCATCTTATCGGTGCAGGATGATGACGACATCGTCGTGCTGGAGGCCAACGCTGCGTTCACCGAGGCCTTCCGATCGCGTGGACTATCGCACATCATGGAACAGGTCGCTACCGAATGGCGCGATCGGGTCAAAAGTTTCATAAGGTCGGATCGACCCTGCGATAGCTTCGAACTGCGGCGCGACGGCGCGTTGGGGCCGGAATATTTCATGTGTACGATCGGGCGACTCCCCACCGATGGTCCACCCCATTTTCTCTTCACGGCGATCGATCGCACCAGCGACCGGACGATGGAGAAAAATCTGCGCCGCGAGCTTCTGTCGGATGGCTTGACGGCGCTCCCCAACCGGACCGGGTTTGGTGAAGAGATTGACGATCGGCTCAGTAACAGCGTCTGGCCGGACAATGCCCAATTTGGTATCATTGCAATCGATCTCAGTCGTTTCAGCCGCGTCAATGAATCGCTCGGCCCGATGGCGGGCGACGAACTGCTGATCACGGTGGCCAAGCGGCTGAAATCCAGCCTGCGGCAGGGCGACGTGTTGGCGCGCATTGGCGGTAATGATTTTGCCATTTTTGCTCGTCTGAACAATGGCTTGTCCGATGCCTTGCATATCGTACAGAGGATCAGGGAAGCGCTCAGCTCCCCGATACGGCTCAGCGACCTCCAGATCCGGGTGGACTGTGCCATTGGGTGCGCGCTGTCGATCGACCTGGACGATGATCCGGACGATGTGGTGCGCAAGGCACAAGCGGCAGTCAAGATCGCCAAGCGCAGCGGCAAGGTCGAAATCTATCGCAATGGTGTGCTGAAGGAAGCGCAACGGCGCTTCTCGATCGAGAGCCGGTTGCGCGAAGCGCTGGCCCATGGTGGCCTGACGCTGGCCTATCAGCCGCTCATCCATCTCCAGACGGGGGAGATTACGGGTTTCGAAGCGCTGGCGCGCTGGCACGACCCCGAATTGGGGCATGTTCCACCGGTCGAATTTATCGCTGTGGCGGAGGAAAGCGGCTTGATCACGTCGCTTGGCCGCTGGGCCGCCTATGAAGCGGCACAGGCGCTATCGCGCTGGGACGTGCGTTATGGCCAGCCCTTGCCGGTCGGCGTCAACGTCAACCTCTCGCCAATCCAGATGGCGCGCGACGATGTCGCCTCGATGTTCGAGGAAGCGTTGCGCTATTCGGGCGTCGCGGGCAGCCGATTGACGGCGGAACTGACCGAAAGCGCGATCATCGCCGACCCTGACAAGGCGCGCAAACTCTTGTTCGCACTCAAGGATCTGCAGATGCCGATCGCAATGGACGATTTCGGCACCGGCTTTTCCAACCTCGCCAGCTTGCACAGCCTGCCGATCGATATCCTCAAGATCGACCGCAGTTTCGTGTCGTCCATGGCGGAAGACCGCGACAAGGCGGTCATCGTCCGCACCATCCTGTCGCTAGCCGAATCGCTCAACCTCAAGGTCACGGCCGAGGGTATCGAGACGCAGGAACTGGCGCTCGCCTTGCAGCAGATGGGCTGCTGGCAGGGGCAGGGCTATTATTTCGCCAAGCCGATGAACGAGGCGGATGCCTTCGATTATTGGCGCGCGCGCTGGAATTTCGAAACCGTCTGATCGGCGATCAGGCCGACGCGCGTCGCATCGGGAAAATTCTCTTCCACCCAGATTTTCTGCACTTCCTGCAAGGCCTTGGCGACATCCGGGCCGGGCGGCAGGCCGCGCGCGATGAGCGCACCGCCGCTGATCGGCAATGTCGGCGGCGTCCATCCGTCAAGCGAACCGAGCGCTGACAAGGGCCGGTCGACATCAAGCAAGAGCCGGTCGATCGCGCTTTCCGGCCCGACCCGATAGGCCAAGGCACGCGACGCTTCATCCGCTCGTCCCGGTTCGACCGCCAGCACCAGCCGCTTGCGTGCCTTGTTCGACAGTTTGAGCCGGGCACTGATCTGTTCGACGGTAGCCGGGTCGGGAGGCAAGAGGGCAGCCAGTCGCCGAAGCGCCGAAGGCGACGTCCCCGAAGCCGCCTCGCGCGCCATCAGCGTCTCCACCCGGTCGATGCCTGCCATATCGACTTCGGGGAGAACCGCCCGCAATATGCCACCATCGACCATCAGCCGCAGCGCACGGAGAGGCGCCGCAACCGCCAGCAATTTGATCAGTTCATCGGCAATGCGTTCGCGCGACAAAGCCATCAGGCTGTTGGCGGCGGCGCGGCAGGCGGCATAGGCGTCGTGGTCCACGACATCGCCGCCATAACGGGCGAGAAAGCGGAAATAGCGCAGGATGCGCAGATGATCCTCGGCAATGCGCGCCTCGGCGTCGCCGATAAAGCGCAGGCGTCGCGCCTCCAGATCGGCGACACCGCCGAAGAAATCCGTGACCTCCCGGCTCAACGGATCGGCATAGAGCGCATTGATGGTGAAATCGCGCCGCGCCGCATCTTCGCGCCAGTCGTCGGTATAGGCGATGGTCGCCCGGCGGCCGTCGGTGCTGACGTCCCGCCGCAGCGTCGTGATCTCCACCGGCCAGCCCGATAGGACCGCAGTAATGGTGCCATGGTCGATGCCCGTCGGCACCGCCTTGATCCCCGCCGCCTTGAGCCGATCGACCACATCATGCGGATCGAGCGTGGTCGCAATGTCCAGGTCGTTGACCGCAAGCCCCAGCAACCCGTCGCGCACCGCCCCGCCGACGAAGCGCGCCTGCCCCTGCGCTGCGCCCAGCGCGTCGAGCAGGCCATCGAGGCCCGGCCGATGTCGCCACGCGGCGTCAGGCAGCAGGATGGTCATGGCCGAGCCTGCGCGAGAGGTTGGCGAGAATGGCTGCGGTCACGCCCCAGATGCGACGCTCCTGCCAGATTATCTCATAATAATGCCGCATAACCCCATCAAATTCCACGACATGGCGGGTGCGGTTGGCAGGGTCGAGGGCATAGGCCAGCGGTAGTTCGAACCATTCGGCCACTTCGCTCTCCTGCGCCCGTAAAGGCAGGTCGGGCGGCACCACCGCCAGCACCGGGACGATGTCGAAGCCCGTAAAGGTATGATAGCGGTCCGACGTGCCGATGACCTGCGGCACATGGCGCGGCAGGCCGATTTCCTCCTCTGCCTCGCGCAACGCGCCCGCAATCTCATCGGCGTCCTCGGCATCGACACGGCCGCCCGGAAAAGCGATTTGTCCCGCATGTTTGCGCAAAGCTGCCGACCGCTGAGTCAGGATCAGGCCCGGCTCGCGCCGGTCGGTGACCGCCACCAGCACCGCCGCCGGGGCCAGCGCCAGCGTCCCGTCGATGCGCGGATCGCGCGTGTCCGACAGCAGTATATCCGTCTCGCGCTGATGCCCTTCCCTGAGCGCGGCGCGCAGCCGCTCCGCCAGCGTCATGCGGTCCCATCCAGCGGAAAGAAGCGGCCATGGCTCCACAGGCCGACCCGATCGCCCGCTTCCTCCAGCGCCATGTTCATCATCTCATAATAGACGCTGCGGTTGATGAGCGCTTCCAGCCCGCCCCGAACATGGAGATAGGGATGGGGACCATCCGCCGTTTCGCGCACGACCAGTTGATGGTCCGGCCCGGCTGCGATAAGGTCGCCCGTGTTGAGGCGGAAAGCGAGCGCACGGTCCCGTCCTTCGCACTCGCTCTTCAATTCGACGGCGACGAAAGGCGCATCTTCCACCAGTATGTCGAGCTTCTCGACCGGCGTGACCAGCACATAGCTGCCGTCCGGCTCGCGGCGCAGGATCGTGGAAAACAGCCGCACCATCGCTTCTCGCCCGATCGGCGACCCCTGATGAAACCAGGTGCCATCGCGCGCGATCCGCATCTCGCTGTCCCCGCAATGAGCCGGATTCCATTGCTCCACCGGCGGCAGGCGTTTTTCATCGGCCAGCCGGGCAATATCGGCGAGGGACAGGGTGGCTAGGTCGGGGAGGGGCTCCATGTGCATGGGATCGAGATAGGCACGGCCTTGCCCGAAGGCAAAGGGGTAATCAGGCCGCGACCGCGATTCTGGGGCCAAGCATCCCGACACCGCCAACCGCACGGCCATCGACCGACAAAGCCAGCAGGCGGCGCGGTTCGAACGGGCCGGGCGCGTCCCATCCGCCGGTGCCCTGCGCATCAAAGCCCCAGAATCGACCATAATATTCCGGGTCGCCGATCATCATCAGCGGCTCGCTGCGCCGGGCGCGCGCGGCATTTATCACGGCGTCCATCATCGCGCGGCCATGGCCGCCCTTCTGATGGGCGGGGTCGACCGCGACCGGGCCAATCATGATGAGCGGCATCTGCGTGCCATCCGCCTGCGTCAGGGCTACCGGCCAGCTTTGCAGCGATCCGATCAGCGCCCCGTCAGCGTCCAGCGTGGCGACGGACAGGTCGGCCAACCAGGGCATCCCATCCCTGATCCGATACGCCGTGCGACCATGGCGATCCGGTCCGAAGGCGGCATCCAGCAGCGCCTCAATCGCCATGGCAGGCTGACTATTCAAGGGAACAATCTGAGACACGTCTTGCCGATCCGCCATCAATGGCGCATGGACCGCGCCGGAAGCGGCGGGCTTTAGCGCTCGCGTCGCAAAATGAAAGACTAAAGAGGCCCGTCGCAACAGCAGCAACGGGCCGCATATGGCGGACCATGCAGACTGGATTTGACGATTTTCTGACGTTGGAGGTCAATAATCTCCATGTCGACGTGCTGACCGGCATCTATTCGGAGGAGACACATCTCCCCCAGCCGTTGCGCATTACCATCCGCGCGCGGCTGAAGATTGCCGATCATTATGCGCCGGATACGCCGCTTGGCCAGTCCAAAAATTACATGGACCTCAAACATGCCGCGTCCACCGCGCTACCCGAAGGCGTGCATTTCACGCTGATCGAGGCGGTGGCCGACCATATCATCGACACCATTTTCATGCAGGATGCGATGGTCAGCCATGTCGAGGTGAAGATCGTCAAGCTCGCCCTGTCCGAGCGTGGCGAGGAAATCGGCATCACGCTCGGACGCGGGCGGAAATGATCAGGCCTTCTTGATCAGCCCGATCTCGATCAACCGCTCGGTCAGATAATCATGCGCGGTGATCGGCGGATCGCGGCGCGGATTCTCGGCGCTGACGCATTGCGGCAGCGCGTCGATCAGGAAATCCGGACGCAGATGCAGGAAGAAGGGCATCGAATAGCGCGAATGGCCGCGCCGCTCCGGTGGCGGATTGACGACGCGATGGCTGGTCGAAGGCAGCAGATGGTTGGTCAACCGCTGCAGCATGTCGCCGACATTGATCGCCAGCGCGCCGGGCGGCGGCACCACCGGCAGCCAGTTGCCGTTGCGATCCTTCAGCTCCAGCCCGCCTTCCTCCGCGCCCAATAGCAGGGTGATGAGGTTGATATCCTCATGCGCGCCCGCGCGAATGCCCGGTGCCTGCGGTGATACGGGGGGATAATGGAGCAGGCGCAGGATCGAATTGCCCTTGTCGATCGGCCCGTCGAACCAGCGTTCGGGCAAGTCGAGATAGAGCGCGATCGCTGACAGCAATTCCGCGCCGACCCGGTCGAACTCGCGATAGAGGGGAGCGAACACCGCCTTGAACTCCGGCATGTCATCCGGCCAGACATTGGGCGGCATGGTTTGCGCCAGCGGATCGCCAGCGGGCAGGTCACGGCCGACATGCCAGAATTCCTTGAGGTCATTCTCGCTCGCGCCCTTGGCGATTTCCGTGCCGAACGCGGTATAGCCACGTTGCCCGCCATTATTCTTGGCGTCGTAACGGCGCTTGACCACTTCTAGCAGGGCGAAGAATTCGCGCGCCATCGCCCATCCGGCGTCGATCAACGGCTGGTCCATCCCATGGTCGCGCACCATCGCGAAACCGAACTGCTGGAAGGACCGGCCGAATGCCTGGGCAAAATCGGCTTTGTCCAATTCTGCCATGGACAGGACCGGGACTTGGTCGATCATCGTCTGCGACACGTCATTATCTCCAAAAAATCGTCGCCGCGTGCCCTCTGCTGATGGCGCGGCGATGCATGACGCCATCCTTGATCGGCCAACGACGCTGATGCAAGGAGGCAGAATGAACTATTGGCTGATGAAATCGGAACCCGACGTGTTTTCCTATGACGACCTGGTCGCCAAGGGGAAGGCGGAATGGGACGGGGTGCGCAACCACGCGGCGCAGGGGCATATGAAGGCGATGCGCAAGGGCGACCTGGCCTTCTTCTATCATAGCAATATCGGGGTGGAGGCGGTCGGCATCATGACGATCGTCGAAGAGGCCGCGCCCGATAGCACCGACGATAGCGGAAAGTGGATCGCGGTGCATGTCGCGCCGCACCGGAAACTGGATCGCCCGGTCACGCTCAAGGCCATGAAGGCCGATCCGGCCTTGGCTGACATGGTCATGCTGCGCCAGTCGCGCCTGTCGGTGTCGCCCCTGACGCAGACCCAGTTCGAGCATATCGTCGCCATGTCGAAAGGATGAATGGCTCATCATGCGGATTGCGTTCGGCGCAACCGCATGGTCGTTCTTTGCGATTGCTGTCATGCCGCGCTGCAACATAGAAGCGTCGTTAACAGAACAAGAATATACAGAGGTGTTTGATCGGCATTCACAAGGAGAAAACCCATGCGAATGCTGTCCAAGTTTGTTGCCGCCGGCGCCCTGAGCGCTTTTGTTGCCATCGCCGCCCCTGCCCAGGCTGAAGAAGCTGGCAAGCAGCGCTTCACGCACGAAGGTTATACCTATGTGTATGAAGTGAAGGACACGAAAACCGGTAAGTTGATTTCCGGTCGTCGTTTCCCTGATGCCGTCGCGTTCAACCTCTCGGTCAAGAACGGCCGCGTGTCGGGCGTGTCGGGCGGCCAGAATGTCGCGTTCAAGGTCGATGAAGCGCGCGGCGCAGCGTCGAACTGATCTTTCGATCCGTCGAATAAAAAGGGCGGCGTCCGACGGGACGCCGCCTTTTTTGTCAGCGGCAGCGACGCTTGCTGTCGATTTCCTTGCCCAACAGCGCGCCGCCAGCGGCACCAAGCAATGTGCCGGTCGTACGTTCGCCGCGCGTATCGATGGCGCGACCCAGCAGGGCGCCGCCCACGCCACCGACGATCAGGCCGGTCGTGCCGTTGGATTTACGGCAATAGGTCCGCCCGTCGCGACCGCGCCACTCCTTGTAGCGATGATTCTTGCGTGCTTCCGCGCCTTCGATGGGGATCGCCATCGACATCGGAATGGCCAGCGAAACGGCCGCCAGGGCCAGCATTGCTTTACGCATGAAATTCTCCTCCATTTGCGTGACTTGATGCTTGAACCCCTGCATATTGATCGAGGTTGCATTAACGTCTGACAACGACGTAAGCAGTTGTATTAAAATCGATAAAAGTTGAGGTAAGCCGATGCGCGCGGACGACGAACGGGATGGACGGGCGCTGATCGCCGCGCTCGACCTCTCGCCCCACCCCGAAGGCGGCTGGTATCGCGAAACCTGGCGCGCTGCCGCTGCCCCTGGCGAACGCGCAGCGGGCACGGCGATCCTGTTCCTTCTCGAAGCCCATCAATCCTCCCATTGGCATAGGGTGGATGCGGACGAGCTTTGGTTCTGGCATGCCGGTGCGCCCTTATCGCTGTCCGTCGCGGCAGAGGGCGAACCGGCGCAGACGATTTCCCTCGGCCCGGATATCCTGGCTGGGCAGATGCCGCAGAGCAGGGTGCCCGCTTATCATTGGCAGGCGGCGGCACCCCAGGGCGGCTGGACGCTGGTCAGTTGCACGGTGACCCCGGCCTTCGATTTTGCCAGTTTCACGCTGGCCCCGCCTGGCTGGGCACCGCCGCAATAGCGGCGCGGAACACTTATCCACAGTTATCCACAGATTTGCGTGTGGAACCGTCATGATTCTGTCCGATTTCGCTTGGAACGACTCGGACGAGGTGAGACCATCTCTCTATCGGAACATAGGGAAATGGCGCGATCCATTTCATAAAATGCTGATTTATCAGTATTTTGCCTGTGTGACTGATGGTCCGGCGATAGGGCAAGCCCGCAAGGGTGCAGCCAATGGCCGGGTCGGTCGTCAAGGCCGCTGCCGGGTACGCGCGAAAGTGAACGTCGGGCATCGGAACAGGTATGACCAGCGACGGGAAAGCAGCCCTTGGCTCACCCCGAAGCACCCGATGCGGCAGTCTTTCTTCGGGAAGGCGGTCGGATCGCAAACGCCGGGCCGATGATCGCATCCTGCCAGGGACGCGGATCGCTTGACCCGACGGACGTGGGGATCGGCAGCAATGCCGGTCCCCATTTTTGGTCTGGGACTGATCGGGCGGAAAATGGTGCCGGATGCAGGATTTGAACCCGCGACCTTCGGTTTACAAAACCGCTGCACTACCCCTGTGCTAATCCGGCGCGCCCATCGGGCCGAACGCCCTTACTATCAGATGACGCCGAACGTCCAGCCCTCTGTTGCAGCGATATGCGGCGTCAGGGGCGCGGGCGACCAAAGCGCCGGTTCCAGCGCCGCCCGCCGCATCCAGGCGGCCGTGACGATCGCATCCGCGCCATGGTCATCGGGCAGCGATTCGGCATAGGGCGCAGACTCCAGCGCCGCCAACGCCGCGTTGATCGCCTCCAGATCGCGCATCTTGCTCCGCCCCTTGGGCCGCCCCGCAGCGCGCGCGGCAATGCTGGTGTAGATTTCTACGATCAGCGAACCGGTGGTGGGCAGGGGATCGAATGGCCATATCGGCACATGCGGGCGCAGATGGTGCAGCAGCCGCATCCCTGCAAAACTGGCCTTGGCGACCTGCGCCGCGCCGATCGCGTCATAGACGGTGGACGGCTTGCCGCCGCCGCCCGCATTATAATGGGCTTCGCAGGCACGGTTATGCATATAATCGGCCTTCGTCCCGTCCGCCTTGCCGAAATAGAAATGACGGCGATGGGCGATCTCCAACAGGCTGGCCGCGCCCAGGTCGACATCGTCGCACACCGACTCGACATAGGCCCAGAAGGAGGGCGCATCCTGCGGCACCACATCGCCCGGCAGATAGGCCCCGCGCGCAACATAAGGCGGGGCAAAGCTGAAATCGAAGCCGAACAAGGTCGAGGCCTGCGCGCAAGTCGCGATTAGCCAGTCGGCGACCGCCTTGCGTGACCAGAAACGCTCGGCCGGTGCGACCAGGCGCGGCGCGGCATCGCCCGCATCGCATACCGCCACCGCAATCCCCTTGTGCCGCGAACCCTTCGCCCCCGACCAGTCGATGGCGACAAAGCGGTCGAAGCGCGGCGTCATGCCTCCTGCCGCTCGGCGCGCAACCGGTTCCAATGCGCGATCCGCTCGGCAATCCGCGCTTCGAAACCGCGATCGCTCGGCGCGTAGAAGGTCTGCGGCGTCATCTCTTCCGGCCAGTAATTGGCGCCGGAAAAGCCTTCGGCCGTATCATGGTCATATTGGTAACCCTTGCCATAGCCGACCTGTTTCATCAGCTTGGTGGGCGCGTTGACGATGTTCATCGGCGGCATCAGCGACCCGGTATCGCGCGCCGACTTGAATGAAGCCTTCATCGCCGCGTAGGTGGCATTGGATTTGGGCGCGGTGGCGCAATAGAGGCAGGCCTGCACGATCGCCAATTCGCCTTCAGGGCTGCCCAGAAATTCATAGGCATCCTTGGCGGCCAGGCACTGGACCACGGCCTGCGGGTCGGCGAGGCCGATATCCTCGGTCGCGAAGCGCACCAGACGACGCAGCACATAGAGCGGCTGTTCGCCCGCCGTCAGCATCCGCGCCATATAATAGAGCGCGGCCTGCGGGTCCGATCCGCGCAGCGACTTATGCAGGGCGGAGATCAGATTATAATGCCCCTCCCGATCCTTGTCATACACCGCGACGCGGCGGTGGAGCAGGGCGGACAGCCCCGCCGGATCGAGCGGTTCGGGCAGGTCGATCGCATAGAGCGTCTCGACCTGGTTCAACAGGAAGCGCCCGTCACCATCGGCGCTGGCGAGCAGTGCGTCGCGCGCGGCGGCGGTGAGCGGCAGGGGCCGCTGCGTCAACGCCTCCGCCCGGTCGAGCAATTGTTCGAGCGCGGTTGCGTCCAGCCGCCGCAAAATCAACACCTGCGCCCGCGACAGCAAAGCCGCGTTCAACTCGAAGCTCGGATTCTCCGTCGTCGCGCCGACCAGCGTTACGGTGCCATCCTCGACGAAGGGCAGGAAACTATCCTGCTGGGCGCGGTTGAACCGGTGGATCTCGTCCACGAACAGCAACGTCTTGGCGCCCTGCCGCGCATGATCCATGGCCGCCGCAAAGACCTTCTTGAGGTCCGCAACACCTGAAAACACCGCCGAAATCGGCTCGAACCGCATCGCCACCGCATCGGCCAGCAGCCGCGCGATCGTCGTCTTGCCGGTGCCGGGCGGTCCCCACAGGATGATCGACGACAGCCGCCCCGCCGTCACCATCCGCCCGATCGCGCCGTCTGCGGCGGTCAGATGCTCCTGCCCGACCACCTCCGCCAAAGTGCGCGGCCGCAACTGGTCGGCCAGGGGCGCATGATCGCGCGCAGCATCGTCGGAAGCGAACAGGTCAGCCATGAGGACTATATAGGGAGGGCAGGGCGCTCAGGGAACGGGGCTGGATCGCAGCACCATGCCCTGCGCCCGCTGGCGGATCACGCGCAGATAGGTGTCGACCAACGCCTGGTTGACCTGATCCCAGCCATTGCGCTCCGCCCGTGTGCGCGCCGCTTCACCTGCACGGGCGCGCGCGGCACCATCGTCGCAATATTGTTGCAAGGCATCGGCGAAGTCGCCGATCGCGCCAGGGCGGATCAGCCGCCCGGTGACGCCATCCGTCACCAGGCTTTCGCTGCCGGTCGCCCGCGCGGCCACGGTGGGCAAGCCACAGGCCATCGCTTCCAGCGTCACATTGCCGAAGGTCTCCGTGACCGACGGATTGAACAACATGTCCATGCTGGCGACCGCCCGCCCCAAATCCGGCCCGCCCTGAAAGCCGGTAAAGACGGCGTTCGGCAACCGGTTCTGGAACCACTCGCGCGCCGGGCCTTCCCCCACGATCAGCACCTGATGCCGCACCTGTCGCGCCGCCAGTTGGTCGATCGCGTCGGAAAAGACGTCCAGCCCCTTTTCCATCACCAACCGCCCGATAAAGCCGATCACCGGCGCGTCATCGGCCATGCCGAGCGACTGCCGCCATTCCAGGCTGCGGCGGCCGGGGTTGAAGATGTCGCGATCGATGCCGCGCGTCCAGATGCCGACATCATAGCTCATCCGCTGTTCGCGCAGCAGCTGCGCCATCGAATCGGACGGCGCGACGATCGCATCGCAGCGGCGATAAAAACGCCGCAGCATCGATTCGATCAGCGGCTCCAGAAAGGCGAGGCCATAATAGCGCGGATAGGTTTCGAACCGGGTATGGACCGATGCGACCGTCGGCAGGCTGTGCTCGCGCGCCCAGCTGAGCGCCCGATGGTTGAGCGGATCGGGGCTGGAAAGATGGATAAGATTGGGCTGGAACGCCTTGAGATCGCGGCGAACCTGCACCGACATGCGATAGGGGACACGATATTCCTTGCGCCCCGGCACCGGGAAAGACGGCGTGCTGACCAGATCGCCCGCAGGTGCGAACGCCGGCGTGTCAGTCGTCGGCGCATAGACCCGCACCGCCGCGCCTTGCCGCAGCAGATAGCCGACAAAGCGGTTGAGCGCCTGGTTCGCCCCATCGCGCACATAATTATAGTTGCCGCTGAACAGGGCAACGCGAAGGCCGGATGCATCCATCGCCGCCCCTTAGCCCAACAGAATGTAAAACCCAAGGGAACCGGTTAAGCCGTTGGGAATTTTGACCTTCGCTTGTCATGTAAACCGGCTGGCGCAGCGTGCCCCCGACAGGAAGAGGATGCCCTGATGACCGAGACATTTCGCAAGGGAAAGCGGGTCAAGTGGAACTGGGGGCAGGGCGTCGGCCGGGGTCACATTACCGAGCGGTTCGACCGCCATGTCGAACGCACGATCGAAGGATCGCTGATCCGCCGCAACGGATCGCCCAACGATCCCGCCTTCCTGATCCATTCCGACAATGGCGGCGAAGTGCTCAAGCTGCGTTCGGAGATCAGCCCGGCCTGACGCCATTTGCCACCGATCGGCCCTCGCCAGCCGCGCGCAGCCGTGGCAACATGGCGGCATGGACACGCCCTTCATGATAGTCGATGCCCTGCTCGTCGGCAAACCGGCCCCCTTTCGCGGCCCCGACTATAGCGCCATCGCCAAGACCCCCGTGACCGGCCCGGTGCGGATCGGCTGGGGCGGACTGGAGGGCGATCAGGTCGCCGATCCCATCCATCATGGCGGCTGGGACAAGGCGATCCATCTCTACCCGCTGGACCATTATGCCTGGTGGCGCGACCGCAAGCCCGGTCACCCGCTGCTGGACGCGCCCGGAGCCTTTGGCGAGAATATCGCCGCGCGCGGCATGACCGAAGAGACGATCTGCTTAGGGGATCGCTTCACCCTGGGCAGCGCGATCGTGGAGGTCAGCCATGGTCGCCAGCCCTGCTGGAAACTCGACCATCGTTTCGGCGCGCGCGATGTCATGGCCACCATCGTCAAAACTGGCCGCAGCGGCCTCTATTTCCGCGTGATCCGCGAGGGCGAGGCGCAAGCAGGCGAGCGAATGACCTTGCTCGACCGCCCCTTGCCGGACTGGCCCATCGCCAGGGTCTTTCACCTGCTGATCGGCGGCGGACACAAGGCAGACCGCGGCGCGGTGGCGCAACTGGCCGATATGCCCGTGCTGGCGGAAGCATGGCGGGAGCGGGCGTGGCACTTGGCGTGCTAAGATGAGCGAGCGGCATCGGCCATCGGGGACTGCTTGATGCCGGAGCGCTGGCCGGATATGATTGCTGGCATGACCAACAGCCTAGCATCGCTTCTCTGGGGCTTTGGCCTGTTCATGTGGGTCGTCGGGATGGTTGCCGCACTGCCATTGTGGGCGGCTTTGCCCATGTCCGGCTTGCCAGTGGGGGTTTTGCTGCTCTGGTCCGTCGCCAAGGACCGGCGGCACCGCCGTCTGAAGCGCTGATGCGCGACGACATATCGTCCATCGTCATCCTCACCGGCGCGGGCATTTCTGCCGAAAGCGGCCTTGCCACCTTTCGCGGGCCGGATGGCCTCTGGGAAGGGCATCGCGGGGAGGATCATGGGCAGTCACATTGCGAATGATTTCTGCAAGCGACCATTTGCGGCCATCCAATCCGCTAACGGCGATCACTTGAAAGCGGACGTCGCTCGCATGTGCTATGGCAATCGCAAATCAACTCTGGAGGCGCTTGTGGACTTCCCTAAGGGCCATACTAATCTCTATCTCATCGAGATCGGTGAGCCTCAAAATAGGCTGCGGATTGTGGTGGCGGAGGGTGTTTTAGGTCGCCCTTCACCAATAACGTTTGACGACATCGATCTAGGCGAAGGCCGTCCTATCGAGATCACTGACCAAAGCCGCCGATTTGAGCTAATTTGGGATAGCTATGTGGCATATGTGGTTCGAAACGAGAGTTATTGGCTGGCGGAGCCGAACCAAATCCCTATAAAAGATCAACTTGAAAGGCGCTTCAAATCAGCGTTTCTCGATTTTTTGTCGAAAACAACTTTCGCTGATGATGAATATCCAGGTCCACTTCAGCACTGGGCGCTTAGCACGCTGAATCACTGTGTTGACGTCGTAAGCGTCCAACCTCCGCACATCAAACTGTTAGAGACCGCAAGCAGCTAATGTCTCTGTCCGGTTGGAAGCCGACAGTCTGCTAACCACCCATTCTCGCCGCCGCAATTTCGATTATAGTCATGCCATGAATCCCGAAATCCAGACCATCGTCATCCTCACCGGCGCGGGGATCTCCGCCGAAAGCGGCCTTGCCACTTTTCGCGGCCCCGATGGCCTCTGGGAAGGGCATCGCGTCGAGGATGTCTGTACCCCTGAGGCACTGGCGCGCAATCCTGCCTTGGTGCATCGTTTCTATGACGAGCGTCGGGCGAAGCTGGCAACCGTCTCCCCCAATCCGGCGCATGAAGCGCTGGCTGCGCTGGATGCCGCCTGGTCCGGCGAATTGCTGATCGTGACGCAGAATGTCGATGACCTGCATGAGCGCGCCGGGGCAAAGCGGCTGATCCATATGCATGGCGAACTGCAATCCGCGCTCTGTGCCGCGTGCGGCAAGGCGGTGCCGTGGACGCAAGCCTTGCTGCCGGGGACGGTCTGCGCCGGATGCGGGCAGCCCCGTCTGCGCCCCGACATCGTCTTTTTCGGCGAAATGCCCTATCAGATGGATGCCATCGACGAAGCGGTGCGCCGCGCCGACCTGTTCGTGTCGATCGGCACATCGGGCGCGGTCTATCCCGCCGCCGGCTTCGTGCAGACCGCCCGCCATGTCGGTGCCCGCACATTAGAACTCAATCTCGATCCGTCGGCCGGCAGTATCTATTTCGAAGACAGCCGCCTCGGCCCGGCCAGCCAACTCGTGCCGCAACTGGTGCGGGAGCTATTGGGTTAAGACCTGTCGCCCTCGCTCGCCTGCGTCGGTTCTTCGTCACGATAGAGTAGCATGACCGATCCATCCTCGCCCCGCACGGTACGCACCGGCAAGGTGTGTTCCAGCGCCGATAGGAATGCGCGACTGTCATGCACGCGGAAACGACCGCCGATTCGGAGCGGCGACACGCGGGTATCGCCGATCAGGATCGGCGCCTTGCGATAGCGGTTGAATTCGGACGTCGCCTGCTCGATGGTTTCGCCATCCAGTTCCAGCATTTGATGGCGCCAGGCGATGCGCTGGCTGACCAGCCGGTCGCCCAGCCGCGTCAGCGCAATGCTGTGCGGTTGGATCACCGCGCCATTGCCAGCGGTCACCCGTTGCTGCGCCTTGTTGCCGCAATGGACCGTCACCGTGCCGTGCGTCACGGTCAATTCGGTCAGCGCTGGCCGCATCCGCACGTTGAAAGCCGTGCCAACGGCGCGGATCAGGGCGGATCGCACTTCCACGTCGAACGGCCGTTCGCTGTCGGGTGCCACCTCGAAAGAGGCCTCGCCCTTGACGATCCGCACCTTGCGGCCATGGCCGGTAAAGCGGACTTCCACTTCGCTGTCGCTGTTGAGGTGGACGATCGATCCGTCGTCCAGCGTGACATCGCGAATTTCGCCAAGCGCCGCCTCATAGCGGTCGACGCCGCTGAAGGTGCGGACGGTGACGATAGCGGCAAAGATGAAGAACAGGATCGCGACGGCGGCGGCGATCATGATGTTGCGCGACAGGCGGCGCTGCTGCTCTTCGCTGACGATCTCCGGCATCGAAGGCAGGGTGACATCGGCGGCGGCGCTCTTGAGGCGCTCGGCCGCATCCCATGCGGCTTCGGCACGGGCAAAGGCTACGGCATGGCGTGGGTCGCATTCGACCCAGTCGCAAATCTCAGCTTCTTCCTGGGGTGTCGGCTCACTATGAAGCTTAGCCAGCAGGCGCGCGGCTTCCGCTTCGATCGCGTCCCTGGGACCGCTGCTTGAAGTTGGCCCCGACGCCTGCACGCTCGAAATCCGTTTCCTCACGTTCCGCCCAGGCCCGCATAACTATTGCGATTGCTTTGGCTAGATGTTTTTCAACTGTAGAAACGGATAGCGACATGTCCTCCGCTATTTCCAGCATCGATTTTTCGTGGATGCGACGAAGAATGAAGACGCGACGACATTGCGGCGGCAGCGATTCGACAATGGTTTCGACCTGACGCAGCGCTTCGCGGGCGTGCAATTGCGCTTCGATATTATTGTCGCCGCCCAGCAATTCCAGATCGGCGATCGTTTCGAAACTGACCACCTTGTTGCGGCGGGCCGTGTCGATCACGAGGTTGCGGGCGATCGTGAACAGATAGGCGCGGCCCGTCGTCACATTTTCCCAATTATCGGTGGCATAGGCCCGCGCCATGACTTCCGCGCACATATCCTCCAGCTCATGGGCTGAGGGAAGGATGCGGCGAAGGCGACCGCGCAGCGCGGCCTCCTGCGGCAATATCACGGTCTTGAACCATTCTAATTTGGCGCGAACCTTATGCACGTCGACCCCCTTATTTTGTCAGCCGCGCCTCTCCCGATTTCTTTTTTCTTTCACAATTCAATCATGCTTGCAGGGGGCTGTCCAGCGGCGCGGCGACGAAATTTTTGCGATCGACCAAATTGTTCCATTTTTGGGTAAGAAAATTATCGATATGTGGTTTTGATCACACTGTTCGTTACTCAGTCCGGGGGAAACTCTGCCGGTGCGCGGTTGGGCTGGTCATAATCCGGGCCGACAGGCACGATTTCGTCCGGCTCGGTCATCGGCAATTCGACCGGAGTCGCGGGCGGGGGCATCTCATCGGGCGACTGCGGCTCGATGATGTCGGGTGGGGGCAGGCCGTCGGGATTGGGATCGGGCTGGGTAGCCATGATTGCGGCACTCCTTTATGGGGTTGGTCGGTAGGCTACGCACGGCCCGGCAACAGGGTTCCCGGCATCATGCCACTATCCCTTGCCTCTTTCCCCGCTTTTCTCTATGCCGCGCCGACCGGCGACCGATGCGGGCGTGGCGAAATTGGTAGACGCGCCAGATTTAGGTTCTGGTATCGCAAGATGTGGGGGTTCGAGTCCCTTCGCCCGCACCAGTGCGCCAGGCCCCGGCCCATCGCAGGCGCCACCGAAATTCAGCTGAAGAAAGCGTTTGAGAGAAGAGATGCAGACTGTCGAGACGTTGAACGAGGGCCTTAAGCGCGCCTACACCGTAACCATCACGTCGAAGGATATCGACGCGCGAGTGGAAAAGGAAGTCAAGACCATGGCGCCGCAGGTGCGGATGCCTGGCTTCCGTCCCGGCAAGGTGCCCGCCAACCTGGTCAAGAAGATGCATGGCGAGGCTTTGCAGCGCGACGCGCTCAACAACAGCATCCAGGAAAGCATCCAGAAGCTGATCGCCGACCAGAAGCTGCGCCCCGCGATGCAGCCTTCGGTCGAGCTGGACGAGGGTTTCGAGTTCGGCAAGGATGCCGAGATCAAGGTTGCGCTGGAAGTGCTGCCTGAAATCGCCGCCCCCAGCGTCGATGGCCTCAAGCTTGAGCGCCTGACCGTTCCCGTGAGCGACGAGCAGGTCGCGGAATCGGCCGGTCGCATCGCCACCCAGCAGGGTGCGCTGGAAGAACATGCCGACGATCATGTCGCGCAGGACGGCGACACGTTGGTCATCGATTTTGTCGGCAAGGTCGATGGCGAAGCCTTTGAAGGCGGTTCGGCCGACGACATCCGCCTCAAGATCGGCGCAGGCCAGTTCATTCCTGGTTTCGAAGAACAGCTGACCGGCGTGAAGAAGGGCGAAGAAAAGACCATCGAGGTTACCTTCCCCGAAGATTATGGCGCGGAACATCTGGCGGGCAAGGCGGCGACCTTCGACGTCACCGTCAAGTCGATCCTGGATGGCGACAAGCCCAAGCTGGACGATGATTTTGCCAAGTCGCTGGGCCTGGAAGGGCTGGAGCAACTGAACGACCTGCTCAAGGGGCAAATCGAGCAGGAGCATAACGGCCTGACCCGCACCCATATGAAGCGCAAGCTGCTCGACCAGCTCGCCGCCTCGCACGACTTCGACGTGCCGCCGAGCATGGTGGAAGCCGAGTTCGAGCAGATCTGGGCGCAGCTTCAGCATGAAGCGGGCCATGAAGAAGACCCCGCTGCCGCGCTCGCCGAGATGGAAGCCGAGAAGGAAGACTATCGCGCTATCGCCGTGCGTCGTGTCCGCTTGGGCCTCCTGCTCTCGGAAATCGGCCAGGCCAATGGCGTGACCGTGTCGGAACAGGAAATGAACCGCCTGATCATGCAGGCTGCTCAGCAGTACGGCCCGCAGGATCGCGAGCGTTTCGTGCAATATGTCCGCCAGGACGCGATGGCCGCCGCTCAGCTGCGCGCGCCGCTCTATGAAGACAAGGTCGTCGACTATCTGTTCGACAAGGCCGAAGTCACCGAACGCACCGTGACCAAGGAAGAGCTGGAAGCGGCGATCGAAGCCGAAGACGGCGATCTCAAGCCGCACGTCCATGGCCCCGATTGCGGTCATGACCATGACGAAAAGCCTAAGGCCAAGAAGGCTGCGCCCAAGAAGAAGGCCGAGGTAGAAGACGCCCCGGTAGCCGACGAAGCGCCTGCCGCGGAAGAAGCTGCGCCCAAGAAGGCCGCACCGAAAAAGGCTGCCGCCAAGAAGGACGTCGCCGAGGACGCGGTCGCAACCGAGGAGGCACCCGCCGCCGAGGCCGCGCCCAAGAAGAAGGCCCCTGCCAAGAAGGCCGCTGCCAAGGCCGAATAAGGCCATAGCCCGATGAAAAGAGCGCCCGGCTTCCTCGTGAAGCGCGGGCGCTTTTCATGTCTGGGCCATTATGGCAGAGGAAATATTAACCCTGCCGGTCCATGTCTTTGCGCGCGGACGACCAGAGGATAGGCTGACGATGAAGGAATTTCCGCCCGTGGATATGGCTCTCGCCAGCGATACTGCCGCCGGATCGCCGCGCATCGCGGTCATCCTGCCTTGCTATAATGAGGCAGGGGCCATCGTGAAGACGGTGGCCGATTTTCGCCGCGCTTTGCCGCAGGCGGTCATCTACGTCTTCGACAACAACAGCAGCGACGGCAGCCGCGACCTGGCCGCCGAAGCAGGCGCGATCGTCCGACGCGTGTCGCAACAGGGCAAGGGCCATGTCGTGCGCCGCATGTTCGCCGACGTCGATGCCGACATCTACATCATGGCCGATGGCGACGCGACCTATGAAGCCGCCGCCGCCCCGGCGATGGTTGCCGCCATGCTGGCCGACAATCTCGACATGGTGGTCGGCTGCCGCAAGAGCGAGGCCGAAGAAGCCTATCGCCCCGGCCATCGCCTCGGCAACTGGGCGCTGACCGGCCTGCTCAAGCAATTGTTCGGCCGCAGCTTCACCGACATCCTGTCGGGCTATCGCGTCTTTTCGCGCCGCTTCGTCAAAAGCTTCCCGGTATTGTCCGCTGGGTTCGAGATCGAAACCGAGATCAGCGTCCACGCGCTCGAACTCGCCATGCCCGTGTCGGAAGTCATCACCGCCTATGGGGCGCGACCCGAAGGATCGGTCAGCAAGCTCAGCACCTATCGCGATGGCTTCCGCATCCTGCGCACCATCATCACCCTCTATCGCATAGAGCGGCCGGTGCTGTTCTTCGGCATCATCGCCGCCTTCTTGGCTCTGCTCGCGCTCGGCCTCGCTGCGCCCCTGATCGTCACCTATATGGAAACGGGCCTTGTACCCCGCTTCCCGACCGCGATCCTGGTGACCGGCCTCATGATCCTCGCCACCCTTTCGGCGATGTGCGGTCTGATCCTCGATACCGTCGTGCGCGGGCGTCGCGAAGTGCGCCGACTGGCCTATCTCGCCCACCGCGCGCCGTCCGATTACGCCGCGCGCAACTAGCCCGATCCCGCTGCACCTGTTCCCCCTTGAACCTGCCGCCTTTTGTGACGATGTAGGGGCGGGCAAAAGCAGCTGACTGAAAGAGCATAATGACCGATATCATGACCAACCCCATGGCCGCGCTGGTCCCCATCGTGATCGAACAGTCGAACCGTGGCGAGCGCAGCTTCGACATTTTCTCGCGCCTGCTGCGCGAACGGATCATCTTCGTGACCGGCCAGGTCGAAGATCATATGGCCTCGCTGATCGTCGCCCAGCTGCTGTTCCTCGAATCGGAAAATCCGAAGAAGGACATCTGGATGTACATCAACTCGCCCGGCGGCGTGGTGACGTCCGGCATGGCGATCCACGACACGATGAAATATATCCGGCCCAAGGTCGGCACGCTCTGTGTCGGCCAGGCCGCCTCGATGGGCAGCTTCCTGCTGGCCGCGGGCGAACCGGGCATGCGCTTTGCCACCACCAACAGCCGGATCATGATTCACCAGCCGTCCGGCGGCGCACAGGGCATGGCGTCCGATATCGAGATCCAGGCCAAGGAAATCCTGCGTATCCGCCGCCGCCTGAACGACCTCTATGTCAAATATACCGGACGGTCGCTGGAAGAGGTCGAGAAGGCAATGGATCGCGACACCTTCCTCGAAGCGGACGAAGCCAAGGCTTTCGGCCTCGTCGATGAAGTGTTCGACCAGCGGCCTTCCCTGGCCGATCCGTCGGATAGTTGATGGCTGACTTTGCCGCGGCGCGCCACTTCTCCCCTTGTGGAAACGGCGCGCCACGGTCTAGGATGGCCTTTGGACCAGAATATCCCTCGCCGATGCGATCAGGTCGATCGTTGAACCGGCAGGGAAGAAAGAATGGCGAATGACTAAGCTTACCGGCTCCGATTCAAAAAGCACGCTTTACTGCTCCTTCTGCGGCAAGTCGCAGCATGAGGTGCGGAAGCTGATCGCGGGGCCGACCGTGTTCATCTGCGACGAATGCGTGGAACTGTGCAACGACATCATTCGCGAGGAGACCAAGGGCGGTCTCGTCGGCAAGAAGGATGGCGGCGTGCCGACCCCGCAGGAAATCTGCGATGTGCTGGACGATTATGTCATCGGCCAGAACCGGGCGAAGCGCGTCCTGTCGGTCGCGGTCCATAACCATTATAAGCGCCTCAACCATGGCTCGAAGCCGGGTGAGGTCGAACTCGCCAAGTCCAACATCCTGCTCGTCGGTCCCACCGGTTGCGGCAAGACCTTGCTCGCGCAGACGCTGGCCAAGACGTTCGACGTGCCCTTCACCATGGCCGACGCCACGACGCTGACCGAAGCGGGCTATGTCGGTGAGGATGTCGAGAATATCATCCTCAAGCTGCTTCAGGCGTCCGACTATAATGTCGAGAAAGCGCAGCGCGGCATCGTCTATATCGACGAAATCGACAAGATCAGCCGCAAGGCCGAAAACCCCTCAATCACCCGCGACGTGTCGGGTGAGGGCGTGCAGCAGGCGCTGCTCAAGCTGATGGAAGGCACCACCGCGTCGGTGCCGCCACAGGGCGGGCGCAAGCATCCGCAGCAGGAGTTTCTGCAGGTCGACACGACCAACATCCTCTTCATCTGCGGCGGGGCCTTTGCGGGTCTGGAAAAGATCATCGGCGACCGTCTGGAAGCCAAGTCGATCGGCTTTGGCGCCTATGTCGCCGCGCCCGAAGAGCGCAAGACTGGCGAACTGCTGCGGTCGAGCGAGCCGGAGGATCTGCTCAAATTCGGCCTGATCCCTGAATTTGTCGGTCGTCTGCCGGTCATCGCGACGCTCGAAGATCTGGACGTCTCCGCGCTGGTCAAGATCCTGGTCGAGCCGAAGAACGCGCTGGTCAAGCAATATGGCAAGCTGTTCGACATGGAGAATGTCGACTTGAGCTTCACCGACGACGCGCTGACCGCGATCGCCAAGCGCGCCATCGAACGCAAGACCGGCGCGCGCGGCCTGCGCTCGATCCTCGAATCGATCCTGCTCGACACCATGTTCGATCTTCCCTCGATGCAGGGCGTCGGCGAAGTGGTGGTCGATAAGGAAGTGGTCGCAGGCAAGAAAGAGCCGGTTCGCGTATTCAGCGAAAAGCAGAATCGGGCCGAAGACGCCGCCTGACGTCATCCATTCCATAACTGATCCCAAAAGGGGCCGACGCACGATCGTCGGCCCCTTTTTTATGATCTGCGAGTGCAGCGCACAAAAATTCCTGCTGCGTTGCAAAATTGCACCACTGTCAAACTAAGTCCCCACCGCGCCATTAAGTCACTAAAATGCAATGATTTATGGCCAGAGGCGGGGCGTCTCCAAGCGCAACGGCGCGGGGTGGTGGAGGAATGTGACAGTCTGGATGCTGCATTGTAACAAATTTGCAATCAGAGCATCACAGGGCCGTCGCCAGTAACCGCCAAATGCGGTCCCGGCTTGAGAGAACAGCACAGCACAGGCGCCCACGCGCCACCTTTGAAAAAGGGAAAAGGGTCAAATGAAACAGTTTCTAATGGGCAGCGCCGCGATCATCGCCGTCGCCATTCCGGGCGCCGCCTTCGCGCAGTCGACCGGTTCGCAGGATTTCGAAGACACGATCGTCGTCACCGGCGCACGCGTCAATGCAGGTGTGGGCGGCGTCGTTCTGCCTGACACCACCAAAGCCAAGGGCGTTCTGACCCAGGAAATCATCGCCAAGCAGGGTTCGGGCAACAGCATCCTGAACGCGATCAACCTGATCCCAGGTGTCAGCTTCCAGAACAACGATCCCTACGGTTCGGCCGGTGGTACGCTGAACATTCGCGGCTTCGGTCCCGATCGCGTATCGCTCACCTTTGACGGCATGCCGCTCAATGACACCGGCAACTATGCCATCTATTCCAACCAGCAGCTCGACCCCGAACTGATCAACGAAATCAACGTCAACCTCGGTTCGACCGATGTCGATAGCCCGACGGCGGCCGCTTCGGGCGGCACCGTCAACTATCGCTCGATCAACGGGTAGGACGATTTCAAGGTCACGATGGTCGGCGCGGCTGGCGACTATGACTTCTTCCGCCTGTTCGGCCTGGTTGAAACCGGCGTGTTCACGCCGTTCGGCACCAAGGCTTGGTTCTCGGCCTCGACCACGCGCAACGACAATGTGTTCAACAATTTCGGCCAGATCGACAAGCAGCAGTATAACGCCAAGATCTATCAGCCGATTGGCAGCAACGGCGATTTCGTCTCGATCGCTGGCCATTGGAACGCCAACCGCAACAACTTCTTCGGTTCGCTTCCCCTGCGCGTCGATACCGACCAAGGCCGTGTCGCTGGACCGAATTCCACGAACCGCTATCCCATCACCAAGGATGAGCGTTTCTACAACATCGCACCTTGCACCGTTCCGACGGGCGTAGCTGGTGTTGCCGATGCTGCGGGCAGCTGCGGTACCCTGTTCGACTATCGTTTCAATCCGTCCAACACCGGCAATATCCGCATCAACTCGCGTTTCACGCTGACGGACAAGCTGACCCTGACGGTCGATCCCAGCTATCAATATGTGAAGGCGAATGGCGGCGGCACCGCTGCTGCGCGTGAAGGTCTGTTCGATCTCGATCCGGGTTCGGCTTTCGTTGGTCAGGCCGGTTATTTCGGCGGTTCGCCCTATTTCGGTCGCGATCTGAACGGTGACGGCGATCTGCTCGACCAGGTCAATGTGTTGGCACCTAGCCAGACGACCACTGACCGTTACGCTGTCCTCAGCTCGCTGCGGTACGACATCGATGACAATAACCGCGTTCGCGTAGCCTACACCTTCGATCATGGCCGCCATCGTCAGACCGGCGAAGTCGGCTTGCTGGGTCGCACCGGCGAAACGCAGGACGTGTTCCCGTCCGATGACCCGCAGGCAGCGGTTAACGGATCGATCCTGCAAAAGCGTGATCGCCTCTCCTATGCGATCCTGCATCAGATTTCGGGCGAATATATCGGCAAATTCTTCGACGAAATGCTGACGGTTCAGGCGGGCGTTCGCGCACCGTTCTTCAAGCGCAAGCTGCAGAACAACTGCTTCACCAGCAGCGCAGCCGGCTTTGTCGAATGTTTCGGTACGGACGGCGTAATTCCAGGCAATACGGCTGCTTTGCGTCCGACTTGGGCTGGACCGCAGGAACGCACTTATAAATATGACAAGGTGCTGCCGAACGTCGGCCTGAACGTAAAGATCACGCCCGAAGCCAGCGTGTTCTGGAACTATTCCAAGGGCCTGTCGGTGCCGGGCACCGACTCGCTCTACAACGCCTTCTTCTTCCCGCAGGATACGGCAAGCGCGAACCCTGAGCCTGAAACGACCGACAGCTTTGACCTTGGTGCTCGCTACTCGACCTCCAAGTTCCAGGCACAGGCAACCTTGTGGTACACCGCTTACAAGAACCGCTTGGCCTCGGCCTTCGACCCTGAACTCAACGTTTCGGTCTTCCGTAACCTGGGTGAGGTGGAAAAGTACGGGTTTGATGGCAGCATCGGCTACACGCCGATCGAGAACTTCACCCTTTATGTCTTCGGTTCCTATCTGAAGTCGAAGATCAAGGATGACATCGTGATCGGCGAAGTCACCACCGGCGGCGTGACGACGGAAGTCTTCGCCCCGACGGCTGGCAAGCGCGAAAGCGGCGCCCCCGTCTTCACCCTGGGCGGTCGCGCCGAGGTCAACTTCGAAGGCGTCACCCTGGGCGTGCAGGCCAAGCGCACTGGCAAGCGCTTTGTGTTCGACACGAACCTGCCGACCTACCGCAATACTGCGGCTGCTCTGACGCCTGTGGAAATCTACAGCGCGGCGGCCCCAGCCCACACGCTGGTCGACCTGGACGCCCGCGTCTCGCTCGCCCGCTTCGGGGCGAAGGACACCTGGTTCCAGCTCAACGTCAGCAACCTGTTCGACAAATTCTATGTCGGCGGTTTCGGCGGTGGTCTGAACCAGTCGGTCAACACGACCACGGGTGTCTATGGCAGCCCTGGCTTCGTGCAGATCGGTTCGCCGCGCGCGGTATCGGGTTCGCTGCACGTCAGCTTCTGATCTGACCAAAACCAACGAAACAGAAAAGGGCGGGGAGCAATCCACGCCCTTTTTCTATGCCTGCAATCGCGCTGTCCTACTTGGCTACGCCCGCCTATAAAAGGATATGGCCCATCAGGTCGCACTTGCCGATAGGATCAGCCACGCACAACTTTATGTCGAAATCTGCGGGAAATATGCGAAGTTAAGAGGGGGTGTCACCGTAAACAGCTATCCAACCCGTCCCGCTGCACCGCTCCGATCCGTGCCGCGATCGTGTTGCCATAGCGGCGGGTGAACCCCGTGGGCGCAACCGCCGCGCGCTTCTTGGGGAGGGGGAGGACGGCGGCGATGCGGGCGGCTTCCGCGCGCGTCAACTGGCCCGCACCATGGTTGAAATAGCGGATCGCGCCCGCCTGCGCGCCATAGGTGCCGATGCCGGTTTCGGCGACGTTGAGATAGACTTCCATGATCCGCGGCTTGCCCCAGATCGCCTCGATCAGGACCGTGAACCAGGCTTCCAGCCCCTTGCGCACGAAACCGCCACCTTGCCAAAGAAACACATTCTTGGCGGTCTGCTGGCTGATCGTCGATCCGCCCCGGATGCGTCCGCCGCTGGCATTGTTCAACGCAGCCTTGGTGATGGCATCGACATCGAAGCCATGATGGGTACAGAATTTGCCATCCTCCCCGGCGATCGCCGCGCGGGCCATGTCCGGGTCCATCTCGTCCAGCGGCATCCAGTCCTTGGTGATGCCATTGGGATCGAGCAGCATGGTCATGGTGACTGGCGGCGGCACGAACCGATAGACCACCACCATCAGCAGCGACAGGACGACAAAGCCGAGAATGATCTTGAAAGGAAGGACGATCCAGCGCGAACGGCGACGGGGAGAGCGGAGGGGTTTTGCGGTCATGGCAGGAGCGTAACGCACTCCCGCCGCACCGCTCAAGCCGCGCGCACAAAAAAGGCCCCGGCTTTACGCCGGAGCCTTCTAATGTTGGTAGCCCGATCCGTCAGGCGGCAGCGAAGCGCGCCATTTGACCTAGCCGGTCGCCCGCAATCCGCATCATCGCCTTTTGCAGCTTCTCGAACGCCCGTACCTCGATCTGGCGCACCCGCTCGCGGCTGACGCCATAGACCTGGCTCAGTTCTTCCAGCGTCTTGGGCTCTTCGGCCAGACGGCGCTCGGCCAGGATATGCTTCTCGCGATCGTTGAGGTCGGTCATCGCCTCTTCGAGCATCTCATGACGCTGGGTGCGCTCCTGCTCGTCGGCGACACGCTCGTCCTGCAGCGGATCATGATCCTGCAACCAGTCCTGCCACTGACCCTCGCCATCCTCGCGCATCGGCACGTTGAGCGACGTGTCGCCGCCCATCGCCATGCGACGGTTCATCGACACTACATCCTGTTCGGATACGCCAAGGTCGGTCGCGATCTTGGTGACGTCTTCCGGCTTGAGATCGCCATCCTCGAACGCTTCGATATTATTCTTCATCCGGCGCAGGTTGAAAAACAGCTTCTTCTGCGACGCGGTGGTGCCCATCTTCACGAGCGACCAACTACGCAGGATGAATTCCTGGATCGAGGCGCGAATCCACCACATGGCGTAGGTCGCCAGACGGAAACCGCGCTCGGCCTCGAATTTCTTCACGCCCTGCATCAGGCCGATATTGCCTTCGGAAATCAGCTCGCTGACCGGCAGGCCATAGCCGCGATAGCCCATCGCGATCTTCGCCACGAGGCGCAGATGCGAAGTGACTAGCTGCGCCGCCGCTTCAGGATCCTGATGCTCCTCATAGCGTTTCGCCAGCATATATTCCTGCTCAGGGGTGAGCAGCGGAAATTTGCGAATCTCCGACAGATAGCGGTTGAGGCTGGCTTCACCGCCCAGCGCCGGCACCGCGGGGACATTGCTCTTGTTGGCCATGTCGCTTCACCTTTCCCTTTCATGCGCGGCTGGACCCAGAAGAGGCATCCAAATCGCCGTCGCAAACGTGTCGAAACCTATACTCTAAGCTCGCTTAACAGTTCCTGCATGTCCATGGGCAATGCACTTTGGAACAGGAGGGGCGAGCCCGTCACCGGATGTATGAACCCTAGGGTTTTGGCGTGCAATGCCTGCCTTTTGAAACCCAGCGTTTCCAGTATTGATTTGAAACCTTTTCTATCCCTACTGTAAACCGGATCCCCGATCAAGGGGTGCCCGATATGCGCCATATGCACGCGCACCTGATGCGTTCGGCCGGTTTCCAAGCGACATTCGACCATCGCCGCGCCTGTCAGCCGCTCCTCCATCCGATAATGGGTTACGGCATGTTTGCCGCGCCCTTCCCGATGAACCGCCATCTTCTTTCGATCAGCGTCGGATCGGCCGATCCATGTATCGATCGTCGCGCTGGGCGGGACGGGATGACCATAGACGATCGCGGCATAGAGACGATCGATGCTGTGATCCTTGAACTGGACGGACAGGCCCTCATGCGCCCGGTCTGTCTTAGCAACGACCAACAGGCCCGATGTATCCTTGTCGATGCGATGAACGATGCCGGGACGGGCCACACCGCCGATGCCCGACAACTGCCCGGCGCAATGATGGAGCAAGGCGTTAACGAGCGTGCCATCGAGATTGCCAGCCGCCGGATGGACAACCAGACCAGCGGGCTTGTCCACCACGATCAGGTCGGCATCTTCATGGACGATGGTGAGCGGAATATCCTGCGCCACCGCATCCAGCGCCACCGGCGCGGGGAGGGTGATGGCGAAACGCTGCCCGGCTGCGACCTTGGCCGAGGCGCTGAGTTTCACAGTCTGGTCCGTCGCGCGGATATGCCCCTCGCCGATCAGGGCCTTGATCCGTTCGCGCGACAGGTCGGGCAAAAGGTCGGCAAGCGCACGGTCGAGCCGCTGGCCATGCTGGCCCGCGTCGATAATTGCTTCGATGATGGAAACCCCCGCGGCCATTGGCTAGGGATGTAGGCATGAGCGTGACTATTTCAAGCCTGTTACTGGACCGGATCGTTGCGCTGGCAGCGGCGGACGATCGGGAGATTTGCGGGCTGTTGCTGGGTGCCGCTGGGTGTATCGAGGCGATCGGCCCCGCGACCAATGTCGCCGCCGACCCGGCGCGCCATTTCGAACTTGACCCGGCGTTGCTGATCGCCGCGCACCGGGCGGCGCGGTTGGGCGGCCCGAGCGTGATCGGCCATTATCACTCGCACCCGTCGGGTGTCGCCGTGCCCTCCGCCACCGACGCGGCTTGCGCAACGCCGGACGGCACCTTGTGGCTGATCGTGGCTGGCGAGAAGGCGCGTCTGTGGCGCGCGCAGCCGGGGCAGGGGGGGACTGTAGCGTTCGTGGAGGCGTTGCTCGACATAAGGTGAGGGAAAGGCGGCGAGCCGGGGTTGCATCGCGCGGCGGGGCAGCGCATTAGCCGTGAGAGCCTCTTTTCCTGACCACTATCCGGCGATCCAGACCCCGCATGACCAACCCGACCGACAGCATCGAATTTGCCAGCCTGCTCTGTTCGCGCCTGTGCCATGACCTGCTCAGCCCGGTCGGCGCGCTCAACAATGGCCTGGAACTGATGGCGGACGAAACGGACCCGGAAATGCGCCAGCGCTGCCTGGAGCTGCTGGGCGACAGCGCGCGGACGTCGGCCAACAAGCTCAAATTCTTTCGCTTGGCATTCGGCTCTGCGGGCGGGTTCGGCGACGTGGTGCCACCCCATGAAGCGCGCGTCGCGATCGAAGGCATGTTCGTCACCACCGGCCGCGTGAAGGTCGGCTGGATGGTCGACGAGCAGATGCTGGGCAAGCTGGCAGTCAAAGTCCTGCTCAACCTCGCGCTGATCGCGGGCGACGCCCTAGTGCGCGGCGGGCAACTCGATATCGGCGCGGAAGTGCGGCCGGGCGTGACCGAGATCGTGGTTCGCGGCGAAGGACCAAGGGTCGTGCTCGACCCCGATCTGCGCGCAGCGCTGGCAGGCACCTTGCCGATCGAGGGACTGGCATCGCGGACCGCGGCGGCCTGGATGGTGCGCGCGCTGGTCACCGGAGCAGGCGGCGAGATCGCGCTGTCGCCACCGGGTGACCCCATGTTGCTCTTCGGCGCGTCGATACCGGGCTGAACCCGGCGGCGCGCGGCGACTGCCGCGCGCGCTGACGAGACCCAGCGTCCATACGCTATCATGCGCGGGGGCCGACCAATCCTGTCGTACCCCGTATGCGCTGAGACATCTAATTATCAGAAAAATGGTAGCGGAGGAGGCGCTAAAACTTTCGTATCAGGCAGGTTCAGAGCGTCCCCAAGTCCACTGTAAAATCAGCGATTTATATTGCAGTATGTTCGCGGTCGGTCGCCCTCATTTGCCTGAATCCACATCGAAACGTGGGAACGAAAGTGGGACGATTTTTGGCCTCATAATGTGGGAACCGAGGCGAAAAATTCCCTAACAGGGAACCAAACCCGATGGCACTGACAACTTTGAAAGTGAAAAACGCGAGACCCGGCAGGCATACCGATAGCAGAGGTCTTTGCCTGCTCGTGAAAGACAGCGGCGCGCGCACATGGGTTTTGCGAATGCAGAGAAACGGGCAACGCCGTGACTACGGGCTGGGATCAGCGTTGGACGTATCGCTAGCCGAGGCACGGGAAGCAGCAACAGCGTTACGCCGCCGTGTTCGAGAGGGCTTTGATCCAGTCGCCGAGCGTCGGAAGGCGCGAAAGATCGTGCCCAATTTCGAATCCGCGACTCGGATTTGTCATGAGACGCTGCGTGAAGGCTGGAAAGGTGGACATCATGCAAAGTGGCTGTCCAGCTTCGAAAAGCACGTCTTCCCTAAAATCGGCAAGAAGCCGGTAGACCAAGTGGACAGCGCCTGCGTGGTCGAGGCGCTTGCGCCAATCTGGCTCGAAATACCGGAAACCGCCCGCCGCATCCTCCAACGCATCAGCGTCGTTCTGGATTTTGCGCACGTCAAGGGATGGGTGCCGGAGGAAGTGTCACTCCGCTCCGTTCGGAAAGGGCTTCCCCGCCAGAACGACAAGCGCGGTCATATGGAAGCCATGCCCTATTCCGAAGTCCCGGCGCTCATGCAGAAGCTTGCGGGAGCTTCGCCCACAACCGGGCGCGATGCCTTGCGCTTTACCATCTACAACGCTGTACGGTCGAATGAGACGCGCTTTGCGGTGTGGTCCGAGTTCGACCTTGATAATCGCATCTGGAGCATTCCCGGCGAGCGCATGAAGGCGCGGGAAGCCCATATCGTGCCGCTTTCCGCGCCTGTCGTTGCACTGCTGCGCAAGCGTTGGAACGAGCGCACCAGCGACACCGGGCTTGTGTTCTCACATAATGGTGAGAAGCCGATCAGCGATGTAACTATGACCAAGCTGTTGCGAGATGACGGAATCGCAGGGATAACGGTCCACGGCTTCCGTTCATCCTTTACCGATTGGGCAGCGGAGCGAACGCGCTTCCCGAAGGAAGTTGCCGACAAGGCGCTGGCGCACAAGCTGCCCAACAAGGTCGAAGCCGCCTATCGGCGCACCGACTTTTTCGAGAAGCGGCGCAGCCTCATGGCGCGCTGGGCCGAATATCTCGACCGGACAGAGACACAGAGCGGCAAGGGGAAAGACGCCGCCGCAACGGCGTCCGAGCCTACAGCGCTCCGCGTTGCCGCCTGACCAAATCGTGCAGGCTGGCGGTGGTGATACGGGTTGCCTTGCCGAGCTTCACGGTTTCGACCTCGCCAGCTGCGATCAGTTCATAGAGCTTGGTGCGACCGACGCCGATCATGCGCGCCGCTTCATTGACGCGGACGCAGATCGGATCGGGGGGCGGGAGCGCGGTCATTGGACATGGCTCCCGGCCCGTTCCTCGCGATAGCTGACAGGATCGGCCATCCAGCGCTCGACGGACGACTCCCGCCAGCCAGCGCCATGAACGCTGATCCTGATTTGAGCGGGAAACGTCCCGTCCGCGATCTTGCGGTAAAGGGTTGAACGGGAAAGCCCGGTGCGGGCCAGAACGGTCTTCAATCGGATGATACGATCGGTGTTGGACATCGACTTATTCCATATGTGCGCCAGTTATACCTTTCCCCCATGAGAGTTGAACAATGCGGGCCGTCCCTCGGCCCGCAAGGGGCAATCGGCGCGCATAGGGTTATGGCGGGCCTACGGCGGCAAATGTCGGGGATCGGCGGAGATTTCGCGCATGTGGCGGCGGTAGCGGATTATCGGTGGCCCCAGGCGGCAAGCGGCGGTCGCCTTTTGCCGGGAGAAAGTGGAGCGGTGACGTGCAAGGGCAAGCAGCGGGCGCTTAGCCCTTAAAATGATAGCAATCGACCTGTTCGAGTCGTACGCCATGGCGGACCTCTTGTTGACGACCCGCCAAGCCGTCTTTTGCTATGCCTCCGGTGCGTATGCTGTCTCGGTTTTTCCGAGTGTGCAAGTGGATAGGAAATGAAGTTCCTGAAGTAGGCACTATACTGCCGCTTTCGGCATTTCAGTGCCGATTTGCACATTCTGGTGGCACTCGTACCACGGTGATTTGCGGTTTCCTGGTGGCAATTGTCATGCGATTGAATTACATAAAGCCCAAGGAGTGATCCCATGGCTAATAATGCACTGATTCAGACACGTATCGATTCGGACGTAAAGGACCGCGCTTCTGCCGTGTTCGAGCGTATGGGGCTTACGGTATCAGACGCCGTGCGCATCCTTCTGACCCGCACCGCGCGCGAGGGCGTTGCCCCCATGGAATTGTTGGTGGAGCGGCAAGCCTATGACCAGTGGTTCCGGGCGCGGGTGCAGGAGGCGCTGGACGATGATCGCCCCGACATTGACGACGTCGAGGTTTCCGCGCGATTTGCTGAGCTTCGCGCGGACGCGCGAAAGGGCATCAAGCCGGTGCAATGAAACTCGCTTGGTCCAATCGGGCGACGACTGATCGTCTGGCGATATTCATCTGGATTGCCGAGGATAATCCGCAAGCTGCCGCTGATGTGGACGATCGGATCGAGGCAGCAGCCCAGCGCCTAAAAGACTTTCCGAATAGCGGGCGTCCGGGCCGGATCGAAGGCACGCGCGAATTGGTGATCGCGCGCACGCCCTATATCGCACCTTACCAGATCATCGGGGATACCGTGCGCGTCCTTCGCGTAGTCCATGGTGCGCGTATGTGGCCCCACGACATTCCCCCGGAGTTCGACCTGGAGTAAGGTGCCAGATACCCACCGTTGGTACACGATTGGCCGATTTCAGACTGTCCGGTTCGGAGCGCCTTCATCGCGAAAGCCACTACTCCGCCGCGACGGCTGTCGATCACACCTCGACGTCCACCGGCTCTTGGCAGAAAATCATGGCTCTTCGCTGGGTTAGACCGCGGGGGTCAACGCACCGCCTTCATGTTGAGCCTCATCGGCACGGCGAAGCTCAACGACATCGATCCCCAGGCCTGGCTCGCCGATGTGCTCGCGCAGATCGCAGACATCCCACAGAGCCGCCTCCACGAACTGCTTCCCTGGAACTGGTGCGCCACAGACGATCAACGCCAAGCTGCCAGATCCGCGGTTCTCACCGGATGCATACACATCTCCCGCATGGGCAGCATTATGGAATGAGGCCCGCGCGGCGCGGCTGGTGGATCGGTATTCCGAGCGAAAAGAGGCGGGGATTCCACTGGACGCGCCTGCGGACTATTCAGCGATCGAGATAGCGTCGGAACCCGGTTGCGGCAAAAGCGATTCCATTCTTAATCTACGTTACGACGATTTTTCAGATACTTAATTTGATATAAACCTTCCTCCGCCATGGATAAATCTACTGGAGGGAGTTCCATGGGGTTTCTAACGCGGTTGCGCGACAACCAAGCGGGTAACGTGCTCGTGATGGTCGCGGCTGGCTTTATTCCGCTGCTGGGGTTTATTGGCGGCGGCGTCGATATGGCGCGTATCTATCTCGTGAAAACTCGCTTGCAGCATGCCTGCGATGCTGGCGCCCTTGCAGGGCGCAAGCAGATGGCGGGCGGCGCATGGAATGCCAGCAATGAGAAGGCACGCAGTACCGCAGAGGGCATCTTCAACATCAACTACGTGCCCGGTGCCTACGGATCGGGCGGTCTGACGAAGACCTTCTCGGAAAACCAGGGGAAGGTTACCGGGACCGCCTCTGTTTCTCTCCCCATGACGATCATGGTGATTTTCGGTCAGTCATCGAAGACGATCGAAGTGACGTGCGACGCAGAAATGCGCATTCCCAACACCGATGTCATGTTCGTGCTCGACACCACAGGCTCGATGGCTTCGGTCAATCCGGGCGACGGTGACACGAAAATCAATGGCCTAAAAGTAGCGGTCAAGTGCTTTTATGAGGCATTGGCGAAGGTCGATACGACAGCGAATTGCGGCAGCAACCCGACGGGCAATCGAAACAATGATGTTCAGCTCCGCTTTGGCTTTGTGCCCTATTCGTCCAATGTGAATGTGGGGCGTCTTCTGCGCAACGAATGGATGGTTGATGCAGCGCTCTATCAGTCACGCAAGGCTAAGACGACCGGGAATACCGATGTCGATGGCTACAAAGAGGGTAAGGCTGAAGTCGCTTCCTCAGAGCAGATTCCCTACAATATGAATTGGAGCGCGTGGGAAAATTTCGGAAGCGCTAGCGGCTCAAGCTGCACCGGTAAAATCCCAGCCGATTCCATTGAAATGACGGGCACGGAGAGCGCCCCCTATAATCAGAGCACCAGCGGCGGTGGTGAGACACGTGTCGTAAGCTGGTCGACCAATCAGGACGGCCGTTACTATAATTACCAGGGCGTGATGGTCGTAGGCAAATGCCAGATCCAACGCCGGTACATCAGTGGCTATTTGAAGCGGAATTATCAGCGCAGCGATACAACAGGCTTCAAGGATTACGAATACGATCAACTCGCCTTCAACGTGGGGGGGCTGAAGGCAGGCGGAACGAGTTGGAACGCCGGTATTACTGCGCCTGTCGGTCCCTACGGTCAGACAGCCACGATCGCGTGGGATGGCTGCATCGAGGAACGCCAGACCTATCAAAATACCGATGACGATCCGACGGGCGAATTCAGCCCTGTTCCCAGCAGCGCATTCGATATGAACATCGACATGATGCCCACTGGATCGGATGCGACGAAGTGGAAGCCACTGCTCCCGGACCTCGTGTGGGGACGATATGACAGCGTCGGAAACTGGACGACCGCAAAGGTCAAGACAAGCTCCGATCTTAGTCGAAACTACACCTATGCCTGTCCCACTGCAGCAGCGAAGCTAAAGCCATATTCGACTGCCAACGCATTTGAGGGATATGTAAATACACTTTATCCAAACGGTAACACCTACCACGACATCGGCTTGTTGTGGGGCGCGCGCCTCATGTCGCCGACGGGTCTTTTCAGCTCGGAGAATGCGTTTACTTCCACAGGCGGGGAAATCGAACGCCATCTGGTGTTCATGACCGATGGTGACACGGTAACCAGCAATCAGGGCTATACCGCGCATGGTGTTGGCTGGTGGGACCGACGACAGACCCGCAGCAATGCCGGGCCGAGCGCCAATATCCTAACGGCGGTCGTGAACGAGCGGACGAAAGCCCTTTGTGCTGCCATCAAGTCGAAGAATATCACATTGTGGGTTGTTTCCTTTGGCACAGGGGTAAGCTCCAGCGCGCAGTCGCTGCTGCAATCCTGTGCTTCTCCCAACCGCTTTTACGTTGCCGCCAACAGCGCCACTCTTATTTCAAACTTCCAGCAAATTGCGGACGAAATATCCCAATTGAGGCTGACGAAATGATAGGCGATCGATACTGGCTAGAACGGCTGAGAGGAGACGAGAATGGCGCAACAATCGTTGAATTCGGCCTCATCGCTATCTTGTTTGTATCTACTCTGCTTGGCTTCATGGACCTTGGGCATAGTTTGTATGTCCAGTCGGTGCTTCAGGGCTCCGTCCAGAAGAGCGCACGAGATGCGACGCTTGAAAGTGGAAAAGCGGAGTTGCAGCAATCTGTGCTCGATGCGGCAGTGAGGGAGCGCGTGCAACATCTTGCGGCAAACTCAACGGTTACGTTCTCCCGCCGATATTTCAGGGATTTTACCAAGGCGGCGCAGGCCACTGCTGAGCCTTATCAGGACATTAACGCCAATGGTCGTTGCGACAATAACGAGCCATTTCAGGATAACAACCGCAACACCGTATGGGATCGAGATGGCGGCGACAATGGGCAGGGCGGGGCAAAGGACGATGTGGTTTACACGGTCCAGATCACCTTCCCACGCCTCTTGCCCATCGCAAAGCTCATTGGAATGTCTGAGACGGTAACGGTCGAAGCAAGGACCGTCCTCGAAAACCAGCCTTTCGGCGAGCAAGGTGCATATGGACCGCCGACCGTGGGAAACTGCACATGAGGTTGATCTCGTTTTGCAAAAGACTTCTGGGCGAGCACCGCGCGGTAGCGGCCGTGGAGTTCGGCTTAGCTCTACCTCTCATGACCGCCATTGCTTTTGCCGGAGCCGAACTCACCAGTTTTGTGACCACGAAAATGCGCATCAGTCAGCTTGCCCTACATGTCGCCGACAATGCGGCCCGGATCGGCACCGGAACGGTCCTTGCCAACAAACAAATTACCGAAGCGCAGATCAACGATCTTCTGACTGGCGCGGGGTTGCAGGGAGATCGGCTTGACCTCTATATTCACGGTCGCGTCATTTTGAGTAGCCTCGAACCTGTCGCCAATCCCAATCCCACCAATCGTTACCGGATTAGATGGCAGAGGTGTCGTGGAAGCAAGATTTGGCCGTCCTCATACGGAAGGGCGGGCGATAGCAACTTGGCAGGCCTTACTGTTGGAGGTCAAACGGCGACCGCGCCAGACGATGGTGCTCTTATTTTTGTGGAAGTTGCGTATAATTACCAGCCGCTGATAGCACGTCTTTTTATACCGAAGGATCAGATCACGGCCATCGCGGCCATGACAGTTCGGGATCAGAGAGATTATGGCGGCGGTTCTAACGGCATCTACAATAATGAGAATGTCGTTCCTTCAACATGCTGATGGATAAGCAAAATCATGGATAAGTTCATTTACGTCGCTATTGGTGTAGGTGCATTAGTTGTTGCGGCAGTCGACCAGGTCGGTGGGGGCGCTCACGAGGACGCCGCCGTGCCGCAAAGATTTAGCGCGCCGCAATCCCCTGTCTCTAATCCATCCGATGCCAGTCCGTCGGTCGAATATGCCCCAAACTTCGTCCAACAACCGAACATCGATCAAGCCTTTAACCCCATACCCCGCGCGGAAGATTTGGGTGGAAGGGTGATTGAAGACCGTTTTCAGTCAGACGGATAGGGCAAGCTGGCGGGGTAGGCCGTGCTGTCCCAAGAGATGTATCATAAAACAGAATTCAACCCGACACGAAGAAATTTTGCCTATCGGAGGGTGAGGCTCTTGGGATCTAGGCGCTCCTTCGGCGCATAAAGCTCGCTGCTTTCTTTTGCCAAATAATTGGGCACAAAGGTCTTGAAGGAAGCTTTCGGCTTCCCGAGAAAAACATCGTCCAGGTTTATGAGGTGGGCGAATTTAACACCGGCTCGGCCGTCTTTGGTCCATCGCACATCGGCTTCCAATGGTTCGGCAAGGCCAATGTCGAGCGAGACTAAATCTCCAACGTGCAGTGGCAGGCTGGTTTCCACCATCGCTCCTGTGCAGGAAATGTTTCGCAGCCTGACTGTCTCATCCTTCCCTTGCGTGCCGATCCGACCTGCTCTGATGATCCTGCGCCGTTCGGCACGGTCTGTTTTGAAGCCGCTAACGATCGATTGATTAATCTGCGTGCGCGAATAGGCCGCTTGCGCATCCATAGGTCGTCCATAAATGTAGCCTTGGATAAGCGTGCATCCCAACTCACGGACGAGCGCCAGTTGGTCCTCCGTTTCGACCCCTTCCGCCGTGGTGATCATACCCAGATCGGTCGCAAGATTAACAATTGCTCTGATTATCGGGATGTTATTATTACCAGTGAGCGTAGCGCCCCGGACAAATGATTGATCAATCTTGATTTTATCGAACGGAATGTTCTTGAGATAGCCAAGGCTTGAATATCCTGTACCAAAATCGTCAAGCGATATCTTGACGCCGAGGCCCTTTAGCGTGGCGATGGCGGCGCGCGTCTTCGCAGTTTCATCGAGTAGAGCGCCCTCGGTAATTTCGAGTTCAAGTCGATCTGCGGTCACTCCTGCATAGGCCAATGCGCTAGTCACGAGAACGGGAAGCGCTTGGCTTGAAAACTGAACCGGCGAAATGTTCACAGCCACGCTTATGTGATCTGGCCATTTTGCAGCCTCGATGCAGGCGGTACGAAGAACCCACTCACTCAACTCTATGATCAGTCCAGATTCTTCCGCAATCGGGATGAAGACCGCTGGTGACACGGATCCGCGCACCGGATGTGTCCAGCGTACCAAAGCTTCAAATCCAACCAGATCGCCGGTTTGCGTGTTGACCACTGGCTGATAGGCGAGGTGAAACTCTCCCTTCTCCAGCGCCCGCTGCATATCCTCTTCGATTTGTTGCCTTGAGCGCGCTTGTTCGTGCATCTGGGAGGCGAAGAAGTGAAAGGTGCCTTTACCGGCTGCTTTTGCCGCATACAGCGCCAAGTCTGCGTCGCGAACGAGATCGACGGCCGAACGATGGTCATGATCAGATGTGGCGATGCCAATCGATGTCCCGATAGTGATCAAATGCGATTTAATAAGATAGGGCTGTGACAGGCTATGTATGATGTCCGCAGCGATGCTGGATAGAATCTCAATCTCGCAGATATCTGCAAAAACAATCTGAAACTCGTCTCCGCCAAGACGACCGACCTGTCCTCTTCCAGCAATAGAGGTCACGAGACGCTCAGAGACGGATTTGAGCAATTGGTCGCCCACCAGATGACCAAATGTATCGTTGACGAGTTTGAACCTGTCGAGGTCCAATATCATCGTAGAGCATCGCTGCCTGCGATGGGCGGCGGAGATAAGGCTGTTTTCCAGAGCTTGCCGCATCGTGTCACGATTCGCCAAACTTGTTAGCGAATCATAACGCGCCAATTGCAGCAGTTTGATCTCGGAATTCTTCTGATCCGTCAGGTCAACTGCGAAGCCAACAAAACCACGATATTGGCCAGCCTCATCGTGACTGGGTTCGCCTGTAATGGACCACCATATATCCGCTCGTGCCTTGGATTTTACCACCAATCCTTCAAACGGTAAGCGGGAGGCAATGTAAAAGCTCAAGCTCCTCTCCGAGGCTTCTTCAGCCAGGCTGGCGTCATTATCGACCAAATCTGAGAGGCTTGCGGGAAATATCATGCAATCCGCCATAGCGCGACTGATCTTGGGGCTGAGATATGCCAACGTCCCGTCGTCACGTGTTTCCCAGAACCAGCCCTTGCCACTGTCTTCATATTTTTCAAGCAAGCGCGTGGCTTGGCCGTCGGACAGGCAGGCACTTCCAATATTTGATAGTCGGCTTGGTCGCACACAGCCCTCCTCACCTTCAGTTTGGCATCGGGAGGTTGATATTTCCTTGCAATTCAAACTGTTGCCTGATCGTAACGGTTTTAGTAGCCGCGTCGCTTCGAGCAGGCCATTTCACCGACTGCGACGTCTGCTGTTAATATCTGACAAAATACGATGATCTACCAGTAGCGCAAAGATTTGTGTTAATTGTCGGCTTAACGCTGTCTCGTTCCCTATAGCGGACTGACCGCTCCCGAGCGCCGAAAAACCTGCCTCGAATGGCAAGAAGTGGCGCATTACCGCCCGGTAGTTCGTCGGCTTGCACTGGCCGATAGGCGAATGTCGGATTTGGAGCGGGGGTAGTTGGATAGCTGCCATTCACAAGATCGTCTATCGATCAGCCTCCCTAAAAACTGAAGCCTGTCTGCGTCGGCGGGGGCGTGGCGGCGTGCACCTCGTGCACGACGTAGCTGGGTTTGCCGATGGCGAGCCCCTGGGCGTTCAGCTTGACCGTCTCCGTCATGCTTACGTCCAGCGTTGTGTTTGGTGGAGCCGCGACGCGGTTGTGCTGGAAGTCGTCCACCCAGGACGCGGCCTTGTCAGTCATCTCGGCGTCGATCGCCTTGCCTTGGTAAAGCAACGACCAGCGCGCACCGCCCTCGTACTGGGCGGCCTTGATACGCACTACCCCACGTATGCTAGACACGCTCTCCGACGGCGGTTCCTCGGTGGTGATCGGCGGTGCGGCGATGATCTTGCTCGCGGTCCGGCGATCGATCTGTGCAACAGGCTGGTCGTCGTGCAGGAAGGTCATGTCCTCGTAGCCTTCGCGCTCCAACGGTTTGAGCACCGCCTTCACGTTCTTGGCCACGTCCGGATCGACAAGGAGCTTGGCCGTCTCCGTCGGCACTTGGATCGATTGGATACTTACGTCGCCAGCGATATTGATGATCGTAGTGCCGGTCTGGCTGCCAGTTGTGAGCGTCACACCCGGCGTCGCCTCCTGCTTGCCGCCGTAAATGTGCTTGAGCAAGCCGAACAAGCCCAGTCCCGATCCGCCAATAATGCCGACCCACTCGGCGATGTCCTTGGCAGTGGCGACTTCCTTGTGACCGATCAGGACGGCCGCTTGGTCAAAGATGGATTGGACAAGGCTGAGATCGAGTTGGAAGCACTGCTGCTCGACGTCCGCATCGACCATGACGCGGATCGAGACGGCGTCGCCGTTAAACTTGCGGTTTGCGATCTGGACGATCTCGGCCATCGCGAGAAGGGCGGGAGCGAGATCCTGCACATCCATCTCATGACCGGCCAGCGCCGGGCCGTCGTACCTTATCCTAGTGCGAACATGTCGCGCCATCTCCGCCATCTCAATCACCCCTTCCGCAGCGGCATACCACATGGCATCAGCCGCGCTAGTGAATAGCCGGGACAGCAGGAATGGCAACGATGAACGAAGTGCTTGAAGTCGTGGGCGAAGAGGAAGCGGACTACAAACTCCGGCTGCTGATCGATACATGCGTGTGGCTCGACATCGCCAAGGATTACAGACAGCGACCGACGATTGGTGCGCTAGAGGAATTAGTGAAGGCCGACGTGATCGGCCTCATCGTGCCGCAGCAGGTCATCGACGAGTTTAGTCGTAACAAGGAGCGGATCATCAAGGAGAGTGGGCAGAGCCTCGCCAGCACGTTCAGGCGCGTAAAGGACGCGGTCAGGCAGTTCGGCAAAGACGATGCCCGGGACGAGGCCCTGCGGCAGCTCAGCGATGTGGATCACCGTATCACGCTGCTAGGTGAGGCGGTGAACGATGCTATCGGCCGCATAGAGGCATTGTTCGCCGAAGCCGAAATCCTAGAGACCGACGACGCCACCCTGCTTGCTGCGGCTCAACGAGCCGTTGACAAGCGGGCACCATTCCACAAGCCAAAGAACAGCATGGGCGACGCTATCCTGATCGAGCTGTATGCTCGTGCGCTCGCCGAGGACGAAAGCGAGGGTCGCGATGTGTTCGCCTTCGTCACCCATAACAAGCACGATTTCAGCGCGCCTACCGGCGACGAGCGCCAGCACCATCCCGACTTAGCCGACATCTTCCGCAGCGAGGCCTCAATCTACTCCCTGAACCTTAACGCGCTGCTAAATGAGCAGGCACCAGACTGGCTGGAGGAGTTACAAGCCGAGTTCGAATATGAAGAGGAGCCGAGAAGGCTGTCTGAGATCGTGGGAGAGATCGACCTCCTAGTGCGAAAGATCTGGTACAATCGGCACTGGGGTCGCCGCATCGCGATTGACGAGGGGCACATCAAAGTGCTGCCGGACACCGAGTACTCGCGCGCACCTTACAAAGCCAACGAGATACTGGACACGATCTGGGCGGGTGCACTCGACTCAGCCAAGCGAACAGAGGAAGAGATCGGCCTCGAGAACCTAGGCCCTTGGTCCGATTTCGAATGGGGAATGTTGAATGGTAAGCTGAGCGCCCTGCGTTGGGTACTCGGTGACAACTGGGACATGCTCGACACGTAAGGGGGAGGCGCGCGCCCTTAGCCGCCCGCGTCGTATTGGATCATGTTCGAACAGTCATACAATTGCACCCCTATTAAGGTGTCCCGATTGTATCTGTCTGCGTCCTTCGGCCTAGTTGCAGTGCTCTAGGCCGGGAGTGTCCGCTTCCATGCAGAGGAAGATCGCAGTCGAATAGCGACAAGTGGCGCATTGCTGTCTGTCGGGACGGATTGGTTTCAGGCACGAGCCACACACAATTCTGCGGTGACCCTGTCACTCACCTTGTCAGAAAGACTGGTAAATGGCGGAATGCGTGATATTTACTGCCGGATTGGCGAGTTGCCCGACAACCGCAACCGAAGGCTTCTCTCAGGTTAGAGACTGCCCACCCGATTTTGCGGTACGTTCGGTCTCCAATCGTTCAACCTCCTTTTCGACGAGGCTGCGGATGAACTGAGCGCGCCGATTTGGGCCGATCAGATCGTCAATGCGCTCCGCCAAGCCATTCGGCAGACGAACAACGGTTGTTTTTACTCCGAGCGGCGGTCTTCCCATGGAAGTTTCGTAACCGACGATGACGCCTGTTCAATCACAAGTTGATTAAGAGATATCGGTTATTGATTAATGCCGTTCTTTTGCCGTATAAGCGATATCTGATAGTCCTTTGCGAGATGTGAGCGAAAGGACGTAGCCGATGGAGGCAGGGCAATGGCGAAAGGTGAACATCCGTCTGACGATTCGAAAATTGGTACATCTCGCCGCGCTCTACTACGCGGTTTGACCGTCATACCAGTTGCCGCGTCGGCAATTGCCTCGCCCTGGGAGGGCGCACTGGGGGCGCTTCACAAACGCTACGACGATGAACCCGCGAGGCTCGCTCGGACGAAAGAGGGGCGAAGCACGAGCCGCTTCCGCTATCACAATGCGGAACGCTGGATGACCACGCTGGAAGCGGATTTCCTCATCGAGCCGCAACATGCAAAGGAAGCGCTGCATCAGGCCGGTTTCGTGACCCAGCAGGCCCTGTGCGCCTATCTGCTGGACGTGGGCTTTGCTGATGCGTGGAACGCCAGCCACATGAAGCAGGACATCGCCAAGGCACTTGCCTACGCCAATGCGTGCGGCTTTGGCCATGACTGCCCTGATATGGCGCGGCTGGCGGCGGTTCTCTCGCCCTATTGGAAATGGGGCTATCACTATCATGATTGGGAGGAAGACCGGCCTCGCACGGGCGGGTTCATTCCTGTCACTATCACGCCCCTTGTGCGTGCCTTGGTAGATCGCGTGCATGACGTGACCGGCCACCCACGCCCGAAGGGTTTCCAACGTCGCCGACGGGAGGCGCAGTCATGATGCTGCGCACCGATGCCGATCATCTGCCCGCACCGATCCGGGACGAGCTTCTCTACGTTACGACAATCCTATTCGATGCGTTCGAGGAAACGACCAAAGGCCGATGCTCTGAACATTTCCGGGCGGGACGCATCCTCACCCTGATCCTGAACGGTCCCCATGCCGAGAAGGAATGGGAGGAGGTAGCGCCGGGGGAAGCATTCCGCCTGCTGGCCATCGTCAACTATCCCCGCCTTGCCCGCAGCGAACGCGACTGGCGGCTGGTGCGTGACCGCCTTCGTCGCGCGTGGGAGCATGGCGAAATTACCCGCCCGGTGCGGCTGAGCGTGGAAAGTCTTGAGCGGATCAACGGCGCACTTGTCGAGGGCGTCCCGCATTTTGTTACCATCGCCGAGCAGGGGATCGCACTCTACCAGATCGAGGGCTTGCGTCTGCAAGAGCCGCGCCGTCTGCCGGTGCGGGAACGGGCTATTCGGGGTGTGGCGGAGTTCATTCGGTGGCATAATCTCGGCACCGGATTTCTGGCGGGCGCGGCTTTCTATCGGAACCGAGGCGATGCGCCGATGGCGGCGCTGATGTTGCATCAGGCGTGCGAGCATTTCTATCTATCCGTCCTGCGGTCGATCAACCTGCACGCCCCGCGCACCCATGCGCTCGATGAACTGCGCGAGGCGGCGGAGGCGCTGGACCCGCGCCTGTGTTCGGCATGGCCGCGCGATAGCTGGTTTGAGCGCCGCGCTTTCGGCTGCATTCGCCGTGCCTATGTCGAAGCGCGCTATGGGCAGTCCTACCGCATTTCGGGCGAGGAACTGGCATGGGCGTTCGCGCGAGTGGAGATATTGCAGGTACGGGCAGCGTTCGCCTGCGCGGATCATCAGGCTTCGATTGCCGAAAGCCAGCCTGCGCCGATGCTTCCGCCGCCCGGAGAGCCGACGACAGCGATAGCCCTTTCCCGGCCCGCTCGCCCCGCAAACACGCTGCACCGTACATGGCGGATCGTGAGACGTGTCGCCCAGCCACAGGGCCGATTGAATCCGCTCATTCCGCTTCGCCGATTCTGGCGCTCCGACAGGTTCATGGACTGGGTTGACCATCTGCCCTTGGTGATTGTCTGCCTGTGCTTCTTCATGGCTGGCGCGGAGGCAACGCTATGGCGGGTAAAGTCTGCGCAAACCTTCCGTTCCAAACCCGCCGACCTGTCCGCCGTGCTGGACTTCGATGTGCGCGCAGACACGGTGTTAGGCGCGGTCATGGACGTTGCGCAAAGGGCGGGCTACCGGGTCAAGGCGAATGATGACATTTGGACGGTCCGATGGACCGGAGCCTATCGGGCCAAGGCGACGACCTTCGACGCGCTTGCGGACATTCTGTATGGCTCCGGCCTGTGTCCTGCGATCCGCGAGAGCGTCATCACCGTGCGCTATTGCGACAAGAGCAGCGCGCCCATGGCGGCGATAGTCGAGTATGATGCACAACCGGACAGCAATGTGCGCTTGTCGGTTTCGCGCTAACCGCCGTCCTGTTCCGCCTCGAACGCCCGCTTGCCCTTGCGCTTCCAAAGGGCAAGCGCGTTCGCCCGTTCTTCCCCGCGCAGTCTGTCGGCAACAGTGAGGAACGCGCCGTAAAGCGTGGCGCGATCATCGTCGGTCAGATCGACTAGCCCGGCCTTGATGACGAGGCCGCCCAGTTCGATCAGGTGCCGCGTGCGTTCGCGGCGTGCGACAGCCCAGTCCCGCATGTCGGTTCGCGCCTTTCGTGCCTCAAGCCGATGCCGCGCCGCCGTCGAGCGGGAGAGTGCCGCTTTGCTGGCCAGAAGATCCAACCGCAGGCTTGCGGCCTTTACCAAGAAAGAACGCCGCGCCCGCCTTGCGCCATCCCTCCTTTGTCGCACCATCTATCACCGTAGCGGCATGGAGTAGCACCCCGGCCAGTATATCGGCGTCGAGCGCATCGGCCCCGGTTGCGGTCACCAGTTCGCCAAGCCGGCGCACGCGCCGTTCCCTGAGCGCCTTGGCCTTGTCGGCCAGGGCTTTGAGTTCCGAATCAAAATCACGGGGTTTGCGCATCGCAAAGTCTCCATTGAGTGACGATGCGCCTATGATAGAAGAAGGCAGGCGGTGGCGCAGTAGAGTCGCCGGGACAGCCTGACGCCGCCTAGTCCCGTCCGAGAAATTTTCGAGAAGGGCGCGCTTATACGTCGTTCCGACGTGCGCTCAGTAGTGTAAATGGTATGTCGCTATGGCGATCTTCCATTTCTCCGTTCAGGTCATCTCTCGCGCGACGGGGCGCTCCGCCGTCTCTGCCGCCGCTTATCGTGCGGGCGAGCGCCTGCACGACGAGCGCCTTGATCGGCCCCAAGATTTCCGCACCCGCTCCGGCGTCGAGCATAGCGAAATTTTGCTGCCCGAAGGTGCGCCCGAACAATGGCACGACCGCGAACGTCTCTGGAACGATGTCGAGGCATTCGAGAAGCGCAAGGACGCCCAGCTTGCCCGCGAGGTTGAGTTCGCCATTCCGCGCGAAATGACCAAGGCGCAGGGCATCGAACTGGCCCGCGATTTCGTATCCACCGAGTTTGTGGATCGCGGCATGATCGCCGACCTCAATGTGCATTGGGATATAGGCGCGGATGGCCAGCCCAAGCCGCACGCCCATGTCATGCTCACCATGCGGGAGGTTGTACAGCGCGAAGACGGCACCGCTGGCTTCGGGGCGAAGGTGCGCGAGTGGAACGATCATGAGAATGTCGAGCGGTGGCGCGAACGCTGGGAGAGCCACGTCAACACGCGGCTGGCCGAACTCGACATTGACGCGCGTGTCGATCACCGCAGCCTTGCCGATCAGGGCATCGACCTTGAGCCGCAAAGCAAGATCGGCGGTCCTGCGCACCGGATGGACGCCCAAGGGTTGGAGGCCGACCGCGCTGAGATGCACCGCGAGATCGCGCAGCAGAATGGCGAACGCATCATCGCCGATCCGGGTATCGCCCTTAACGCCATTACTCACCAACAGGCGACATTCACCAATCGCGACATGGCGATGTTCATCCACCGGCATAGCGACGGACAGGAGCAATTCAACGCCGCCATGCGCGCGGTGCGTAATTCGCTGGACCTGATCGCGCTGGGCAAGGACGGGCGCGGCGACGATCGGTTTACCTCGCGCGACATGATCGAGACCGAGCAGCGGATGAGCCGTGCGGCGGACAGACTTGCGATGGACCGGAGCGATGGTCTCTCGGCGGTGGCGACCTACGCCATTCGCACCGCCGAGAGTGCGGGCCTTACCCTGGGGGCAGAGCAAGAATCCGCGCTGCGCCATATAACGGGCGAGCGCGGATTGTCACTGGTGCTGGGTTATGCCGGGACAGGCAAAAGCACCATGCTGGGCGTAGCCCGCGACGTGTGGGAGAGCGCGGGCCTCAATGTGCGCGGCGCGGCGCTTGCGGGCATTGCCGCCGAGGGGCTGGAGAATGGTTCCGGCATCGCGTCGCGCACCATCGCCAGTATTGAACATAGCTGGGCACAAGGCCGCGATCTTCTAACCGCCCGCGATGTGCTGGTGATTGATGAGGCGGGCATGGTCGGCACGCGCCAGATGGAGCGCGTGCTGTCCCATGCCGCCGACGTTGGCGCGAAGGTCGTGCTGGTCGGCGATCCGCAGCAATTGCAGTCGATCGAAGCGGGCGCGGCGTTTCGCGCGATCCATGAGCGCCATGGCGGCGTTGAGATCACGCAGGTTCGCCGCCAGCATGAAGAGTGGCAACAGGTTGCTACCCGCCATCTGGCCACGGGCAGGACCGGCGAGGCCGTTGCTGCCTATGCCGACAAGGGCATGGTGCATCAGGCCGATACGCGCGAGGATGCGCGGCGCGATCTGGTCGAGCGTTGGGATCGCGAACGGCAGGCCAGGCCCGACGCCAGCCGCATCATCCTCACCCATACCAATGCAGAGGTGCGCGACCTCAACGAGGCAGCGCGCGCGGCGATGCGCAATGCGGGCGAATTGGGCGACGAGCGCCAGGTAAAGACCGAGCGCGGCGAACGTCCATTCGCCTCTGGCGATCGTATCATGTTCTTGCGCAATGAGCGCAGCCTGGAGGTGAAGAACGGCACGCTGGGCACCATCGAACATGTGAGTGAAGGCCATATGTCCGTCCGCACCGATGATGGGCGTGTCGTATCGTTCGACACGAAAGACTATCGCGACCTCGACCATGGCTATGCCGCCACCATCCACAAGGCGCAGGGCATGACCGTGGACAGGGCGCATGTGCTGGCGACGCCGGGGATGGATCGGCATGGGGCTTATGTCGCCATGTCCCGCCATCGCGACGGTATGGCGCTGCATTATGGCCGTGACGATTTTCGCGATCAGTCCCGGCTTGTCCGCACGCTGTCGCGCGAGCGCGGCAAGGACATGGCCACCGATTACAGACAAGCCGACCCTGCGAGGGAATATGCCGAACGACGCGGCATTAGCTTTGGCGAGCGTGTCGCAAAAATCGTCAGGCCCATCGTCGAGAAAGCGCGGGGGATCTTCGACAATTTCCGGCCGAACATGCAGCCGCAGCAGGAACGCGACATATTTGCGGGCTTCCAGCCCAAGGCCGAGCCGCCCGCGCAGGAGCGGGCCGTTCAGCGCCAGCCCGAACATGACACGCAGCCGATGCGCGCAGGCGGCGTGCGCGGTGCGGCGGAGCGCTATGCCAAGGCGCTGGACGCGATCCAGCAGATGCGGGCGCAAGGTCTGGATGCCATGCCGCACCAGCGCGAGGCGTACGACAGAGCGCGCGATGCACTGGACGCGATCCGCCCCGAAGGTTCGTCCGACCTGAGCAGCGCGTTCCGCAGCAGCCCGGAGCTTGTCCGCGAGGCTGCCGAGGGGCGCGGCCAGGCCGCCGTGCGCGCGATGCAATTGGAGACCGAAATCCGCATCGATCCCTACAGCCGAGCCGACCGGTTCGTGGAAGGGTGGCAGCAATTGCAGCACCATCATGCCGAGTTGGTGCGCGACGGCAATTTCCGGGGCGCGAAAAGTGCCGCGCAGCAGATGGCGGGGATGGCGAAAAGCCTTGAACGCGACGCCCAGCTTGAATCGGTGCTGGGCCTGCGCAGCCGCGAGCTTGGGCTCGAAATCGGCCAGCAGGCGGGCCGCAGCCTCTCCCATGACCTCGCATCCTCTATCCCGTTCGATCACGGACGCGACATCAGTCGCGGCATGAACCGCTAACCCCAAGGAGACCATGACATGGACGACGAACAGAGCCTTTTGAACGAACCAGAGCCGGAAGCCCGGCCCAATGCCGCCGCCGAGGCGTTCGCGCATCTTGCGGAGCGCGTCGCCGGTATGGAGGAGCGGCTTGAAGGGCGCATGGCCGTGATGGCCCGCGCGCTTGAGCATATCGCCATCGAGAAGCAGAGCCTCGAATTCCCCGATTATGGGCCGACACTCGCCAAGATGAACGGCAATCTTGCGACGTTGGCGGGGCAGACCAAGAACATCATGGAAGCACCCGCCATGCAGTTGACGCCGGAGAGCATGGCGGAGCGGATAGACGTAGCGGCGGATGCTGCACGAGCGACGGACAAGGCGACCATCAAGAAGTCGCAGGAATTGCATCATCAAGTCCATGCGGATCAGATGCGCGCGGTTGGGGCCGTTCGGACCAAACAGGAACAGCGCTGGCAGATGTTCTATTGCGGCGGCGGCGTGGCTCTGGCCACGGCGCTTCTGTGGCTGATCAGAGGTGGCCGGGTTGATTTGAACAGGGATCTGCAACGGTTAAGTGGATCGTCTGCCGGTTTCATCGAACTGCCGATATGGGGCGTCATGTCGGGAGGGCGTAGCCGACCAGAGTGACGCCCCAT
>Ga0209231_1000146_pt1 | contig 50509 bp, 75 predicted proteins | sample Deesub45470m_DNA_FD_188086 | JGI IMG/M metagenome (GOLD analysis project Ga0209231, IMG submission 188086) | Deep subsurface microbial communities from North Pacific Ocean - 450_OLKR46/470m Metagenome (SPAdes) (version 2) | ecosystem: Environmental > Terrestrial > Deep subsurface > Unclassified ... | reverse complement strand
GCACAGATTGCTCCGTTTCCTTTGATGTGACGCCCTCGGATACACACCAGCCGCAATATCCATTTGCGTTTGCCACACTCTTTTGATGCGCATGAGAATCACCGTAGCGGTGTCCGCATCCTGGGCAACGAGCCGGTATTGTTGTCATCGCCAGTCTTTCCGATTAAACGGCAGTAGAGTTATTAGGATTCGCAGCGTTCACCTTTTCAACTCTGTATCCGTTATTAACAAGAAAAACTATTGCATTTTCAATAGTCAAAGAATTCTTATCTTTGAGTGATTGACGATGCTTTTCTTGCATAAGCTTATGCGCTTTTTCTTTTTCAGCGATTAGTACTGGATGATGCTGTTTGCACCAACCGTCTTTATAGTGAAGGCGCCGGCATTGGTAATCAATCTCACCCTTTTTTAGAGGGTGAACGATTTTTTGACAGCTAGCTTGTTTAGTAGAAGTCATGCAAACCTTTCCTATGTCTTTATCAATTCATCAACAAGTTGGTCGAATGGAACGCCAGATTCAATATTCTTGCGATACAGATCGGTAAATTGTCGTGCATTTAGTTTTCGTACTGCCTCATACCGCTCAGATGTCACGGAAAGTCGCTCAAGCTCATCGGCAGCCTTCGCGCCAACTCGCATCAAGGTTGCTATATTCTCGCTTCTTAACTGCTCAATAAGCCGCTTTGTGTTTTTCACATTATTTCCAAAAAACGAGAGTATTGCCGGGTAACAAAGCAAGTCCATTTGCCGTGTCGCACAGGTAGTTGCCAGCACGATCAGGTTTGGCTGTTCCGGCATCCACCCAAATGGTATTGCATCGGCCCGCATTGTAAACATCCTCAATCAGCAGATGCGCCTCGTATTCACCACACAATTCGTCCACCTTTGGCGTTCTTGCGTGATACTCGGATAGCAAAGTAATTCTACCGTCCTTTGTTGCAAGGAAGTCCACCCCAAGAGCATCCGTGTCTTTTAACGGATTCAGATAGCCAGCCAGGCGGCGAGCCTTGTTAAGCACTTCCATTTTCGAGCCTGGATAACGTGCTTTACCGTTTCGGCTGTTTTGTCGTGGGGTTGCCATGATTTATCTCTTTCCCGTTTCTTTAAATAGTGACTTTTGGGCCAAATGAATAGCACATATCCCCGTCATCCTTCACGCACTCTTCACACCCGCAAGACCAATCCGTTTCCCATTGATACACTTCGCCGCCTGTAGTTACAAATTCGTGAGGACCGTCGTGCCCTATCGGTAAAGTGCAGCCGGTAGCATCTTGCGGCTCAATAGGGCTATACCTCGGAAACAGAATCGAGCAAGTCACGTTAAGCCACCTTTCCCTTGTATTAATTCTGTGGATGAATCGGATTTAACCGCCAGTAATCCGCTGCATGTATTTCTTCTGATGCTAAACCATAATGATCCTCAAGCATTGGAACAACGGTACTGACAAACTCTTTTCGCTGTTCCTCGCCACCAAAGAAATTTCTGTCGCAATCAAAGTGTAGCGCCCCATCAAGCCCATGCAGGTTGCAACGTGCAGCCATTTCAATATAGGAAAGACCTTCATTGGCATGATGTCCTAATGGAGTTTTCAAAAAGCCTTCACCTCGGCGTTTCGGGACTAACACATCAAACCCTTGCAACACCCAGCAGTAGAGTAATTTCTTATCTGTCTTTTCTGCTTTAACGGACATCATCATCCTTTCCAGTGTTAGTGCTTCGACTTGCATGAATCGCAAGTCACCTGATCGAGAGAGCCGTCGCATCGTGTGTCGCACGGCACCGCGCCATCTTCAACCTCGATAATGGTGATCGGCTTGTGCCCACCTACCGGCGTTTGCCTCATCCCATATTGGGTCTGACCAAACATGAAAGCGTGGCTTGCTCCAGCTTTGTCTATGCTGACAAATTCAAAAGTCGATTTGGACTTGCCCAGCACGGCGGAAGGTCGCTCTCGCAGCAGTAATTCGCGCATCAAGAAACCCAGCAGCGCCAGAACAAGCATCGCCCAAAGAAATACATCAAGGTGTTCGTGTATAAGCGCGATCATCATTGGCCTTTCCGTATTAGTTGAACAACTTTGCTGCGTGCTGCTTGCAGTACAGGCCATTCGGCCCATGCCCATTTTTTCGAGCGCACTGGTGAAAAAGTACGCTTCTGCCTCCATCCGCGACTTCTGCTGCGCATTGAGCGTGGTCATAGGCAATGCCAGACGGACGGCCAGCCCATGCGCCATAACGCTTGCAAACAGCTTCAGCCTTAGTCGTAGGGTTGTCCATTACTCCGCGAGCCTTTCCCGGATTATTGCGTCTGACGCTGAATGTAAGCGCCAAGAGCTTCATAAAGTTCACGCGCTGCATCAATTTCCAGCTCAGAACCTATTTGTCGAAATTCAAGACCTTTGCGCTCCGCTACGCCAAAACCGAACCCGCCACCTTCTATTTCAGCGGCCATGATCTGCACAGATGAAATGCCATCTGTACTTTTCGCATCTACCGTCGTTACTCCGTTGTAAGTAGTCATTTCAACCAGCCTTTCCATTCAATCGTTATCGAGTACGGCCATCAAAATGAGAGCCATCATTGCTACAACAATCCAACCCCATGCCGACCAGGTTGCATAGTCGCTGAAATACCAAGCGCCATTTGCAGCAAAACCAGCTCCGACCGATATTACAAGATTGCGTAGCATCTTCGCCTTTCCAATCCAGTTAGTTGGCAATTGAAATATTTTTTCGTGATACATGAGCGCGTCGAACATTATTGATGCTTTCAACAATAAGCATCGGTTCCCGTGTTCCGCCCACAATCATTACTAACTCCCCATGCGCCAAAGTTTTATGCCGAATCCCTACATATTTGACAATCATTCCCTTTGATAATGGTTGTCGCCGGATGTGGCCGCATCCCGCAGGTATGCCTAATATTTCGTGCGAATTCCAGCCGAGAGCAATGCGTTTTTTTATTGTGGAGCATGGAATTCCATTCTGAGCACCAGAATCAATGAGAGGTTGTGGTTTGCGCTTACGTCTTTTAATGGCAGCAATTATATTTGTGAAATCATGCGGAACTGGTTTTACAAAGGGAAACACAAGCCCGTGTTTATCTGCGTAAGCCTGCAAGGTCTTGTTATCCACTCCAAGGTCTTTGGCGATTGCATTTCTTGACTCTCCTTTGGCGATCATCGCCACCAAATAATCATTTAGCGTCACACCAATTTCAGATTGGCATCTATAGTCAATCAGCGCTATTCCAACAGGATGTTGGTACTTGCGCAGTCTTAAAGCACGCTTCAAGCTGCTGTAATTAAGCTCAAGTTCATCAGCCATGCTATGTATAGACAATCCGCGATTTGCGAATTCTTTGGCAATCGCCACAATGGATTTTCGTTCCATTTTTTGCACCCGATCAATGGGCCAATATGCGCCATCCACAGTTATACCCTTTCCCTTATGGTTTAACCACGTTCAATTCAAACGGGCTGACGTAAATCATCCCTGGCCTGTAATCGGCATATCCTTCAGCGCGATTGCCAGCGAATCCGCCTTTGGGCGCATTCTTGATATGCCTTACATCGCGCCGCTGGTCGTACACCTTCACGCCACTGCCATCAACAGGCTCAAGCCATTCGTAGTAGGCATCCGCCGGCACAACACGGATAAACTTTCGCTTGAGTTCCGCGCATATTTGCTCGCGCTTAAATTCAACATAAGGGCCGTGATCGCCATACACAACACGAACATACCCAACAGCGAAGATCGCCCCGGTTTTTGTGTGAAACTCGGTTATCGCATCGCCAAATTCGGCAAGATTCTTTGCGGCCTCAACACGCGACTTGTCACGTAGTCGATTTGGATATATCGCCGTCGATCCTGGCGCTATAGCTTCATTGGCAAATAACTGTGACTGCATCGCTCATCCTTTCCAGGATTAGTTACGATATGCAAGCAGCGCTTTATCTACGCGACTCACATTACCCAGCAGCCTTTGGATTAGCTCTTTATCGTCTGAAGCGGCTTCGATAACTTCCAGCGCCTCTTCCTTGTAAGCCGACAACCAATGTGGCAATTTTGCTTCTATGTGATTTGGCACTAAAGACGGGTCATTAAGCGCCGCATCCGCAAGCCGTAAATTCTCTTCCAGCTTCTGCTCATTTGCTAAATTTGATGGTCTACTCATTTCAAAATCCTTTCCAGTGTTCTGAGCGATTCATGGTTAAGCCGCCACCGCTTGCTGTTCGCTCATGTAAACAAATTCAAGCAAAGCGTCGAACCACGGCGTACCGTCAAGACTCGCATCGTTAGAAGTGAACTTTTGACCTCCATCAGTAGTGCCGAAAAATCGGCCGTTAAAGCCATTAAACATCACCTCCATCGAAGTGTCGGCATGAATGAAATCAAACTTTACATAGTCGTTGCCAGCGTCAAACTTTGATGTGTCAATATTCAGATCACGTTCGGCGCACTGAGCCTTTATTTGTTCCACGGACTTGATGCCAGAAAATGTTTTCATTTCTACACTCCCACTGAGTTAATCGTATTAATTCCGAATTACAGCCGCATTATATCGGAGATAATCAGAGCGCGCAAACTATTTATCGTATTTTTTCGGAGATTCGCTATTTATTTCTCCGATGCAATCGGAAATCTCCTGAAGCGCACTCATATTCATCATGGTCGCAATCGCCATCAGCGCCAGCGCATAGTAACGCTTCACTTCAACCGACTGACAGATCGCCGTAATCGTATCCACGTTGACGCCAATCTCAACGGCTGCACGCGCCTTCGTCATCTTCAGGCGCTTGAGCCACGCTTCAAATTCTTTGCCTGTCATCAGATCACCCCCGCCACAAGATCACTCAAGCGCCGTGTATCACCCTGCACTAAATGCTTGGTTGCAGTCAGTGAAGACTGACCAAGAATCTCATTTATGGTGCGCAGATCAACGTGCTTACGGTGAAGCTTCACAGCCAGAGTGCGGCGTGCCGAGCTTGTATTGCAGCCTTCAAGCCCCGCGCCAGCCATGAGCTTATTCATCAAATTAGTGAGGCTGGCACAGGCCCTATAGGTCTTACCATTACGCTCAGTCACCCGAAATGAAAACCCTTCGCCGCCTTTAGCTAGGAACAGAGGCGAGCCGGGATCGAGGCCGCGATAACTTGAAGCATTAGGCTCAACGCCAAGCCCTTGAACAATTCGTTCATCCAGGTAAGCGTCAATTGCCGACACGAGTTTTTTATTCACCCACATGAGTGGCCTTGATCGTCCATTGAAAGCAATTTCCGCATCAATTTGCGTATCCTTCAGGGGCTGCCCTAGACCATCCATATATTTTTCGATGGTCAAGCTTGCAATCTCGGACGGCATCATTGCAGTACCGAAAAGCGTATAGATCAGCGCGACATTGCGCGAGGAATTTGACCCACTGGTTACGCGAGTCACTTTAATAAGATGATCGAGTTCTTTGTCCTCAACGATTTGCGGCTTTGCCATTTGGCTCCTTAAAACAGGTAAAAATCACAATAGCGAGTCTATCAGCCACGATGGTTTAACGCAAGCAAACCGCCATATATTGCCATCCAGAAAACACAGCTTGCTAGATTTTCTGCACAAATGAGGATTCAAGCTCGCACGGCAGCTTGATTGCCGGGAAATGGAATTCCTCACCATCGAGCCGACCGTACCGGAAACAGTACCGTACTGGATTGAGTATGCTCGCCGAATGACGGGCGTAAAAAAAGCCCCAGTCGTAATGACCGGGGCTTGTGATGCTTGGTTCTCAGCAAACGACGACAGCAACTCCAATACTTTCGAGTTCTTTTGCTATCTCGCATTGCTTGGCGGTTGGCGATTCAATCTTGGTTGTCACGGAAGTACCGCAGCCCTCAACAACCTTGATTGCCTCCCCATCCTTTTTGAATATCCATTCGGTACGGCCAAAAGCTGCCGGACGGTGGAGCGCCTTGACGCCCCGCTCGATCAGCCTGCCAGCCCATCCCGGATAACCGTCAGTCACCTTCATTCTGACTTGGAGCATACTGCCTCCCTTCTCCCTTCCGGGCGTTGATTCACCACCTCCTATACTCTGAAGATGGTGATTGTCATGATTTCATTGAGGAACGAAATTCGGATTAATAACTTCATATCCAGTATTTACTGCCCAATTAATCATGCGTTGCAGGTTAATATCGGTTCGAGCATTTTCTGAAACACTACAGCGAACCATATTGCCAGCCCTATACCCGTCAATAATCTTAAGTCCAAATCGCAGACCAAAACCGTTAGACGGAAGACTTTCAATAGCTACTTTCAAGTCTTTTTCTCCTTTTGTTTGACTACCATCCGAAGATGTGAAGTTATTGTTGTACGACTGTTCAGGCTTCAGGCGATAGTCCACTTCAACTGTTTAGGCGGCCAGCCACAAACAGCATTCAGATAGACAAAAGACTCAGGGCTAAATCCAGCTTCGAGACTTCTTCTCAGCTCAGAAATGCCGAGTCTTATTTCTTTACGCCGATCTGCCTTGTAGCGCGTCTTGTGTCTCATACGGAAGTTTGTCGTGATGAATCTCCGACACATCTCCTGATACTGTTCTACAGTTGCCATCGCTGGCTCCTTTCTACCCTGTCGGGTTGTTGATTACCACCACGATACTCTGTGGATGGTAAAAACATTGGTTTACGCCGAAGCTTCGGCGCCGGATGGCTGTACGACATCCAGACCGCGAAATCGATTCATACCCCATTCAGCAGGCAAGTTGTCGGCGATGAGCTCTGGATTTGTTGCGCGTATTCCTTCCAGGCATATCATGGCGGCGTGAAAGCCTTCCTTGAGGCTTTGGCAGCCGCTTATTGTCGCCTCGACTTGCTCAGCAAGCTTTGCGTTAGCTTCTTTGGATACCTTTTCGAGCAACCCATAAGCCTTCCCTTTTGCAGCTCTGAATTTGTGCACGGACGATGCGGGATCAATGATTGCCTCCAGCATTGCCAAAACATCAGGATGTTCGCCGAGTCCAAATTCATCAAACTGCGCCAGAGTCGCTTCGTCAACTGCTCGGCCGACGCTATCTTTCGGAGAACGGGTTAGGAATTTCTCTCTTGTGTTCATATTTTCCTCTTTCTGCCTTTCGGCTGGTTTGGTTGATTAACTTCTTGCGCTCGGTAATATCGTGCGCCGATAAAGAATTCACCACCTCCGCAGGGAGATGGCCCTTATAGCTGACTGCCGTTAAGTGCAGCTTGCTATTTTTTATCTGGCGATAAGGAATACAGATTGCCAGATGACCTAACAACTCCACCTGCCTCAAGATGCGCTGTTGCTCCCGGTGACAGAGAGTATTGACAGGCCCTTGTGCAAGGCATGTCCTCGTTATCTACAAAAAACACACCATCAAAATCCGGCATTGGCGACCTGCTTTTTGTTGCCATTCGCTTTTTGCCATTGATGTAAATAACTCTCCATTTATCTTCAAAATACATATTTCAAACTCCTTCGCTGATGGTAAACATGCTGTTATCCATGCACCGGACAGATAAGAACATCCCTGTCTTGGCATTGCGGGCAATCCGACATTATTTGGTGCTCAATGCCTGCGGTTTGCCCCTTCTCCCAGAAAAAAGCCAATGGCTGTTCATCACGATATAACGCCGGCATATCTCGGCCAGCAATCCCATCATGAAAGCCATCACTTTCTGCCGTGGCTAATGCTGCATACATCTCATCATTAACGCCATCTTCATCGCCACCATAGATAGAAAGCAGCAGCTTCGCTTTCGCAAAATCCAATCGCGTATTCAATCCACGCAACATATTCTTCTCCTTATCAGGGTTGATTAAGCCCTCGGAGATACACCAATCCCAGAGGGATTGATGCACCCTCTGGGTAAGTTAAGTTTTTCACCTATCAGCAGCACCGATGGTGATTCAGTTGAACTACTATTGCCAAAGTCCAACTGTTAGCAAGGCTGCGCCCTGAAACCACGTTCTTTCGGCAGCTTGCTTCCAGTTCCGCGAATGCGTCAACTCCCACGCAAAATTAAATATCAAGCAGATTGCAAATATCTCCAGCAATCTAGTCATTTTCGCTCCTTATCAGGTTATACCCTCGGAGATACAGCCAGCCCATGAAGGGACTGACTGCATCCCTCTAGGGTTGGTTTCTTTCACCGATCAGCAGGATTGCCGATTATGTAGCTACGCCGGGACACCAGAATGTGCCAAAGTGTTCCTTGTGCCATTCGTAAAATGTTCCTTTGTATCCTGCATGAAGCGCCTTGTGAAATTTAGGCAAGTGAGGATCATCCGGACGCGGATCTACATGCGTCTGATTTTCTTTATGGCCATCATTTTTTCTTGGCGCATATTGCAGCTGAAACAGCGGAAAAAGCTTATGGTTTAACGTGTTCCGATCGAAATAGTTATCGAACGTAATTTCGCCATCCCGTATGTGCTTTTCCAGAATCTCGGCTGCTCGTTGCTGGTCGTGCTCATCTCCAACTGCTGTTGCGATGAGAACGAGATTTTCGGAATGCAAATTGCAAGCCTCGTTCTTTCGATATTGCTGCCATTTTAATGACATTTTTGCTCCTTCAAGCGTGCGAGACTGAATCACAACGGCAATGTTGCATTGCTGCCAACTGGCATGCCAGGCGATACAACGCAAGTACACCGTGTTTAGTCACGTATTGCAGGGTTGCGTAGCGCCCCCAATTTTTTCGGTTTTGTGCTGCATGTTTTGCGATGTCAGATTTAGACATAATTCTCTCCTTGTGGATTTACAACTCAAAAATGCCGTCATAAGACGACTCAAATTCCACCCAAGATGCGAGTGAGAAAAGCGATAGGCGCAACGAAACGCGCATGGCTTTGCTCATTCTTTTGGTCAGGATTTAGGGTGGTGATGCTGTTGTCCGTGACGGACGGTTACTGCTCTTGGAATGCCGCGAGTGCGACTAGACGCGAATTTACATCCTGGCCCTTTATTTGTCAAAAGGTTTGCAAAGGTTTGCATTGGAGTTATCCGCCAAGATGGATTGCCGTTGCCAATATAGCCAGATGCACTGGATAGAAGCCATAACTCCACCATTTACCTATGCGGTATGCTGGAGATGGTATCGGCATGCGTAAGGCTGTCACGATGATGCCTAGCGTCACTGGAATCATGGCTATGGTTTGCCATTCCCATTTATTACACATGAAGATTAGGAATAGGATGGGGAATACCCAGATAGCCCACCAGCCATCACGAACGGGGCGATGGAAGGCAAGCACAAGCAAAGAAATCACCACTACGGACGCGTCTTTGGTTATCCATGAAAAGATACCAATGAAAAAAATAATAAGGAGTGGTACAAACGTCGCTGCACGGCCTGTCGCTTCATCGGCTATCACAAGGCTGGTCACACCTATTGCAAGCGGAAATAGAGCATTTCCTGCGTGTCCAGTGAAGGCTATAAAGGCTGGTTCAGATAACGCTGCGAACAACCAAAGCCTAAGCGCAAAGCGTCTGCGATCTGTTGAGAAATTTTCGTATCCATACGCCACCAGAAAGGCAAAAATAGGAATTGATATTCGTCCCGGCATACGTATGAATAACGCCCAGTCAGGGTTTGGGTGCAGTTGTAAGTACGTGAAAGCAAGATGGTCGAGCAGCATGGCGATGATGGCCAGTATCTTCAGGCGCGCAAGATTGCCAGATATATTAGACAGTCGTGTTGGCTTATAAATAAGTGTGCGATTCAGCATCATTTTCCTTGATAGACGATATTGCCTTGTTCATGAGTGAACCCGTGCTTTACATACCATTGCCTAAGTTGCAAACGACTCAACCCTTCCTTACCCATGCGGCGTATCGAACCTTTAACCGTAACCTTGTGAGTTCTGGAGAGTTTAATAAACCATTTGAGTGCGGCTGTTCCATCCCCTTGCGATAAGCGCATAGCCTCGATGTAGCTCAAACGGATCGAATTACCGAAGATGCTGACTTCAAACAACACCCTTCCCTTCCACACACGAAGATGTCGTGAGGCTGGATGGGGTTTGGTGCGCGATTCAAACTCTAAAAGAAAATCGGTTAGATTCTGCATTGTTGGTTGTAGGCGAATCATTCTTGATCATCCTCCCCGTTCTCAGCCTACGACTGCCGCTTGCGCGGAAAGGGCGGCGATTCCTGCTAGCTATTCATCACCGACCTGAAGGTGCTTTCCGCACGCTTCGGTAAACATCCTGATGTTTAGTCTAAATATACCGTCTTTGTATGCGTGTGCAAGTATCAATGTATGGATTATTTAGCGGTTGAAATAGATTTTCTTTGATGTATATTTAACCTGTAAGTTTATGGGGGAATAAAATGTCTGTGATATTTAAATTGGCTTTTTCGCGTTCCAGTGCTGCGGGAGTGGTAACGGACGGGTATGCGGCAACTGATCGTCATGTTTTGTGGAATCGTGCCGAGCTTGTATTGCGAAAAGTAATCAAAAGCGTACCCGGTGTACAGGAATTTGGTGATGTGGTGGTTGCGCCTGTCTCGATGGGATTAAATGAGCGCTTCAAGAATGATGGTCGTGTGTATCTGGAATATGTTGGCGATGATTCACGTAAGGTCGGTGGTTTAATTGATGTGGAAAATATGCACAGTAACGGGAATATCTAGGCATTTGGTGGCTCTAAAAAAGCAGCGCACGACGGCGCTGGAGAATGTAAGGGTGAAGATAGTGGCTTACCAGATGCGCGGCAAGCCTCCGTTCAGGCGGGGAAGGATAGCGCGGATGCCAGAAGGAAAGTGGGTGAAATTTGCAGATGTGGCGGTATTAGCCGCTATATTCGCAAAAATCAGTTTTAAGAGGCTTCGCCAAATTTTAAAACTTGGTGAAGCCCCCTGTGGCTGTCAGCCAGCAAGGGGATTCATCAAGGTCTTATCCTCATACCGCAAGGACTTGACCGTTATTTTCAACTTTGGCCTCGGCGGGTTTACGACTCCGCTTTGGCTTTGGCTGTGTTTTCTTATCCTGATACCCGAATCGTTTCCAGGCTTCAGGGTCTATCGACAAAGGCGATGCACGCCCTGTCTTTATGTTGATGAACTGGCCATGATGTGTGATATGCCCATTACGGAACAATTCCCACAACAAGCTGCATGCCGCCGTCGCCATCGAGCTGTTGATGAACAAACTTTGACGAGCCAGTGCTTCAGCCATGCTGCAACTTGGGCCATCGTCCTTATCATCCAGTGTTGCGTCAATGATTTCAGGAATCAGGTCAGCTACATGAGGCAAACGATTTCCACGTTTGACGCCTGTAGCGACAACCTGCCCTAAAACATATTGACCGGAAGAGTTGGCATTGCCAATATCCAGATAATAAGAGCTTTGCACGCCATACAAACCGCGTTTTGTTGCAGCAAGGATTGCATCCCTGCCCTTCCTGTTGTCAACGCAGCCAATCACGAGGTCTGGTGAATTAAACCGTGAGGTCTTCATCACCTTCTCTTGCAATGCGTGCCAGTTCGTTCCTAGCATCATGTTACAACGATTAACCAGCACTTCTGCTTTCGGTTGCCCCAAATCGCTCAACCAGAAGTTTTGCCTTCCGATATTGCTTGAGGACACCGTATCTGGGTCAACAACTACAACTTCCAATCCAGCAGGATGTCCTAGTGCGACCATTGCGTGATGCATTGAGGCCAGTCCTCGTAAAACATGAGAACCGGTTCCACCTGCACCTACCAAGATTACCTTTACCGCTCGGGTGAGCAGTTTCGGTTCGATGTTGTGTATCATCATCTTCTCCTACCCTTTCGGGATTTTCAAAAAGGAAGTGGCAAAAAAATTCCGTTCGCGCAGAGGCGAAAAGAAACTGTCACCTCCGGTTGATCCAAATTGCCAATAACGCCAGCGAGTTTTACGTCGCCTTTGTCGTCCTTGTTGTCCGTCCTCGAAAAGAAGCTTTTCGTTGTGCCGTGCGAGTGCAGGTCAATTACCATGTGCTCTCCGCTCTCCAATGTAGGCAGAATGGAGGTCACATGACCATGCCCAACCGATGTCTCTTCAAGCATCATCAGTTTCCACAGGTTCGTCCGTTGATTCCAGACAATCCACGCGGCACACTCATTCGGACTTCTCACTCTGGCTTGCTCGATGAACTGAGCAACCATCGCTCTTGGCAGCTTGCCAAAACCAAATCGCAGAACTTCACTGGTTTCCCCGTATGGAAGCGGGACGCGCAATGCATCTGAGACTTTGATTCGTGCATACATCCAAGCACGACAGACTTCTAACCAGACTCCGTTTGAGGCGACCAATATACGATTGCCCGGCACGGATAACTCTTCCAGTTCAGAGAAGCGAGGAACCATTACCGTTGGCATCACGCTTTGCAGCGCGAAATCACGAGCGTCCATTCTTCACCGTCCTTTCAAATGCCTGGCCGAGTGTTTCACCAGCATCCACCAATGAATTAACCGGGAACTTACGGCCTTTCATCAGCGCACGCCAGAGAGCGAAGATTCCGCCCCTGTACTTGGTCAAAGCACCTTTTCCCCATTGATTCGAGTGAGTCGAATAGGAGTCAAAAAAAGCTGCCTCGTATGACGCAGGCTTGAACCGCATCGAGCCTTTCGGCATTTCGACGTTTCCGGTACATATTTTCCCGCCTTTCCATACGTTTAGGAACGGGGCGACGTACAGTGGTGTATTAGCCGAAGGACGTTGATCGTCCTTGATGGCAAACACATACCAGCTTGTTTTCGTCACCATGAATACCAACGCCGGTAGATTGGCGGGAGCATTCACTTCCGATTCCGCTATATCCTTGCATCTGAAAAACACCGTCCGTTTTTGAGGTTTGCACCACCAAACTAAGTGGTCATTCCCTTTGGCGAGGATGTTTTCTTCGATGAGTTCTGCCGGGGCATAATCTTCCGGCAGCAGGCTTTGCATCATTTCAACGAGTCCGATTTTGGAAACCGGAATACCCGCTGCGATGGTGCGCAACCCTTTATTGTTGCTGTTTATGTCATGCACGGAGGCAAACACGCTTTGACCCGCTTGCTCCTTGTACAACAGGATCGCGTGAGCCAATTCGTATTGCTTCTGGGTGCCGGACATTATTGCGGCTGTTACTTGCATAATGTCTCTCCTTATTGGACTTCACCGATGCAACGCATCAGACGATCCATGTGTGTATAAAGGGAAAATCCCTGCTCCATCTCCGTCTTCCATTTCTGAAAGGCTAAAGGTTCAAGCGGGATCTCACTTACTCCGTAGAGGTCGGTACAATCGCCTCCGTATTGCGATTGATCATAAATATCGTCAAGAACCCGACTTGTCTGATTGTTTTCGCCATCTTCGATGTAACAAGAGAAATAAACTGTATTTCCGCTCTCGTAATAAGGCATGGAGGCATCTAATTCAATCAAGTCCATGATGGACAAGATGACTTTTGCCGTTTCGCCTGCTTCGTCTGAACGTAACGCGATGCGTTCAACTACATCGCGTTCCAGTGTGTCACTCTTTGTCAGATACTCTGGGTAGGCATCAAAGAACGTGCTTGGCAATAAACCGCCGCCGTCACGCTCATCTTCTTCCATATCCTGTGCTTCCATTTCTTCGTTGAGGTCATCATCGTTGTCGCATCCTTGCCAATAAAGGTAGGTTGCCTGATGAAAAGCCACATGGGGAGAGAATGGTGTGAATGTTCGGTAGCCGGCACGCTCTGCATAAGCAAAAGCCGTACCTGCTAACCCCGGATGTGCTGCGTCCAGTTCTTCCAGTTTTTTCTTGACGCTGATCATGGGTGTCATCTGGCAGGAACGAAAACCTATGTACAGGCATTCCGTTTCAGCAGAGTTGGCACTTTCATAATCCATTTCAATATCTTCTAGTTTGAGTGCCGCTTGCAGCTCAAAGTTGTCTAACACCGAAATATCCGCGCAGTGCCGTGAGGCCCAGACGGATAGTGCTTCAACAATGATGTCGCGTGCAGTTGTTTTGTCGTTAATGTTAAGTTCATCATCACCAACCAAACTTGCACACAACTCGGCAGCTTTTAGCCACTTTTCATCTTCATCCCACACCGATTTGACTGGGATGGATTTGTCGATGTTAGGTAGCGTCAAAAAACAAGCGGCAGCGCCTCTGGAGGCGGGAGCAACTTGTCTTCGACCCGTGCGACTTGTGACAGCCGGACGAGTTGAATCAATGCGCGTGCGCATAATTCTTCCTCCTGTGTGGAAGGCGGGCCTATTACTAGCCCCGCCTGCTTGGTTGATGAGTCACCCTTTGATAAGGCGTTTAGCCTTTCTCTCACTGATGACCCCATAATTTACTCCTTGCCCTTAGTCCCGATACCTTTTTTGAAGGTAAAGGTGAGCGTATTCCCTACCTGTTCCGGCCCCTCTATGGAAGCAGAGATCAGTTCAGGGTAGGCGGCAGAATAGACATCTCGCACCTCTTCCAGTGACAGCGCACTGCCCGGATCGGGAAGTGCCATGCCACCGTATGAAAATGTGCGTGTCAGTGCGGTTGTGGTGATAGCCATGTCGTCATCCCCCCCTTATGCCCATAAATCTGCTTCAGTTTCAGCAGGCTTTGTGGTGGTTGAGGAAGATTCGGATGTGGCAGTAGAACAACCTTCGTTGTCGTCATCATTATCATCATCAGAACTGTCATCTGCTTCGCCCGTGGCAGCCGACTTCGCTGCTACGGTTTTTGATGGTTTGGCGATAGATTTCTTCGCCTTTTCCGTTGCTTCTTTTTTTGCAGCTTCGAGAATTGCTTCTGTCGCTGCAAATTGCTCGACGAGAGACAAACGCTTGCCCGAGTAGCTGGCCAGAATGTCTGCGAAACCTTCATCCAGTTCAGCCGGTGTTCCGGTGAGTGAAAGAGGGGTGTCGAGCGCACCCGCTACCTTTGCCCCTTTCGGGGTGACGGTCACGGTGAGTGTGCCGTCAGGGTTCCCTACCAGAGTTAATGACAGGGATGCGAGGTGTGCCAGAAATGCGCTGAGTTCTTGAAACATGGTGATTCTCCTTTTCATAACGAAAAAAAGGGACACCTACCCCCAATGGGGATAATAGTGTCCCCGATTGGGTGAATGCTTCTTACTGGTTTTCTACTGGGCTTGCAGGACTTTAGGAATCTTGCCTTCGTAAACGAAGCCTTCGATACCCATCAGCGCCTTAATAAATTCGTCCTTTTTACCGTTTTTCGCTTTGGCAAATGCATCGCCGAGCGCAGTCGTCAGTCCGAGTTCTTCTGCGACTACCTCGATCTCGCTCTTGGTGAGCAAGTCAAAGAATTCCGCATCAAGCTTCCAGTGTTTCTTGAGGTCCACATTCATGAACGCCATCATTTCCGGCAGTTGGTGCTTATCCACAGCATCACAGATTGTAAGAACAATCCCGGACAACATCTTTGCGCGAACAGCATCGTCAGCCTGTTCAACCAAAGTCGCAGCGTTACCGATTTTTCCGGCAATGCCTGGACCTTCTTGATTGGTCAGTTTTTTGAAAACCCCTGCCAACTTGGTTGATGAGACATGTGAGCCACCTGACACGATCATTGCACCGAGAAGCATGCAAAGATTCTTAGCGGGATCTGCGAACAGCTCCGCTTTGAGTGCTTTGCGCCAAACCTTCACACGATAATCCACGACCCGTTGAGAGTCCTGAACCGTTGTGACTACAGGTTTTGCGGCAGTGGTGGCAGCGGATTTCTCCGTACCCTTCTCTGTCGCTTTGGCACCGCCTGTTGCTGGAGTCGTCACCGGCTTTTCAGCCGCTTTCTTTTCCGCCAACAGATGCTCACCGACCTTCTTGGTATGACAGCCTGTGTCAAAGCATTGCTGCTCGTACACGTTGCCGACTTTCCCTGGCACCGCACTGATTGCTGCGCCATACGACTTACAGCTACGACACGCGGCAGCTTGTTCAGCTCCAACACCCGTTGCACCTTCTGCAACGATTTTGATCACCGTGCTGTTATCGCCCGGACGGACGATGACAACGCAAGGGTAGTTCTCAGCCAAGGATGTTTTCTTGGATTCGAGTACCGCTTCGGTTTTCTGGTTGAAGCAATCGCTGTTGGTGCAATTCCCGGAGGAAACTGCGTCAGCGAACAAGGCTTGTTGGTTGCTGCTGTTATGCGGGCAACCCGCACAGTCCGTTTTGTCAAAAATCGCTGTGTCCATCGCAAGGGCGTGTTTCTCAAGACCGGCTTTGAACTCCGCTACAGAAGGAAGCGATGGGCGAGCCAGAAGGCCAGCAATCACTTTTTCCTGTTTTTCTTTGGTGACCGCGGCCAGTAATTCTGCGTGTCCAAGTTGGATTCGGCGTTCATTGAGGGCTGTCATCACTGACGGACTACAGTTCATTAAGCGCAGGCGGTTGTCGAGCATTGCTCGCTTCCAGCCCAGACGTTTTGCCGCTTCGTCGCGGTTGCCTTCGCAGCTACCAAGAATCTTGGCGGCGGCGGCGGCTTCCTCGCTTGGCGACATATTTGCTCTCATCACATTTTCGATAAGAGCGAGATCGTCTGCTTCTTCAGAACTGATGTCCTTGATGATGGCTGGAATTTCGTAGTCATCACCAAATACTTTTTTTGCTGCACGAACGCGACGTTCGCCAGCAACGATCATGTAACCACCACCCTCGACCGGACGGACGAGGATGGACTGAATGACCCCCTTAGTTGCAATTGAGTCCTCCAGTTCGGCCATTTCAGCTTCGTCAAAATACTGACGAGGATTCATGCCGGCTATGAGGGTTCCAACAGCGATGTGGGAAATTTGTTGTTGCATGGTTTTCTCCTTAAAGGTTTGCTACTCAAAAATGCCGTCATTTGACGACTCAGATTTCCACTCCAAACTGCGAGTGAGAAAACCGATAGGCGCAACGAAACGCGCATGGGTTTGCTCATTCTTGTGGTTGGGATTCTTGGAAGGTGCTACGTTGTCCGTGACGGACGGTACTGCTCTTGGAATGCCGCGAGCGCGACTGATGGAACTTTACCAATAGGAATGTGTTGAGTCAATAGTTTGTAGAATTTATTGACATCCTCACTATCAGGCGATGGCTGCCGCTTGCGCGGTAAGGGCAGAATGATGGTAGCTTGTAGCAACGTCAATGTCTTACATCAATTGCAAAGACGTGTACTGGTTCCATTCCAAAATGAGGGTGAGTTATTTGCTTTATTATGTAGCCGTTGTACGGCAAGATTAGCCTGCGTTCCAAATCGTCGCGTTTTGGGTAGCCGCGCGTCAATATGATTCGCTTGTACTTCTTCGCATAAAGCCTGGCTCGCCAGTAGTCATTTACAAGCCTGAACTCTTCGGTTTTGGCTCCGGCCTTGATCTGGTCGAAATACTCTCCCTTGAGCGGCAATATTAAGTCCATAGTCATGCCTTCCATTTTAGTTTTTCGCTGGTGGAGGTCGCGATTCAGTATAGAGATGAGCCATCAAATGTATCTTACTGTCCCAATATCAGTGAATTGAGCATCACACGCCTTTTGGGTCAGTGTGGAGTAACTCGGCTGTAGTTACGGCGTTTGCAAAATCAATTAAGCTTGGTTCACGCGTCCACGCATCAATCAAATCACGGATACTCGGTACTTTTTCTGCGGCAACGCGAAGAGCGACGGTTTTTGCCAGTTCTTCTCGCGTAACACCCAACTCATATTGAGCTGCGAGTTGAAGCAAATATAGAACGTGGTATGGATTTTCATCAATACAGGCTATCAAATCGTTATGCGTGTGCTCTGCCCTGCTTATACCTGTTTCTTCGGCCATAATTAACCTTTCCTAGATAGCGCACGGGCCATCAACCCATACAATTCCACTAACAATTGAGGCGGAATGAATTACCCCAGAAACATTGATATAAGTGTATCCGTTACTTTTAAATCTCCGCGCCATTACCGGCCTGAGACTCACAGATCCATTCGCATCCCGATCCACGCTTTTTTCTTTTACCGACAGCACTCTTGTTTTGAGTTTCACGATTCACCTTTCCGAGTTAGCCACCTTGTACCTACACGGCCAAAGATTTTCGCATGTGTTTTTCTCGCCTAGTTGCGAGCAATCATATGTTTTAGGGCCAGTTCCAAATAGATATTTACCGTCCACAGAGCAAGCGTTGGCGGCTAACTCAACATTCAACGCGGACTGCCCTACAGCGGCCTTGCTATTGTCTGGTGGTATTTGTTCGTTCATCTCTCTTGATCCTGTTTGGTGGTGGGCAGCTCGGTTAATTCAGCGTTATGCGGCAGCGCTTTGTTCATGCGCCATCCGCTTACCAATTTCCGCCGCCGCTCGAACGATGGCCCGGCGCGTGGCAGCGTAGGGATTTGTTCCGATATATCCGGCGACTTCAGTATCCCAGTTGAAATATGGAGGACTGAGGTTGCACTTCACCGCCAGACGTAGCGCATCGCCATCGTTTTCAAGCGGATTCCATCCGAGTGGATAATTACACTCCCAGCCAGACTTGTTCCCAGCGTTGTTTTCCCAAAGTCCAGCAGCTTTTGCTGCCAATTCAAGCAATTCACCGTCGTTCACGATCTAGTCCTTTCCATGCCATATACGAAGATGCTTCGATGTTGGTGTATGTCTGTTTGCGCGGCAAATACCCCCATAAAATTGATTATGTGCGCCAACGTATCAACGTCAATTTTTTTATGAAAAGTGTATGCATTGTGATGCACAGTATAAATCATTTATAAGTCGGTTCAACCGTGTTTAATTTAGGCCCTGATCACTAATTTTGGCCTTGATTGCGTTTTATTGTGATGTATATTTGATACATCAAAAGGAGATTAAACGCATGAATATCTTAAATGACATCCAGTTTTACATTACCCCCCCTACTCTTGCAAAACGCGCATGGGATATGTTTAAAAACCGTAATTTTCAGAGGGTGCTTGAGCCATCGGCCGGAACGGGTGAATTGGCCCTCGCAGGGAAGAGAAATTCACTCTATGGCAACGAATTATTTCCTGATGTCTGTGAGATTGATGTGGAAAAACATGCCATTCTGCGCAGCAAAGGTTTGAACGTGGTAGGCATGGATTTCATGAAATTCACATCAGGTGCAATTTATAGTCACGCTATTCTCAATCCACCCTTCAAATATGGTGTGCAGCACACGTTAAAGGCGTATGACTGTCTCTGGGATGGTGAAGTTGTGTCAATTATCAATGCCGAGAGCGTGCGCAACCCCTGTACGGCAGAGCGTCAATTGCTGAAAACTTTGATCGAGAACTGTGGTTCCGTGGAATTTGTCGAAGGTGCGTTTGCGGTGCCTGAAGCGGAACGTAAAACAAACGTCGAAGTCGCTATCGTGTATTTGCGAAAAAAAGCCAATCTGGACAAGGAAATTTTTTCGCCTGTGATTGATTCGATTTCGGTCGATGAAATGTCGGCATCAGGGCTGGCGGGTAACTACCGAGATGCACAAGAAATTGCTTTATCAAATTCCTCTATCGAAAATATGGTGACGGCCTTCAAAGCCGCCGTAAAAACCATGCGCGAAGCTGTCATGGCAGAGGCGCGTTCGCAATATTATGCGCGCTTAATTGGTGAAACAATGGCGGTGCGTAATGGAGATGGTGTTACAGAAAAAGCGGATACGTCTGTTAATTTTGTACGCGATACCATATTTAGGCGCTACATAGAAATCAAGGATCGGGCATGGTCTGCCGTGCTTCGTTCGTCCAATGTGATGAGCAAGCTGTCATCAAACGCGCAAAGAACGGTCGAAAAAGAATTTGATTCCATCAAAGAACTTGAGTTTTCAGTGGACGCGATTTATGGTTTTTTATGTGGCATCGTGGACAGCCAAACGGAAATTCAGATGCAAATGTGTTGTGATGTCTTTGACCTGATTAGCCGTTACCATGAAGATAACCTTGTTTATTTCAAAGGCTACAAATCGAATAGCAAGCATCGAACCTGTGGCATGCGAATCAAAACAACGCGATTCATTTTGCCCCGCCATTCGGCTGAAAGTTATCAGACCCAGTTGGGTTGGGATTCGATGAGGATGTTAGAAGATTTCGATAAAGTCTCGGCACTTCTTGACGGGAAAATCAAGCCGGTCGTTGGTTTAGTGGATGTATTCTCAACGCAATTGGCTGCGCTGCGCCAAGGTGAACGGATAAATTCAAGCTACTTTTCAGTGCGTTGGTATCCCGGCGCATCCACAATCCATTTTTTTCCGCGTGATAAAAAAATGATTGACCGTTTGAATCTTTGGGTAGGACGGCGGCGTGCATGGTTGCCACCGACAGAAGCCGGTGTTTCATCTGATTTTTGGTTGCAGTTCAATCAGGCTGAGAAGTTTGATAAGGAGGTGCGTGCCGAAATCAAGAAGGCAGGGCGTGGTCAAGGATGGTGGAAGAACCCCTTATACATGCTCCATTCCAATGAGGGATCATCACGGGACGAGGCCAATGCGGCGATAGATACTCTGCTGGACACGGTGCTGGAACGGCATGGCATTGATGTTGATTTCAGGCTCACCGATGGAACAGAACCAACCAAAGTTGAATTATTGCAGCTTAAAGCGGCTTAAATGCCATTGCTGGGAATGTACTAATGGAAGGTGGGTGTTTTTTCTAGCTAGATAATGAGCAAGCCTCTGAAAGAATAATATGGACTTTAAAGCATTTATGCGCGGGCATGAACAGACGCAAATCCATCTGCATACTGCGATAATGGGTGCGTCTGGGTGGAAGGTAGGGCAAGCAAATGCGTCCCTGCTTGGGAAGCCCGCTGTTTTTGTTTATTTATACGACTTACGGACAAACTTTACATGGATGGCTAATGTGCCGCGTGATGAGTTTGTCCGAATGAGTCGCATGAGCAGTAATGATGGTGTGTTAAAACAGCCATTGAGGAATGCCCTGGGTTCGCTGTTGTTTGATGTGTCGAAAGGGTCACCTCCTGCCCCGGTGGAAGGGGTGGATTGGGAAACGATGCTGGCTTACTTGTTGATTAGCTATGCAGGGACGACAAACACATGGCAGCAAGCGAATTCAATGCGTGAAGGTGGTCATTTCGTGGTGCTTAATTATCGCAAGAATGCGAGTGTTACAAATTCCCGGTTGCGCCCTTTTGTGTTGTCTGACACGAACAATACGGCGCTTACTACTTTAGATTTGCAAAATTATATCGCGCAGGTCATTGAGATCGACAGTGCGCGACATCCTGAATGGTTTAAATGAGCAGCGTTAGAGTGGCGAATGTTTTATCTGCTGGAGAATGTCAGAAGAGATAATCGCTCTCGTGATTGAGCTTCCCCAGTTAATGTATCCGGCTGGCGTAAAGTGCTGGCCATCGCCGCTCATTGTTGGCCACTCGCCCGGCTGAGACATTTTAAGCGAGTCCACATAAATGCAGGGCGCGACAATTTCTGACAAATACTCTGACATTTCTTTGGAGCGCGCAAAGGTCTTGCCGTACCTTCCGCCTTCCGATCCCCAGGCCGGGCCGACCCATACGCAGGAAACGCCACTGGCTTTAATACCCTTGGTTAAAGATGAAACCTGATCCCATATCCATTTTCTCGGCATCGCAGGCTCTTTATACGCCGCCATAGTGTCGCCGTTGACCACGATGATCAGGTTGGGCTTGTACTCAGCAACCAGATCAGCCAAAGGTTGCGTCCTACCCGCCTCTGTTGCTCTTACCCTTACCCTGTCGTCCTTCAGCCTGAATGCGCTACCGCACGGCGGCTGCATGGTTGTCATCCACGCGCCAGAGGGTGTCCCACAAGCACCGAAAGAATAAACTTCTGCGCCCTGTTTTTGAAGGTCGTCATGCAATGCTGTGATTAGAAAGTCCTTCGATGCCAAATGGCTGTCACCAATGACCAAGGCGGTAATTCCAGCTAAAAGCAGACTCATATTTTTCCTTTTTTATAGTGAGATTGCGACATACCAAACAACCACCCCAAGTACGCCCGCACCCAGTTCAACCAATACGTGATCAAAAGGGATAACTGACTTGCAATCAGAACATTTTCCACGAAGGAAAACATAACTGAAAACAGGGATATTTTCATACCAGCGAATATGATGTTTACAAACCGGGCATGCTGAAGGGGGGTAACTAAGCGTGCGAATTACGTTTGTTACATTCCGTTGTTCGAGCAAAGGGAGTCTTGTATAGGCAACACCTATAAAACTACCCATCACCGAGCCGTAAAAAAATACACAGAAGAGTTGCAAGCAAACCGGAATCATCAGTATCAGTGCGTTATTGTAACGCGGTCATTATAGAGTCGAAAAGCAGCAAAATCAGTGAGGAAAAGATTCGGTTTTAGTGTCTTTTCCTGCACTGCATAGTTTTTTTCGACTTGACATCCTGCTGCTCACGTCGCCGACGAAGATCGCGCCATAGTTTTCGACCATACTGGTCGTGAACTTGTGGATCGCGTCGTTGCGCTTGTTCTTGATCCTGGCGTGAATCGTCTTGACCAGCCGGGTCTTGTTCGCCGCTGGGCACGGGCCAGCTTCTCCGCGAACTCATGCTTTGGACACTCTCTCCAGAAGAATTATGCGCGTTGCGTCCTGATGATGCAGCGCCGGAATGGTCGATCAATAAAAAATCGTGCTTTATTCATTTGGATGTCCGACATGAATTGCCTACCGTGGGACAGTTGGTGCAGGAATTGAAAACGCTACGTGAATATCTTGACGGTGAAAGTGATGGCATCTTATTAATTGTGGTTCATTCAATGGATGACAGTGTGCGAGACATCCTAAATAGCGAAAAGTTTAGGGTTTTTCAACGCGTTAAAATGTTGAAGTAGAAAGGTAAAAACCCCGGCAGCATAGCTGCGCGGGGCTGGTATTTCTATTTCTATTTCTGTTCGTTTTGCCATTCTCCGCATGTGGTGCAGTAGGCATCGTTGACGCCTTGGTTGTAGCCGACCTCGTGCGAATCGCAGAACTTGCAAACATACCGACCTTCAAGGTATGTGTTTTCAGTCATGCTGCCATCTTCCAGCTTGTAAGCGTGGCCGCAGCAGCTTCCTTTAGTGGATGTAACAGCATTGGTGGCAACCTCGCCAATCCAAAAGCCAATTACATCCCAATTGATACCAACCGTAGCATCGTGCCGTCTGGCTGCATTCTCCAGCACGGACACACACTGCACGAGAGTAATATTCACTCCCATTTCTTCTGCCTTGGCCTGCACATCATCTACAGACCAAATATCATGCAGTTTTCCATCAATCATACGTGCCATTTGCTTCTCCTATTGGTTAAACCCTTCGGAGATACACCGACCCATGAGGGTGATATACCCTCCGGGTTGTTTAAATTATTCACTGATCAGCAAGGTTGCGATGGTGATTGTCATGGCCCTTATGTCTGGTTTCAATCACACATACGGCTGTGCATAGTAAGCATCAGATTCGCGTTTGATCTTCGCCCACCGAGCTTCTTGCATAGTTTTAGCTTCTGCTTTGTCACCCTTGTACAGCCAAACCCCGCCTGTTAATCGTGCGTTGCCATGCCCGTCACAAAGGTGCATCCATCCCATAGCTTGCAAATGATGAGAGTTTTCGCTTTCTGCATGGATTATTTCAGTTTCAATTCTTCCCTCATTTAGCGGCAGGTCTTGCAATATGCACAAGTTCCTTATTTCTTGAGGAACCACGATGGTCAGCCAGATTGTTTCCGAGCTGTCATCGCCAGTTGATTTCGAGTGGATCTCAAATCGTTCTTGAGCCACACGGAACAAGTGTCCGGCCACTTCCGCTTCAGCGTAACCATCCACTGATGCATACAGAGGCGCACCGTAACGGTCTGGACGCGGATACTCAGCATAAAATTCTCTGCAAACACCGTGAAAGCGCAGCGTAGCGAGTTTCGTGCTGGTCAGTTCTTGGCCAGTGTAGTCACCGACCGTCTCCACAAGTAAGTAAGGCTCATCTTCGTCTGGTGAGACATAGACGATGACTTCCGCTGTGTTTTCCTGCGGGATTTCATCTACGATGATTTCATCAAAGAGAAAAACCGTTGGTTGACCAAACTGCGCCAGTGCTTTAACCAGTTCTTCCTGGTCAAGCGTGCTGTTGTCGATTTGGACTGTAAAGATGCTTTTTTTCATGTTGATCTCCTTAAAGGCTTGCTACTCAAAAATGCCGTCATAAAGACGACTCAAATTCCACTCCAAACAGCGAGTGAGAAAACCAATAGGCGCAGGAAAACGCGCATGGGTTTGCTCATTCTTGTTGATGCTTTTCTGGGAGGGTGATACGTTGTCCGTGACGGACGGTGATGCTTTTGGAATGCCGCGAGTGCGACTGGGGTAGAAAATAGCACCCACTCAAGTTAAAGTCAACATGCTGGAGTGGGTGTTTTTTTAAGAGGTTATGAGGACGCTTTTTGCGTTGCCGCGTTTTCGTAGAATTTAGCTGGAGACACCAGTTTGAATGGTTCTTTGCCCGGTATCTGTGCATCTGGTCATGTTTTCGTTAAGGGTGTCGTTAGCGGCCGTTGCGTATCGCTTGTATTTAGAATTAAATGTATGCATCTCTGATATATCGCCAATCTCGGAAGCAGAGGCAAAATTTAACACACCATTCCTGCTGAAGTATTTTTGGATAGTGAGTTTTGTTTCAGCCGCGTCCATATCCTGAAACGCGCAATCCATCGTAAAGTAAGGAGGGAAAGTGCCTTGAGTATCTGACATCACCATACATCGTATGGTGAGAGAATTATCCTCTTTCATTTGAGGGTGGCACAACATCTCTATCTTTGAAATATCAATTCCAAACGAGCGCAAATAATCTATCCGTTCTTTAACAATCATTTCTGCTTCAGCAGGAATTGTTATGGTTTTCGTTAGGAAAAATGCTTTTAATTTGTTTTCATCAGTCATAAAAATCTCCATAAATTAGTCTGCAAACTTCGTTTAAATCGTACTGGAAATAAATAGCGAATCAAGTGCTGCGCATAGGATATTCTACCTTGAATTGCTTTGCAAGTGATGTATATTTGACACATATAACAAAACACTTGAGATGCACAGCATGAGTTCAACAATCCTGACAAATAAAGCAGCCGCAGCATTTCGTCATCCGGTCACAGGTAAGGTGATCTATGCGTTGTTCTGTGAAAATTATGAGAGCAACGTCACGCCTAAAACGCCTGACTGGAGTTGTTTTGCGCTAGGTGAGTATGCTGATGTGATGAAGGTTGTGTTCAATTACGCGAGTGCTTGCGAAGGTGGTTGTTTGCGTAGTCGTGCAGGAGGAATCAAGCCAGAAAATCTGATTGCCGACTTCAAACGCAAAATGGAAGCGCCTTTTGCGATGCCGACGGATGTTCGTAAAATATGTGATTTGGGCAGGGACCCTGAGATTAGGGATACAGCGCAAAAGCGTCTGTCTGCAATTGGGATAGACGAGGCGCGGATTGCTGCAATATGCGGTGATGGCCTGTTTGAATTGAGCTTGTCTGAGGATGCCGATATTGCGCTGGTTTTATGGGGTGTGGATGGGGTTCTGGGTCGCCCATGGCGTTTAATTTCTCATGGGGTGGTGTCAAGGATGCATCAAGATAAATCGTTGGGCGCGAAGGTGAATGGGTATTACGGCAAGGGTGTGGAGGAATCTCTTGATGTTTTGGCGTACCGGCTTGATAACAATAATCGTCTGGTGAAGGTCGGTGAAGGTGATTTTTATCACGCCGGATGGCAGTACAGTGCGGTAGGTAATTTTATTCAAGGTTATGCGTATGAAGCAGAGATGCATAATGCTGGAGCGTCTAAAAAGCTGATTGCTGACTACCGTGAAGTGCTCACGAACGCGCCTGAAATGGTGATGGGTGTTGAGGTTGAAGTGACGCGCCATAGCGAAAACACGTATCACATGCAAAATGCAGATTCGCTCGCAAAGTTGGTTGGCGCATGGGATGGGCAAGAATCCCCACCAGAGGCATTTCGTTTCAGTCTGCATACCCTCGATACCGCTGATGTTTATTATCTGGATTCGTTGGGTATAGACCAGTTGAAATGGGTGATGCCCACAAAACCTGTTTTGCATCGTCAGCAAGGGTGTTTTTTTTAGTTTAAGCTGTCATTTGATGATGTATTAACGAAGTTTTTGTGTTGACAAAATATCTGCTTTTCATTCACTATAAAAAAGGGTGCTACTCGGTGCGCCTGCCGCTCACATGGCCAATTCGATAAACTGAGATGCAGTACCAAAAGCTCATCGTGTGTGTATTCATTTCATTGCGCCCGGTGAACGAGTGAGCCGTTCTTCTTGAGTGGTGCTTGAAAGGATACATCTTGATTACGAATAAATTTCTATTGGCTGGTATGGCTGCCAATATTGATACATCTCTGTTTAAGGTATGCCCAGATGTTTTAGGTAGCGCCATTCTGGATTCAGCAAAACGACACGCAAGATTTTTTGAGAAGACATGCCCTGATATTGGGCATCGTAAAATGCTTGAGAAAATTGCCGATGTTGCAGGATTCCCGAACTGGCACGCATTTCAAACGCTGGCGATAAAACTGACCAAAGTTTATGCCCCACCCATGAGGGGTTCACGCCCATCGGCTCCAAGTAGCGTGTTCGAGCCGTTCGCGCCATCTGTGCCATTACTGATTAGGGTTGGCGATGATCTCCCTCCTAAGTCTGGCGAACTTAACGCCATGAAAGAATTTGGCAATCGCTTGTCAGTCAAACTCAATACGTCTTATGAAGAAGTGATGGATGTGCTGGCGCAATTACAAGGAGCCGATACGTTAGCTGCCTTGATAGAGCGAACGCCTGTAAAGAGTAAATCGCCGTTTTATCGCTTTGTCACATACGAAGACGGCAACGGGCGGTTTGATGCAACAGCAGCGTGCTGGGCTTCGGTTGATGAGCTAGATGCTCTATGGCAGAGCTACGATGACAGAACTAAAGAAGAGAAAAAGCTTGCTCGGAAATTCTTAGTTAGCACTTTGGAAAAGCGGCCCGACTTTCTCGAAGGTTGGCTGGCCTTAGCGACAATTGAGAAGTTGGATGGCAATGAGGATAAAGCTGGACCTATCTTCGAAGCGGCCATAAAAAAAGCTAATGATTTAATCCCAAAAACGTTCAAAGGTAGCATTGAGTGGGGGTATATAGATAATCGCTTCTATCATCGGCTTCTCTACAATTACATGCGCTGGCTGGCTGACCGAAGTATTTTCTCTAAAGCAATTCCTTTGGCTCGCAAGCAACTACGCTTGAATCCGCCAGACAATCTCGGTGTACGCTTTGACTTACCCTGCCTGTTAGCAGCCAATGGCCAACACGAGTCCGCTTCGGTGGCGATGCGTCGCCTGGAGAGAAAAGATGCCAGAACCGATGCTCATCCATTGTTGGTGCTGAGCATCTGCAATCTGGCAGCAAGAAAAGAAGACGACGGCATTGCCTATTTCATACGTGCATTATTCGAGTTCCCCGCCCTTCGCCCTATCATTTTGGATAACACGATCCCCAACTTGGACGAAAATAAATGGCATAGGGGCGTCATCCCAAGCGTAGAAGACATGTGGTTCGACTACTACATCGTGGCAGAAAAACACGGAATTGTTGCTTTTATCTTAAAGGAGATTCTTCAAGACCCGCGTACTGTGCAAGGTGAACAGCATGCCGATAAACTGTATCAAGAAACACGAAGCAAGCTGCATTCTGTCCATGATTCTTCCGCAACGATGGCCCCTTGGCATGACGGATCAAAGAAGATGGCGAACGAGTTAATGCGACAACTTCAGGCTGAGCCGCAAGTTTGAAGAGGATTGCCGGGGATGTCAAAACTAGCCGAATTTCATCGTAAAGCGACTGAACGGCATGAAAAAAACCGCTAATCTCAGAAGAAAGGCTGTTTGGTTTGTTACGTTGATTAAGCGTGTTTTACGCCATCATCCTTGTGCTGCTCGTTGCTGATGCGTGTTAATTCGCTACGAACTGCCTTGTATGCGCCGGTTAAAGGAGCAAAATACAGACGAATAGAGTTCACGATAATTCTCTTGAAGTTCGTTTTCGCTTTCATTTGGTCATTTCCTTTATTAACTGCCAGCTTGACGTTGCAATATACACAATGAACAGGATTATGTCCACCAACAGCAAGCCGTGGGCGGTGTATTCCAATGTTTGTTGAGTAAAATTACTCACCCCAAGTCCGGCAACGTACTTGGACGCAATATCCAGAGCAACAGCTATCGACCCAAGAAACACAAATACGAGTGTCCCAATTACGATGTGCCACAACTGCTCTTTAACTATTTCTCCATGAGTCATATCTTGCTTCTCCTTCTCCAGTTAAGTCCTTCGGAGATACAACAACCCTCAGAGGGATTGATGCATCACCTCCGGGTTGTTTGGTTAATTTTTCACCACTTAGAACAGATTAAATTCCTCAAATAAATTGATGGTGCCATTCTTCAATCGGTCGAAGAACCCTTCCCTCAGCTCATTGCGTTGCCAGTAGCTTACTTCTCAGTGCAACGACGTGGTTGGTGATGCAGGGGCAGCGATGATGCACTTTAGCTTTGCGTCATATATGAATGCCGGTCACCTGCGAAATTGTATTGGGTGCGTCAATGATAGCGCAGCGTAATGGTGAATCAACTGTGAGTTAATAATACATTGTGTGAGCTAATAATACATCATGCTAAACATTCAGACATCGAGTAACATGTGCAACTAACGGACAACCAATCGCGTCAGTACCCTTCTCGAATTATTTTTTCCGTTTACACTTGAAGTTGGTTTTTGTTGCGTTATGCTTAAAATGTCGAGAAGCAATAGACAAGGGCAACATGGGAAGCTAAAAACCGAAAGGTTCTCAATTTCCTCCTCCTGGTTGAGTTTGAACGCCCGTGCTTGTCCTTGTCTATTCCTTATGGAGAATCAAATGTCGCAGCAAGACAACACAACCTGCCAGCACCGCATCGAGGTCAGCGAACCGAGTGTGCTGTATAACGCTTCAACGCCTGTACCTCGCTGTCTGCTGAAATTACCTGATCATTGGAACGAAGGCGCAAAACAAGCAGGCAGTTTGCGATGGATCGGAAGCGGCGGTTCGCCGCTGGTGTTAGGATGTTGTGATGTGAATCAATGTCAGGCAAAGCAAAACTAACAACCCCTTAATAACCTGTTTTTGGCTAGGATGATTCATTATGAACAAACATGTGCAATTAACGGACAACCCTCTGAACGAGAACAGCGCTTCTCTCCTTCTGTCTGTGCTTGATTCTTCTGATCTCTTTGACTCACCCCATGCATGGCGTGATACCCCTGTAATTGCATTTTCTTCGTGGTTATCGAGCCAGCCTTTGGCTGAATCTACGAAGAAGGTTCGCTTGGCCATGTGGGGGAAGTTTTTGCGTTATTTGAGTCATGCTGGTCTGACGCTGGCTGATTGCGACGCGCAGCATATCGCCTACTTTATTACGTCGTTCGGGCTGGAAAAAGAACAAGGTTGGCGCTATGTGAAACTCATCGAGCGTGTCTATGTTCATCTCAACGGTCTGGGTGTGAATTCAATCAATCCGGCGCGAAGCGCCGGAAAGAAAGGAGTGAATACACGCCGGAATGATCCGATGCGCTTCTTAGGTAATGAAGAAAAACAAAAATTAACAAAATTTCTTTCCGCTAATCTGCTGGCCATTGAGGAGGCGCATCAACAAAATAAAATAAAGAAAATGAAAAAAAATGAATTCGCCGTGGCCTGGGCGCGGGCACGCGACATTGCAATGGTGGCGGTGCTCTATGGGGCGGGAATGAAGGTATCTGAATTGGTGCGGTTGTCCGTTAGTTGCACATCTTATCAAGAAGGTGTTTTGGTGCTTCCCCGGTTGAAGTTTGAGATGGAACGCCGTATCAAACTTATGCCGCTGGCTATCGAAGCCTTGCGTGTCTGGATGCTGTACCGTGAGCCGGATATAGCGCTGGGTCTTGTGCTGTTCCCTTCGGTTGTCGCTAAACGTCGTGATGACCAACGCACTCGTACTTCTGCCATGCACCCTTCTACCGTCTTTCGACGTACTAAAGGACTGCTCGAAGTCGTGGGCATCTACGATGCCCGTACTTGTTGTCAAACCCTGCGCAATAGCTACGCTGGCCACTTAATTGATACCGGAGCAACAGACGATGATCTGAACGAGGCTATGGGCTTCGTAGGGGATTTCTCAGCATCCAAAGTGCGGCTAGAATATGCGCGATTTAAACAACGGGATGGCATGCACTGAACGAACCCCCTCCTAGCCAAAAAACAAGTCCTCTTACTGCGGTGGCTTGTTGTTTGGTCGTCCGTTAATTGCACATATTCGTTTAAGGACATCTTGATACTCAATATTTTTATTCTTGAAGAAAGTCGCGTGTGGGCTTTCAACTCACTAGGGAATGAGGTGGTCTTCGGCGGATTCATGACGGTCTTGCAAAGCCGTTGCATCACTCGCCCTGATTGGACTGCTGCTGTGCAAGCCAAGACGCTCGCTGGCTACCGACCGCTGGTGATGGATTTTGAAGTCAGCGATGTGGTTTCATTCAAAACGGCTGTTGCCGTGATTCACTCTCTTTGTTGCCATCGCTCATACTTAACCCTATCTCGATGCCATCCTAAAGAGGTGTTCATCGTCTGTAACGCCATTCTTGCCGTGAGCGATCCGGATTACTGGGGCAAATTCCCTTTTATCCAAATGCTAGCCCAACATTGGCTGGACGGACACAACCGCAGAGCCGAAGCTGCTCTGGCTAAAAAGGTGCATGAGCATCAATTCGTTTCCGGTGCCAAGGCATTTTTCTGAGGGGATATCCGTTAGTTGCACAACCTACAAAGCTTGAAACGCAGTTTATATGATGTATATTAAACTCATCTAATCAGACCAAGAGGGTGTCATGCAAGCGCAGCTTTCAACTGACGTAAATCCTGCAAAGTTAATGCAGCAGCAAATCGAGTTTTGGCCGCAAAAAGCTGTCAAATCTGAAAAGTCCTATCATGCGTATCAGGTGTCAATTACACCCCAGGTTTCCTCGATGCTAGCTGCCGGCGCGGTTTGTGCAGTTGGCGTGTCAGGCGGCAAGGATTCGGTCGCATGTGCAATGCGGCTGGCAGCCTATCTTGATACCATCGGACATACTGGGCCGCGTGTGCTCATTCATGCCGATCTTGGTTCGGTTGAATGGAAGGACAGCTTACCGGTTTGTGAACGTCTGGCTCAACAAATCGGTTGGGAGCTTGTTGTCGTTCAGCGCAAAGCTGGCGGAATGATGGAACGCTGGGAAAAACGCTGGGCAAATAATATTGCCAGGTATTCTGCTCTCGAATGCGTGAAGGTCATTTTGCCGTGGTCAACACCCTCCATGCGATTTTGTACAAGCGAACTTAAAACAGCTGTGATCTGTTCCGAATTATCCAGACGTTTTAAGGGTCGTGACATTCTATCTATAACAGGTGTCCGCCACGACGAAAGCGCAGCTCGTGCCAAAATGCCCATAGCCAAACCCAATGCCAAACTGACCAAGAAAAAAGTGGTTGGCGTTGACTGGAATCCCATCATCGAGTGGACTACCCCTGCCGTTTTCGATTACATCTCCGAGTATGACGGTCCGCTTCATGAAGCCTATTCCAAGTATCACAGCTCACGGGTTAGCTGTGCCTACTGCATCATGGGGTCTATCGCTGATCTTAAAGCCTCTTCTTCCTGCCCGGACAACCAAGATATTTTCCGGCGCATGGTTGCTTTAGAAATTACCTCATCATTTGGTTTTCAAGGCGGCAGGTGGCTTGGTGATGTTGCGCCACACTTGCTAGATGACGCAACGCTCTCCCTGCTCGCTCGTGCGAAGCAGTTACATCAAGTTCGTGAACAAGCTGAAGCACTGATTCCCAAACACCTTTTGTTTTCCAAAGGCTGGCCAACGGTGATGCCTACCTATGAGGAGGCCGTGCTTCTAGGGGAAGTAAGGCATGTTGTGTGTTATCTTTTGGGTATTCCGGCTACTTTCATTGATCCAGATGAAATTTTGGCGCGTTACCAACACCTGCTGCAAGGTGCGCGTGCTTGACCTTCTCATATAATTCCCCTGCTGAATCCTTCACCAGACAGCACGGAATCAACGGCTTGATTTTACATCTGGCATCTCTGGTTGCGTTTCACTTCTATCAGGTAGATTTGAGTTTTTTTATCCAAACCGCCACTTGATTTGACATTCGCGCCCTGTAGTCTTATTCATACAACATCCTTGTGTGCGTCCTGTACCAGAGGAAAGTTGCGCGGATTATTTAAGGAGGAATGATGGAAGATAATAAAGCGAAGGCGCTTGCCGCTGCACTGAGTCAGATTGAGAAGCAGTTTGGCAAAGGTTCGGTGATGCTCTTGGGTGCGGGTGATACTTCACAAGACGTTCAGGTGGTGTCCACTGGATCGCTGGGGCTGGATATTGCCTTGGGTGTGGGCGGATTGCCGCGTGGTCGCGTGGTTGAGATATATGGCCCTGAGTCGTCCGGTAAAACGACGCTCACCCTGCATGTCATCGCGGAGATTCAGAAACTTGGCGGAACGGCTGCATTCATTGATGCGGAACATGCGCTCGATCCGCAGTATGCAAAGAAACTTGGTGTCAAAGTCGAAGACCTGATGATTTCGCAGCCGGACAACGGCGAGCAGGCTTTGGAAATTACCGACATGCTGGTGCGCTCCGGCTCAGTGGATATTGTGGTCGTCGATTCCGTTGCGGCACTGACACCCAAGGCTGAGATCGAGGGCGAAATGGGCGATGCGCAAATGGGCCTGCACGCACGCCTGATGTCGCAAGCGCTGCGCAAATTAACCGCCAATATCAAACGCTCCAATACCCTCGTTATTTTCATCAATCAAATCCGCATGAAAATCGGTGTGATGTTTGGCAATCCGGAAACCACCACAGGCGGCAATGCGCTCAAGTTTTACGCTTCGGTGCGTCTGGATATTCGCCGCACGGGTTCTATCAAGAAAGGGGATGAGGTCGTGGGCAATGAAACCCGCGTCAAGGTCGTCAAGAACAAGATCGCCCCACCCTTCCGCGAGGCGCGTTTTGACATCATGTTCGGTGCCGGCATTTCACGTGAAGGTGAAATCATCGACTTGGGCGTAGAACACAAAATCGTTGATAAGGCGGGTGCATGGTACAGCTACAACGGTGAGCGCATTGGTCAAGGCAAGGACAACTCACGCGAGTACCTGAAAGAGCGTCCAGCTCTCGCTACCGAGATCGAGAACAAGATTCGTGCGGCGGTCGGTGTGGCGGCTACACACGCACCTATTGTCACGGCAGGGGTGCGGGAGGTGGAAGAAGCCGAGGCGTAATGCCGATGCGCCATAAATATGCGATACCGTGCGTTTATGGCGTTCCTGCTTTGTGTACCCAGTTTGATTAGGTAAACTGCACGCGACCTATTTCGTGTGTTTTAACTCTGGAGCTATCGTGGCCAAATTCTTGAATACCAGCGCAACAAATTACTTCCTTGAAGAAATGATAAAGGGCGCGACTGACCGACTGATCCTGATCAGTCCTTTTCTGAAATTGAACGACCGCATGAAGGAACTGCTGTCCGACAAGAACCGGCTGAAAATTGATGTTCGCATTGTTTACGGCAAGAGCGAATTGCAGCCACAGGAGATCGAGTGGCTGCGCGGTATGACGTATATCCGCACCAGCTTTTGTAAAAGCCTTCATGCAAAATGTTACATGAATGAATCCCTGTGCATCATCACCAGCCTGAATCTCTACGAGTTCAGCCAAGTGAACAACAACGAAATGGGCATTCTGCTGGAGCGTGATGTCGATGCTGCCTTGTATAAAGATGCGTATGAAGAAGCACAGCGCATCATTCGCATTAGCGAAGAAGTCAGGATTTCACTGGAGCGCGTGGCCAGTGAGAAAGTGTCTGCTACGGTTTCAGTTGCTACAGTTGCGACACCTGAGCAGAGCGAGGATGAGCAGAGCGAGGCGCATGACAAGCTCACCACCTCAAAGTTGAGCGCACAACTCGGTTTGAAAACCGATGCTTTTTTACAACGAGCCACCGACACTGGCTTTCTTGAATTGCAGGATGGCAAACATAAACTCACGACCAAAGGCGAGCAGGCTGGCATTGAGCACATCGCACGTTCGCGTTTCGGCCCATATTTCCTCTGGCCTCAGACGTTTCATCCGGTATAGCGTTTCCATGCTCTGCCCCTATTGTAGATAGTTCGGTGATCTATCGGCGCAGTTATGGCATGATTTGGCTATGCCACCCCTATGATGCTTATGTTGGAACTCACAAAAATAGCCCTACCCATGCGCCATTGGGCAGGCTGGCCAAAGAGTTGCGAGAAGGCAAGATACAGGCGCACGCTGCCTTCGATCCGCTCTGGCAAGGGAAAATGCGGCGTGACCAGTGCAGTAAAACCAAAGCGCGTCGTGCCGCTTATTCCTGGCTGGCCGAGCAGCTTGGCATCGAGGTTAAAGCGTGTCACATCGGTCAGTTCGACATTGAGCTATGCCAACGTACTGAGGCGGTTTGCCTTGCCATTCTCAACAACTCACCAAAGGAAATCCATGCCGCACAATAATCCATTCCTCGCAGGTCTTGAGTTGGTCAAACAGAATTCCGGCACCAGTGGTCAAGTCGCGTTAGCCAAATGCATTCTGTCGCTCTACAACTCTCAACATGCTTTTTCTATAGGCGAGATCCTTGCCCCTCTCGATACTGATTACACAAACTGTGTCCTGGCGATGATTAAGGCTTATGCCGAACACGGGGAAACGGCTGAGTTACGCAAAGCCGGTGAATGGGTAGTTAAAGACTTTCCCCGACTATGTGAACTGTCCAGTGCCATGAGTGATGCCCGTTCTCGGGTTAAGCGGGAATGGGAAGCTGAACACGAAACCGAGATGCGTCGGCTTTATCCTGATGATTAGGATGCTCTAAAACTCCGCAATCAGCGATCGCGCCAACAGGTCAACCCGCCTGAACCTGTCTTCAGGTTTAGACGCGAAGAAATCTTGTGAAGTTGATGCATCGACCTGAATTCTTTTCCCCTCTTCCTGGAATAACTGCCCGGTTCCTGCACATTTCATAATCGCTGCGCTGTCGCTAAATATTCGTAAATGCTTTGCGATTTCTTTCATGAACTTCATACTTGATGGATCGTCTGGATTAACAGCTTGGAGCATCATTTCCTTCAATACATATTTAGGTGATATTTTTAACAGACCAGTCAGAACCAACGCTGCGCTCCATGCAGCCATCTGTTGACACGCTATACCCGCTTCATCATCACCTAGGCCATTGCATGTTAGGTATTCAAACGCCGCATTTTCTGACGAAGATGATTTGTTAGGTGTGATGCGCGCCTTGAAGCATGACAGATGCCCCATAGAAAATAATGCCTTCCCGAACGACACGCCTGGCGTTCCGAAAAACAAGGTTAGGTTCTGCCCGAGCAAATCAAACGCGAGCATCCTCTGTTCTGGGTCTTTGTTTTGGTCGTATTGGAAGGACAATACAATCTCTGGAAAAAGGCACTCAAAATACTCCACGAAGAATTCTTTTCCGGCTCGGTCATCCGGAACATCAAACAAGCCAAATGCAGTGGCATAGAATGAAAATGTGGGGTTGTCCTGTATGAATCGGCTGATTGTCATGTATTGCTCCGGTAATCAATAAATCTCAAGAATGAGTGAGGACACGGCATGATTGATAAATGGCATTCGTTCGCATTCGGGCATATTGAAGAATTGTTCTCTGTTTTTTAGCCCCGCGTAATAAAACAGTTTTTTTTCATCCAAAAACAATTCCGGCGAACGGCTTCCTAATGCATGGTAGAAAACCCTTATGCCGAAGTGCGGTGGACAAGAGCTTCTGAATAGGATGTCCACCAAAACAGAGCGCACCGGAATTTCCAATATCGCGGCAAGCAACAACGCAGCAACCCATGCAGCAATGCTCTCCGCATCCCCCATGTGTTCCTCGCCTCTATTGATTGACTCAAGCATCATATATGCACCGTATTCACCTAATGATGGCAAATCCATATCTGGTCGTTGCGACATACAGCAAGCATGGCCAATCTCATAAAGATATTGACCGTGTGAGCTATGTTTCAACGGATTTTTGAAATAAATACTCACTATTGGTCTCAATAACCCATCAATCATCTCGAATTCTGTTGTTCCAGAATAGATACTTCCGGGAATATTTGACTCCTGTGCGGCTTTTAAAATCATTGATGGAAAACAACGCTTGATGAACGCTTCAGCTTCCTCAAACGAGCATTTAGGATGCGGCGTATCGAGTAAACCGAGAGTTATTGCATCTGCTTTTAGTCCCGGATTTATTTTAATAAACCCAGACATTGTGTATTTCATAACTTGCCCTGACATTATTTTCCTTTCCGATATTTGCAACGAACAAGTCACACCAACCTGACTTGAACACGCTTTTCTAGGATGTATATTTGAATCATATCAAATATTCAATTACCGGAGTGTGCGGCCATGAAAAAGAAAGGTGTGTACCGAGTGTTTTTTGACGGTGGTGAGCAGATACATCCTTTGGGTGGTTTTGCTTGTTATACCGGATGGATTATAAAAAATGATCGTGGTGGAATAGTAGCATCAGGTCAATCCTTGAAACAATGCAACGACCTTCAAGGTTCATGCTCTGTTGAGATGGATGCGCTTATTTCTTCGTTGCGTGGGTTGCTCACAAACATCCCTCCCAACTTCCGAAAAATACACATTCATGGCGATTCGCAGACAGTCATCAATTTCATTTCTGGTGAAGGGAAGCCTAAAAAAGCCGATTTGAAAACTAAACTGGTCACGGCATTTTCGCTGGTGAAAAATCTTAGGGACATCGACTTTTCTTGGATTCCGCGCACATTAAATTCAGAAGCCGATAAGCTGGGGCGCAATGCCTTTAAAACTACCTTACGGACGCAACTGCATGGGTAAAGTTATCCTGTATTTTGTGAACAGGATTTACCGCGCCATCCTCTTTTTCAGACTTGATTTGGCAATTTTTAGATGTATATTAAGACTATTAAATTACGCTTTTTCGAGGTTAATATGTCCACCTATACTGCCCCTTATGCCTGCGGTCACGGAAGCTACACTGAGCAGTTGTACGGTAAAAGTTCGGCTCGTTTGCAACGGTTGAAAGGTCTTGAGGGTAGCCGTCTATGCCCTGATTGCTTCAATCTCAAATTAAGCGGTGATGATGCCGCCGCCGAGCAGATTGCTGCGTTTTGCGTTATCCCGGCTTCTCAGCCTACTGTATCCATCGAGGTGTTCGGCAAAACCGAAGTGCATAAAGCGAGCTTGTATGCGCGAGGATACCGCTGGCTGGAGGCCGCTCAGGGCGGTGTGATGGGCTATTTCCCTATCCAGAAACAAAGGCGAGTGTTGGCGTTGCATTTCACTCTGCAATCGCTTGTTGAGCTTCATGCGTGGCTTACTGGTGAGCGAGCGTTTCTGGCTGATCGAGGCTATTCCCTGGACGACTCCATCACCCCGGCTGATATGAATTATTTGGCTCACAAGATTGAAAGAAATCGGTCTGGGTCTGGTGTGGCTTTGAAACTCAAGGACGCGCGTGAACAACTGGTGGAAATCCAAACTGACGACCCCAAGCCTGACGTATCGAACCTACGGAAGCGCATATCACAACTCGAAACGCAAAACGGACGCATCTGGAACGGCAAGATATATGGCCGGCAAGGGAGTTATGTGTTCTATGTTGGGAATCAAAAGTTTTCCGCCACTGACGATGAGGTGTCTGAACGCGAGTTCATCAATTCACGTTTAGAAGCGTGGGATGCAAAATACAAAGAGGTTGTGCAGGCTGCGAAGTAACGGCGCAATTTTTGCACCGCATAAACAACAAAACCACCAATCCGCAAGGGGATGGTGGTTTTGTTGTTACATCAGTTAATGTGCGTGAGTTTTTTGATCTCGCACTTTCCTGTCATGTTTGACTGCCAAAACTGCTTTATTCACTTGTACCGCAGGTCTTCTTGGTCGTTTCGACTTCATCCTAAGCTGCTTTCATCTCTGCAATAGGTTCTGCCCAGACAAAGGCTGAAGCGATAAACAGCGTTCCCGCCATCTTGACTGTCGCATGTGATGCCCACATCTCCAGCGCAGACTTATCCAGCTCTGAATTCAACGCAATGGGGGTAATGGTGACTATCACTTTCCTTTTTTCGTATGGGCCGGTCATTTCGCATGAGATGAAACCCACACGACGCTTTGAACGGGTAGTCAGCCAAAATGCTGGCATCTGTCCGCTCTGTTCATACCGGACTTCAGTACGACACAAATCGGCAAATGCCTGCCTTTCAACTTCCTTCATTGAAAACTTACCGTCTTGCTGAACCTTGATGATATAGAAGCGATCATCATTACTCAGGTGGGTCAGGTAAGTGGTTTTTTCGTTTTCTTCCTTATGCAGACCAAGCATCACTAAATGCGTGTGTGAATGGCCGCACATCCATGCGATTTGCGCCCCTGGTACAGCACCACGTTCCAGCATCGCCCTGTCATGCACTAAAAGGTCGCTCGGATAACGCTGCATCAGCTCCAGTCCATGCTTCTCGATCTGGGACTGCATCGCGGCGATGATGCTGTCAACGATTGGATTCTTTGTATTCATACTGCTCTCCTTAAAAAAGAAAGCGGCCAACCCCGGCGGGATTGATCCCGCTAGGGTTATTGATGATTATTCTTTGCCCATTATGGGCAGATACTCAACATTTGATAATGTTGAGAGAGGTCCTGGTACATCATTCGTGCAGCAATAGTGCCAGCAACCTCGATCTTTGTGTTAAACAAGCCAACACGAAACCAGATTGTGTGCATGACATTCTCCTTAAAAACTACTACTCAAAAATGCCGTCATAAGACGACTCAAATTCCACCCAAGATGCGAGTGAGAAAAGCGATAGGCGCAACGAAACGCGCATGGCTTTGCTCATTCTTTTGGTCAGGATTTATAAAGGTGATGCTGTTGTCCGTAACGGACGGTTACTGCTCTTGGAATGCCGCGAGTGCGACTGCTTTCCATTATCGTGAGCCACCACATTTTTGTCAAATATTCTCCGGCTTGCCATTGAACCTGCTCATTTGGAATGTATATTGAATACATCAAAACACTAAGGACAACATCATGAGCACCAGAGATTTACCTCTCGACGCCAAAGACATTCCTGGCATTATTTCAGCGATGACCGAAGGCGACATTGATGCGATGCTCCAAGAGTCAGTCGAAGCGATGCTTGACGCTGGGTGTCGTGTCATTCAAGACCGTATCGGTCAGACGGATGGCGGCTGGGCGGACATTCACTTCACAAACGACAAGTGGGACGTTATCAAGGAAATGATGCGTCTGTATTTCATTAGCGAAAAGGACATGGCGGCGTAACAGTTTTTTATTTTCCCGTTTCCCTGCCATTGATTAGGTTTTATAATGATGTATATTTAAACCATATTAACACCTCACTCAAGGAGATAATCATGGCGGGAACAGCAACATTTAACGTAGGGCAAGTACGCAAACTATTCGACCACAGCAAGGCGGCAGCAACTCACAGCGCCGATTACGAACATCTGTTTGATCCCAAGTTTCATAAAGGGGGTGTGGTGCTGTGCAAAGACGGAAGCCCGTATAAAGACGGTTCTGGTTGGCCTGACTCTAACAACATCGACACCTCGTTGATTCCGGCTGCGCTTACGTTAGTGGGCGATCATGGCATCTACCTAATGAGCAATGGCAATCCTCACTTATTTATTGAGGAAGGCAAGCCAGCTAATGTCATTGCCTACGCTAAGGAAAGCGACCCGACATCCGATGCTGATTTTGATACTTGGTATGAAGCGAAACGCCGTATTTTCGGTGGTGATGATGGTGTGGAATCTTTGGAACTTGAGAGATTCGAGGAGGTAATGAAATTACCGGATACCGCTTCTTTCAAGATCAAAATCACGCGCTCATCTATCACTGTGCTTGCGCCTACCGCGAAGGTGTATCTGGCTGATGGGGTGGTGATTAAAACCAAAAAGCCGATACACATTGGTTCACAAATTTACGTTTGTCATTTTCGTGCAACGGCAAAAAGCGGCGTTTTCGTGGCTCTTAAAAACGACCTCTCCGCTGTTTGTTTGGTTAAGCTTTCAGCTGCACTGGCAGGGCGTCTGATTGCCGATGGTGATGCGGAAATCATCAGTAAATAATGTCAATCTAATTCCACGAGGTCTATATATGTTGTCTCTCATCGAACTTAGTCAGGTTGGTTATCATATTGGCGATGACCCCGATATAGAGGGGATGTTTTACTTCTCTGGCAATGCTGATTCTTCTGAAATATCCTACCACACGGCAGAGGATGCACAGAGGGCGGCAGAGGCGCATCTTTTCCTTAGCTACACAGTGCATCGCTGCGCTTCTTGCAACAAGGTTCTCACGGATGAGTCGCTACGCTCGATCAGCGGCCTTGCGCTACGTGTACGCCCTGTTGACGCATCTCCATCCGGCGAATGCCCTACGTGCGGCGGCCTGTGTTATGTGCTGACTCCTCCACGCTTAATATCCCTGCCTGACCACATAAACATACCTTTGTCTCTCGACCAGTTACGCGCCGCTGTTGATGCTGATGGCTATCTACTAGCCTCCTTTGACATCCCTTTAGCAGAGCTGGTCGCGTGCGGTGATATTTCAGGCTTAAACGCCATCTCGGAAAATAAGATTATCGGGACGCAAGGGGCTTTTTTTTCTGACCTCGCATTCAATGTGGTTGGTCATAAAGAAGCTGCATTTGGAGCTTTGGGTGGTGATGTTCGTATTGCAGTTTTTGCGCATGTCGAATTCAATTGATTTTAACCTTTACTGCTTGAATCGGGTTTTAAGTGATGTATATTAAACACATAAACGTCACTTACGGAGCGCACTAAAATGAATGCAAATGTACACACTGTTATTGAGTCAACTTCCTTGTATTTCACTGATGGGAAGTCGGATAAGGTCTATCACGCGCAACTGGTACAGACTGAGTTAGGCTATCTGGTCAATTTCCAATATGGTCGCCGCAATTCCACCTTAACGGCTGGCAGCAAGACCCCTGCGCCGGTTGATTACACTGCCGCCAAAAAGAAATTTGATGCTGTCGTCAAAGAAAAAACAAGCAAAGGCTACTCTCCATGCGAGTCCGGTGCGGCGTATCAAGGCACTGAAAAGGCTGGCCTGAATTCGGACTTCCGCCCTCAACTTCTCAACGTGGTTTCTGAAGCTGAAGCCATCCGTATGCTGTCCGATCCGCACTACGGTATGCAGCCCAAGTATGACGGTGAGCGTCGTGCCGCTGACATCAATGGCCAGGCCGAAGTGACAGGCATGAACCGCAAAGGTCTGGTCGTACCATTGCCAATGGGCATCAAGGAAGAAATGTTCTCACTATTCGGTGAGCTTGGCGCGTTCCGCGTGGATGCTGAAATCATCGGTGACACGCTGTATGTGTTTGACCTGTTGATTGTGCGTAGTCAATCCATTCGTCATTTGACATGGCTGGAGCGTATGCAAATCGCTGAAAACGCGTTGGCTGGCTGCAAATACCTGAAGGTGTCGCCTACTGCTCTCTCCTACGAAGAAAAGCTGGCGATGTTTAACCGCATCAAGCGCGAGCATGGCGAAGGCGTTGTGTACAAGCTGCTGGATGCTGAATCCACCGAAGGTCGCCCTAATGCTTTAGGCGCGTGGTTGAAATTCAAATTTGTGGAGAGTGCCACCTGTATCGTGAGTGCTATCCATGCCACCAAGCGCAGCGTGAGCATTCAGTTGCTCAACGAGGCTGGAGAACTGGTCAATGTCGGGAACGCCACCATACCAGCCAATAAGGAGATTCCAAAGCCGCTATCGCTAGTAGAGGTCGCCTATCTTTACGCATATCAAGGCGGCAGCTTATACCAGCCAGTCTATCTGGGTGAGCGCACCGATCTGGACGTTTCCGCCTGCACACTCAAGCAGTTGAAATACAAGCCTGAAGGCACGTATGGGGATGACGAGGATGATGAGTCCTAAGTTTTTTGATGGAATATATTGAAAGGCTAATGATGATTTTGACGCAAATATTGGAAAACATTTGGGGTCGGCGGCGGGTGGTTTTCACCGTCCCGCTGGCAGATGGTTCTCATGTCTACATGGAAGTGTCGCGGTCGCAGAATCTAGCGTTTGATGAGCAGCGATTTGTGGTTATCGTCGATACAGAAAAATTTTTGGCATTATGGAAAGCAGAACCCAATCCTATTCACCCTGAAATTGCACATGGCAACCCGGCATTTTGGCAGCAAGATAGCAAGTTTCCGCAGGCTGATGCTGGTTTCCGTGAAGGATTTCACAATCCTGTTCCTTTGGCGAAGGTCTCTTGCGAGTATCGAGCGGCGCGGGTCAGCTTTCAGCGCAAGTTGTTTTTCTTCATAAACACCATTACGCACCCCCCTTTTCACTATCTCAACATCGAGAATGGTGTGACGCGCACGATCTGGTTGCTCGCGCATGGTTGTAAGGCTTTCCCTGTTGAGTGTCACTTCACAACAGCGCGTTACTTGCATGACTTAGCTGGTGTTCCTGGCACAGACATTACGACCGTTGCAGATTTACTTCCCGTCTTAAATTAACTCCTGATTTTTCTTGTGCGTAGCCGGGTTGGTTCACTTGAATCGACTTTAGTGTGATGTATATTGAATTCATACACAACACAGGAGTGCGACATGAGTTCAGAACCAAATAATCAAAGAATTTCGCACACGCAAGGTCAATGGGATAGCTGCACCTCGATGTCGAGTGACTTTCGTGCCATACGTTATATCTCCGACCAAGACGCTAATATTATTGCCGAGGTGCGCTATGTCGAAGGATTCTCACAAGAAGAGATGCTGGCCAATGCCAAGCTGATCGCGGCTGCGCCTGAATTACTTGCGACATTGAAGCTGCTGATGTTGAGCGTCGCTGGTTGTGAACGTGAACCCCGTTATGAGGCTGCTCGTGCTGCCATAAAACGTGCAGAGGCTTGAGATGTACACCATCACAACAACCCGTGAAGGCATCACCAAATTATTCTTGACGCACAGCCTGGTCATCGCCTTGCGCTACGCCTACTCCGTGCATCAGCGTTACCAGAAAAGGCATGACGCTTGCCGGACAACCTTGAAATTTACACCTGATATGGAGTGTGCCTAATGAGTCTTCAGCCTTTGCATTGTGTATGGCAATCCCGCACCCTGCCTCTCAACGGTGCATGTGAGTCTGAGCAGGTCGCTGCGTTGCGTGTTGCCTATGATTTTATGTTGGGCTTCGTGGACGATGATGAGGATATGCAGCCCGGCATCGCGGCGAAGGTCGCGCAAATCCGCGCTGCGTTGGTGAATGCTGGCGTTTGCCCGGACGTAGCTTAATCGTAGAATCGCAACCGTATCGACAGGTCGGAAAATTCCATTTTTAATAATGTATATTGGTACTATGTATTTTACACGGGGGTTGCAATGAAATTTTCAAGAAATATTGTGTTGTCCATTCTGGCATCTATACTGCTTTCAACGCCACTGGTACAGGCTGAATCCTTGTTCGGGATGTTCACGCATACCGTGTCCAATCAGGTTCAGAGTTTTGTTTCATCTCGCTCACCTTCTGTTTCCGTTCAACCTCCAGCGGGAAAGGATAACAGTCTGTTCGGTGAGCCAGGTGCATTGCAAAACGAAGATTTATGCACCGCGCAGTATCTCGACGGTGCATTTCCTCAAATCCTTAACAGCACGCTGCGCAATAAGACTAAGCTGGGTTGCTTCGACCATTTCACTGTTATGCACTCAGGTATTACTCGCACCGCACTTTGGTCTGCCGAGCGCCTGACACGCGCTAATATTGCCGCCGCATCAAAATTACCCCGTGAAGATTCTTTTCGCGCTGAAGACAGGTTGCCAAAAAACGAACGTGCCGAATTGTCTGACTACACTCGATCTGGGTACGACCGGGGCCATCTTGCGCCGAATGCCGATGAGCCAAGCAAAGTAGCGCAATGGCAAAGCTTTTCGCTGGCCAATATTGTTCCGCAAAACCCGGATAACAATCGTAATTTACATGCTGGAATTGAGAAATCGGTACGCGCATGGGCAAAACAATCCGGTGAGCTTTATGTCATCACCGGGCCGTTATTTTTGTCTGATAAGTTATCCTCGTTACATAACCGCGTTATCATTCCTACCCACATTTTCAAAGCGGTTTACGACCCATCAAACGGGGTTGCTTCCGCTTATCTTGAGAAGAATGCACCGGGCATGGAATATGAAACCATCAGCATTTCCGAATTACAGCGGATATCCGGCATTGATTTTTTCCCAACGCTTTCCGATCAAGCGAAAAATAAACGCTTCCGGCTTCCTGGCCCTCTAAACCATTAGGGAAATTAAAAATGATAAACCCTTTCCAGAACGAGACTGAAACACTTTCCGTTGCGAATCTGACCTTTGAAAATCGCACTGATCGGGTTTCTATCTATGGTGACATTGATTTAACCGCTGACCTATCCGGCTACCAGAATGCTATTGTCCTGCATGGCATCCTAAGTAGTATTCTTGCGGAATTGGAATCACGGCATGGTAATGGCACATTGCCAGACCGCATAGAAGTTATCGCGCCTGTTGTGATTAACAACCCGTTCAACAGAGCAACTAATCAAGGAAATTTTGTGGCTGATTATCTTCCCCCTACTTCGAGTCGTTTAGTAATGAAACGGGACGGAAAAAGCATTGCCCGTCTGGTGCCAAAACCTGTCGTATTGGTGGATTCCAGGGAGCAGCGCCCCTTCTCATTTGAACGTTTCCCAAACTGGATTGCCAGCGAGCGCCGAACCACTCTTCCGGTGGCGGATTACAGCGTGGAAGGCATGGAAGATTTGATTGCACTGGAACGAAAATCACTTTCTGACCTGATTATTACGCTCACGCAGAATCGCGCGCGTTTTTTCAGGATGTGCGAGAAATTGGCAGAATACCGCTGGCGGGCCTTAATCATCGAAGCTAGTTACGAGGACATCAAAAGTCCGTATCCGGCAGCGCACACAAGCGCACACCCTAATGGGATTAGCGGATCTGTCGATGCGCTCGAATCTAAGTTTGGCATCCCTGTCCTCTATACCTCTCAGCACAAGAATTTAGCCGAAGAGAAAGCTGCAAGCTGGCTGAGTAAGCACCATGCCTATTGGTTTCTTGAGAGCAATGGCCTTGGTCGGGTTTTACAGGATGACGATATTTAAGGGGTACGAAAGGAGTTGGTCAGATGCATTTTATTTTGCAGAAAGACAATGTAACCCTGGTTGAGAAGCGTGCCATACAACAGGCGTGCATGCTGATGGATGGTGTTTCATACTCAACACTATCTCTTGACGCTATCGCAACCTCTGACATCCCAAAAGAACATGTTCCCGTCGGTACGGTAGAGTTTGTCACCGCCGTTGCCTTAAAGCACAATATCACGCTGCCGCAGCATCTCTCCTACCCTGAGTGTCTGCGCACCCCACAAATTATGTGTCGCGTTATCTGGGAAGGACAATACGGGGATGTTGCTGAACATTTATTCGTTAAACCACGCTTTCTCATCAAACATTTTACTGGTGCTTTGCGGCGTGATATTAAAGACGAGATCGAGGACACTCTACCCGTTTACATATCAGAACTTATTTCATTCTTGTCAGAATGGCGCTTTTACATTCTGAACGGAGAAGTCATCGGTTCTGGGCGTTATGATGATGGCGATGATGACCTTCCTGCACCTGACATTGGCTTGGTGCAGGCATCCGTTGCCGCAATGAGTGCGACGAACGTAGCCCCGGTTGGCTATACGTTGGATTTTGGTGTTTTAGCAGATGGACGCACAGCGTTGGTGGAAGCGAATGATGGTTTTTCTGTAGGCTACTATAGGGGCAATTGCTCACACCAGAATTTTGCAAAATTGTTACATGCCCGATGGATAGAGATAATCCAATGCCAGTAATCATTTACAACAAACATTGTCATCCCGATTCTTCGTGGTGTGACGAAGTGATCAATGTCATGCGTCCCCATTTATTGCACAACCCGTTCCCAATTACGATGTATCGAGATCGTAACGCGGCCATCCTTGCGTTTGAAGTGACATTCAACAAGTTTATGCAGTCTGACACACCAGAACGTCTTGAAATTTTGCGCCTGGCACGCTTGCATCAAGAAGGCAAAAATATCGGGATTTTGTGTTGTTGCTCGCCTCTTCCTTGCCACGCTGATGTTATCAAAAGGGCTATCGTACAGATTGCTAGTTGTTAATCAGTCAACTGATATTTCAGTCTCTTCTCTGTACAACATAATAGGCCGCAACTCAGGTGCGCCGGCGAGTGCGTCCGGCACAATAACCGGTTCCGTTAGAGTCATAATTTCATTTTTTACTATATTTGCTGAAAGATTTATGCCGGCAAACTGATATGACTTCACCGCCAGTTCAGTGCAATACATGCGCTGGTCGTCCGTAAGGAAAAACGTATCATCAAATGGCTTGCCTTTTTGTTTACGCGCGTAGTAATGCACCGCTGCTTGATGTGATGCATTTAATTCCTTGGGGCTATACAGTCCAAATCCAGACGCATTATCCTGTGATGCAAAATCAGCCAATGTATCTTCCAGCACCCCGTTTGGCTGTCCCTCTTCACTTGGTATTGCGTGCACCACCCATGTATGTCCGTCATGCTTTACGATAACGCCAACGTGCGAGTATTGAGGTGTGTTGCTTTGGGATAAAATCAATGTGCTCACCATATCACGCCCAGACCTAAAGATAAGGTCGCCGTCTAACGCAGCGCGTTCAATGTGCGCAAGTGAGCGTTCCCGACGCAGTAATTGTTCTCGGTTGAGTAAATCCTGCTTGGTTTGCGAGCGCGATTGTGCAAAAGCCAATGTTGATATGACAGCAAAGACAATAGCCCCAAGCAGCAAACGACGCGTGCTACTTCGATATTGAAAGTTTCCAATCGCCATCTTCTTTCACCATTTTGGTTTTGTGGTTGCTGGTTTTGCAGGTTTCTGACACGTAGGACACGATTGATGTTCCAGTACGGACTTCGCCTTCGCCTTTCAAGTCGGTTTCTATGTTTTTTATACCGCCGCACGCGCTTATTCGAGATGCTTCGGCAGTAATCGCACGGGTCAGCTTGGCATCGCCCATCGTATTGATCATCTCAGATGAAAGATAGGTTTTGGCTTCCGTTACTTCCCCCTTGCCCATTGCGCGATAAAAAGAATCCGCCACGTTTTCGGGTGATTTGCCACAAGCGGACAGCAAGCCGGCTGCCAGAATTGCGGTGATGATTGATTTGTTTACTCCGTTTTTCATATTGCTCTCCCTGTTTTCTATAATTAAATTTTGCTTAACATCTCAAGTATAAGTGATATTTAGTTCTACTCAAGTCTCTTTTTCTATTAAAAATTTAGTTTGTAAAATGTATTTCTCCACCCTTTACTTCATATTTCAATGATGTATATTTATATCACCCTAATAACCACGGAGAGAGAATTATGAACACTAAAATACGATCACTTAATGAGGTGTTGGCAGAGGCCGACGCACTGGAGCAAGTCAAGCCCCGCGTTTTCCCTGTCAGTAAATTTGGTGATGATAACCACGCGGCTGTTGATGCTCAAATCGAAGTGTTGCGCAAGCGCATGTGCCCTGTTTCCGTGTATCGTGATTTCGGTGATGACACGAACGATGAGTTCGATCAATACATTTTGGACTCGGCGCTGTATGCATCAAACTGGATTCGTGGTGAAGAAAACAATCCGCCAAGCAATGACTGGCCTTTGATGGCTATCGCTGGCGTAACCGGCGTGTAGCGAAGCGGAACGTCCGCGTTGATGTGACTGTTGGGCAATGGAGGATAGCATGGCAACCATGATAAACATGACCTGCAAATGCGGGTGCGGTAGGAGTAAACAGGTGCGGACTGCTGACGTTAAGCGCGGTTGGGGTAAGTTCTTCTCCAAGTCGTGCAAGGCCAGGGAGCAGGAAGGCAGGACAGGACAGTTCGCAGACTTTAAAGAACGCGCCGAAAATGACGGCGAAGAAAGCGGCTGGGGTCATCCTCACGCTTCAGGGTGGGAAGGGCATGGGCAAGAGTAATGCCTAATACAAAAAATAAGCCACAAACTGAGATCGCTCGCGAAATTGAAATTTCTGCGACCGTACAGGTTATTCAGGATCAATCCAGAGTAAGAGGAAATATAGCAAAGTGTCCTGGGCGTATCGGTGTGGTTGTCCGTCGTAATAATATTGCTGGTGTTGATCACGGTGGACTTTGGTATGTGCATCTTCAGGCAACAAAAAGAGCCCAATCGAAAGAAGAGTGTTTTTGGGGTGATGAGCTTCATCTTATATAATCCGGGCGTAAGTTTATAATGGAACCCATCTACTTCGGAATTGTTATGAAAGTTTTTATCTTAATTTATGATGTCGATTGGGATTAACCACTATAATCCGGCACAGAATTTAATTTGAGTCGCGGTTGCGGCATGTTTTAGCTTATGGAATATACTAATTTTGATATTGTCGATGCATTAGAAAAAGCGCGTCCGCCTGATGGGTTGTTTAATCAGTATTCCCGCGCGTGCAAACTCGATTTTATCTCCGCTGAAGGTGCTGAGTTGCGTCGCGAGCGCCTGATGCAACATCTTTCGTGTCAGCCACGGGTAATTATTTTGTGTGGTGATGCCGATATTTCCGCGCAACTAACTGGCATTCACATGACATCAGAGGAGCAGATAACTGATGGGTATGTGCCTCGCGTCTGTACCGAGCAAATCACCTCCACCCCCAAAGTAAACGCCGATTGGCGATCCAACCTGATTTGGGACGAACTGGAGCAATTCAAAATCGCGGATCGCTCAATTATTTGGGCGGCGCAACCGTTCTATACGGGGCAATCCCTTCGTTCTCACAAGCGCAATTTGCCACTCGAAATCAATTATGGCTTGAAGTTCCTCGACATGCTTCTGTCCCAATATGACTACAATGTGCCTATCTTGTCTTACGGCCCAATTGCAGATACCGCGTTGTCATTGATGGGCATTGAGCCTGCCGCAAAATTAGGGTATTTGAAGAATCAAGTGTCGGGACGCAACGCGGTGCGGAGTGCCTTTTCATACTTCATCAATCAACCCAAACACAACCAAACCAGAGATTCTGCGAAGCATGTCCGTGATTTCTTCGCCAGTTGCCGCACCCCTTCCCCCGCTGATCCCGCTGAACATAAAATCGAATAAATTTCTTCTATTTGCGTTTTATGAACCTTACTTCGATGTATATTTGCACTATCATTAACCATCATATAAATTTTCATAAATGGGCGGTGTTGTGAATATATCTTGTCAGATCAAAGGTGCGGCACCTGTCACAGTGATATTTTCCTACACGGAAAACATCATCCCTCCCCGTTGCCGTATCCCGCGACGGATGAAGTTGACCGACCGAAGGCTGGTTTAAAAAGGGGGTGTTTTTTCTGATTTTCGTGCTTGAAACAGGTTTTAACCAATGTATTATTAAACCATTCTTAAACGCACCGACAGGAGTTATCATGCAACCGCAAAATTCAGTAGTAGATACGACATCATTTCATCAGCAGATCGCAGAGTTTAACCATACCGAACGCGCGCTTAATGAGTTGCGTGGTCGCTATCGTGCTGTGGTTTTCCCAGTCAAAACTGATGAAGGTTTCCAGGAAGCGAAAGAAGGGCGCAATGAATTGCGCACCCTGCGTGTGGCGCTGGAAGAAAAACGCACTGAACTCAAAGCCCCATTACTGGAACAAGGCCGGGTTATTGATGCTGAGGCAAAACGTATTACGGCTGAAATTGTGTCTCTGGAAGAACCGATTGCGCTTTCAATTAAGGAAGAGGAGGTGCGTCGAGAAGCAGAGAAGGTTGAAGCTGCGCGAATCGAAGCAGAGCGTAAAGCAGGCATCCGAGCCAAAATCAATGCAATGGGCAATTTGTCTGTCATTGGTAAATCTGCCTCTGAAATTCAAACTGTTTATGATGAACTGAAAGCTTTCGTTGTGGACAAAACGACATTTGCAGAATGCACTAGCGAAGCTAAGTTGGTGCGCGATGTGACGCTCACTGCGCTTCAAAATGCCTATGATGCGCAATTGGAATACGAGGTTGAGCAGGGCCGCCTTAAAGCCGAACGTGAGGCATACGAGGCTGATTTACGTGCCAAAAAAGCCGAGCAAGATCGTATCGAAGCAGAGCGTCAGGCTGCCATTGCTGAAGAACGTCGCCAAATGGATGCCAAAAAAGCCGAGCAAGATCGTATCGAAGCGGAACGTCAAGCCGCCATTGCTGAAGAACGTCGCAAACTGGATGCAGAGCGTGCCGCCCACAACGAGGCTATGCGTGTCCAAAAAGCCGAGCAAGATCGTATCTGT
>Ga0209231_1000145_pt1 | contig 50743 bp, 38 predicted proteins | sample Deesub45470m_DNA_FD_188086 | JGI IMG/M metagenome (GOLD analysis project Ga0209231, IMG submission 188086) | Deep subsurface microbial communities from North Pacific Ocean - 450_OLKR46/470m Metagenome (SPAdes) (version 2) | ecosystem: Environmental > Terrestrial > Deep subsurface > Unclassified ... | reverse complement strand
AACGGTTGCGCGTTGTAGTGACGGTGCTGTAGTGGCAAATATTACAGCTGATGGTGGTTGAATTGCCGTCACCGTGGCCAGTAGGCGCCGATGCCCCATCAATTAGCAGACCGGTTGTGCCGGTGTAGACATCCGTGGAATGGATACCGACCGAGTGGACCAGGTGAGCGTTGCTGGACGGCGAGTTACCGTGACACTTGCCGCAAATATCACCAGCGGTGAAGCCGGTGGTCCAGCTTGGATCCTCCAATGGTGCTCCGCCCCTACCATCCTGGTGACAGGCGTTTGTGGAGCAGGTTGAGGCGCTGTAGTTGACCCCGATGCCGATTTCACCGACGACTGTATTCAGGTGAGTGCCAGAGTGACACTGGCCGCAGGCGAAGTCGTAGCCGGAGGCGTTGGCCTTACGTGTGGTGTTACCGTAGATGCTATCCATAGTCAGGACGTGACCGCTGTGCTGGCCGCTGGTCGGCGGTGAAGCACTGAAGTCAAGATCCTTGCTACCGGCACCGATATGGCAATCAACGCAGAACAAGGTGCCGGCCGGGGTCCAATCGCGACCGGCGACGACATTATGACAGTTGTTGGTACACGTACCGTCGGCAACGTAGGCACTAAGCTTGCCGGCGAAAGTCACCGAGCTGTCAATATGGCCGGTCTGGGTACCGGTGATTGCACCCGTACCGTGGCAGGCATCGCAATCATTGGCCACGTAGGCATTGTTTGCGTTGTTGTGCGTGGTATGAATTACTGCCGTAGCCGCCGGAACCGCATTGGCAAGATCGCCGTTATCGGTACCGTTGTTATGGCAGGAGGTACAGGTGACGCTACCAGCGGTGCCCCAAACGGCGGTGCTGGTAACACCGTGGCAGGAGTTGGCGCAGGTGCCATTATCAATATGGTCACCGGACCAGTTGACACCGGCCGAGCCGTTGCTGTCGGTGTAGGTACCAGTGGTCGGAACGATGTTGACAACAAGGTTCTGATGATTGGCTGCCCCGCCGGTGGCGGAATAGCTGTTGGCACCAACATGGCACTGAGCGCAGTCGGCGAAGTCACCGTCGTTGTTGGCATGCTTGGCGTGGCTACCGAGGGTCGAACCGCTCGGCAGCGGACCGGTACCGGCAGTGTTGTGACACTTGCCGCAGCTGATGGTGCTGGCGGCCGCCCAGGTCGGGGTGGTGACGCCGTTGTGGCAGATCACCGCCGAACAGGTGGTGGCGGCATCGGCGCCGATTTGGGCCGCGGTTCCGGCCTCGTAGCTGTACGCGCTGTTGAAGGCGACGTTACCGGCGTTGAGGTCAAGGTGCGTGCCGGCGGCGACAATCGCGCCGGAAGCGTTGACCGTGGTGTTGTGGCAGGCGAAGCAGTCGTTGGCTCCGGTCTGCGGCAACGAGTTGCTGCCGGTGTGTGCAGCGTGCTTGTTGCTGGTGATCGGCCAGCCGGCACTGCCGGAGGCGGTGTAGAGCGACTTGCCGGTAGCAGCATGGCAGTCGTCGCAGTTCAGCGCCGTGGCACTGGTCCAGTCGCGACCATCAACTGCCGTGTGGCAATTGTTGGTGCAGGAACCGTTGGCATTGTAGACGCTGACCTGACTGGCGACGTTGCGGACCGTATTGATATGCGTGGTCGCCGTCGCAGCGGTATGACAGGTGTTGCAGCTGGCGGTGACGTAGTTGGTGTTCGCCAGATGCTGGGTATGCTCGCCGGTGGTCGGGCTGCCGGCGTGACAGATTGTACAGTTAGCCGAAGGCACACCCCAGGTCGGGGTGACGACTGCCGTCGCAGCGGCGGTGCCGTTGTTATGGCAGACCGTGGTGGTACAGGTACCGACCGAGCCACCGACGCCGACTGCACCGGCGGTATAACCCATTCCGGCGGCGAAGTTGACCGTGTTGTTCAAGTGGCTGTTGCTGACCGGCAGGGTGCCGTGGCAACTGGCGCAACTGATGGTGTTGATCCCGAACAGGGTCGCTGCACCCATATGCTCGTCATGGCTGAGGGTGCCCGGGTCAGTGGCGCTATGGCACAGGGTACAGGACGCTGTAGACGTCTGCCAGACCGCCGAGTAGGTGGTGCCGCTCGGGTTGTGACAGGCGGTATTGGAGCAGGTGTCGGTGCCGTCAACCCAGGTGGTGACGGTGACCGCTGCATTATCCTGAACAGCATTGGCGCGGGCCGTGAGGACAGCTCCATCGGTCCCGGCAGCTGCAGCGATATGGGTCCGATCAGTAACTGTGGCATGGCAGGTAGTGCAGACGAAGCCTGCATCAAAGTGGTTGCCGTGGTCAGTCGACAAGGCATTGGCGTTAGCCGTATTGCCGGCCGCAGTCGGGGTTGCACTATAGTAATGACACTCGTCGCAGCCCATGCTGGCGGCGGTGCCCCAAGTGGTAGTGTTGGCACCGGCGCTGTGGCAGGTGGTAGTGGAGCAGGTGCCGGTAGTGCCACCGGAGTAAGTAACGGCGGCGGCGAAGTTAACTGAGCCATTGGCGTGGGTGCCGGCGCCGGTGGCATAGCTGTCGCCATTGTCGCCGTGACAAGAGATACACTCGCTGTAATCGCTGTCGGCATCGACGTTATGCGCCGCATGCGAACCGCTGGTCGGCGGCAGAGCACCGTCGGCGTGGCAGGAACCGCACCCGAGCGGGCCGCTGCCCCAGACCGGCGTGGCGGCACCATGACAGGAGGTGGCGCAAGTGCCGTTATCAATATGATCACCGGACCAGTTGACACCGGCCGAGCCGCTGGCGTCGGTGTAGGTACCACCATTCGGCACGATGTTGACGGTCAGATTCTGGTGATTGGCTGCGCCGCCGGTGGCGGAGTAGCTGTTGGCACCGACATGGCACTGAGCGCAGTCGGCAAAGTCACCGTCGTTGTTGGCATGCTTGGCGTGGCTACCGAGAGTCGAACCGCTCGGAAGCGGACCAGTACCGGCAGTGTTGTGGCACTTTCCGCAGCTGATGGAGCTGGCGGCCGCCCAGGTCGGGGTGGTGACGCCGTTGTGGCAGATGATTGCAGAGCAGGTTGTCGTAATACCGCTGCCCGCCTTAGCTGCTGTACCGGCTTCGTAGTTATAGGCCGAGTTGAAGACGACATCGCCGGCAGTCAGGTTAAGGTGACCGGTACCGGTGATGACACCGCCGCTGGTAACCGTATTGTTATGGCAGGCGAAGCAATCGTTCGGGCTGGCCTGCGGCAACGAGTTGCTGTCGGTATGCGCGGTGTGCTTGTTGCTGGAGGTCGGCCAGCCGGCACTGCCGGAGGCGGTGTAGAGCGACTTGCCAGTAGCAGCGTGGCAATCAGCACAGAGCAGGGTCGTGGCGCTGGTCCAGTCGCGACCGTTGACGACCGTGTGACAGGTGTTGGCACAGGTCCCGTCTGCAGCCAGAGGTACAGAACCGATGCTGGCGGTAGCGTTCAGATTTCTCACATTATTAATATGCGAGGTAGCAGTCGCAGCGGTATGACAGGTGTTGCAGCTGGCGGTGACGTAGTTGGTGTTCGCCAGATGCTGGGTATGCTCGCCGGTGGTCGGGCTGCCGGCATGACAGATGGAGCAGTTGGCCGAAGCCACGCCCCAGGTCGGGGACTGGACAGGCGTCGCTAAAGCAGTACCGTTATTGTGGCAGGTCGTCGTGGTACAGGTACCGACCGAGCCCCCGACGGTTTCAGCACCGGTGGTGTAACCCATACCGGCGGCAAAATCGACCGTGTTGCTCAAGTGGCTGTTGCTGACCGGCAAGGTGCCGTGGCAACTGGCGCAACTGATGGTGTTGATACCGAACAGGGTCGCTGCGTTCAGATGCTGACCGTGGCTCCCCGACGTCGGCTTGGTGGTCATGTCGCCGTGACACAGCGTGCAACTTACGGTGCTCGTCTGCCAGACCGCAGCGTAAGTGGTGGCGCTCGGGTTGTGGCAGGCGGCGTTGCTACAGGTGTCGGTGCCGTCGACCCAGGTGGCGACGGTGACGGTAGCGTTATCCTGAACCGGAGTGGCCTTGGCAGCCAAAGTTGCACCGGTCAGTTGGGTCATATGGGTGTCATAGACCGGATCGGTACCATGGCAGTCGGCGCAGGCGAAGGTGCCGCCCGTGCCAAGGTGGTTACCGTGGTCAGCGGAGAGCGACGTGGTCGCAGCCGTGTTACCGGCGGCGGTCGGGGTCGTCCCGGCGGCGTAGTAGTGACAATCATCACAAGCCAGGTTGGCACTGTTCCACAGGGCCGACGGCTCTGTGCCGGTCGACTTGTTATGGCAACCGGAGGTCAGACAGGTGCCGGTCACAACATTACGAGTCGCTGTTTCGGAGTAGGTGACATTGGCGAAATCAACCGTACCGGTACTGTGGTTGCCGGTGTAGACCGCGTAACCTGCGCCAGCATTGTTGCCATGGCAGGGGTAACAAGTGGTTTCATCAGCCAGGCTGGCGCCGTGGGTATCATGCGCCCCGCTCGAACCGACCGTCGATTTACCGCCGGTGTGGCAGGAGCCGCAGGTGGCGTTGATCGCGTCACCGGCGATGGCGGCAATCGGCCAACTGGTATCGAGGAAGTTGTGCACGCCATCGATACCGGTAGCGGTGTGACAGGTTGCGCAAATCCCGGTAGCCGGATCGTAGGTTGCAGTGTTGCTGTTAACCTCGATAATACCGTTACCATGCTTGCTGGTACCGCCCCAATCGTTGCTGCCGAAGGCGAAGGTGTAGTTGTTGCTGGTCGCCTCAAGAGCGTGGCAATCCTTGCACTGGTAGGTGGTTCCGGTACCGTGCATTGATTCGACGCCAGCGGCGGTGCGATGAATAACACCACTGTTCCAGGTCTGGTTCCAGTCGCCATGGCAACCAGCGCAGGAGGTAGTGGCGGTGGTGTAGTAATTAGCCGGGGTGCTGACCCACTTGTGAGCCCAGTCACCACTTAAGGTGGTATGGCAGTTGGTCAGACAGGTACCGGTATCGTTGGCAGTCTGCGAGTAGTACTGCAGGCCGAGGTTGGCGATGGTGTTACCGGTGAAGGTACCGTCAATGTGGGTTGCCTTGACACTCAAGGTGTTGTGACAAGCCTCGCAACCACCGGTCACCGACTGATCATGTTTCTGACCGGAAATGGTCGGGGTTACGGTATGCAGACCGGAGGTCGGCAGGTTGGTCCCGCCACCGACGTAAGTACCGCTATGGCAGTCGGTACAAGTCAATGTGCCAGCGGTCCAACTGACCGTGGCCGGCGCGTGACAGCTGTTGGTGCAGTTCGGCGAAGTGTAGACCGAAACATTGGCCGCCATATTGACCACATTGTTAAGATGGGCGGTATTGGCCCCGTTATTGACATGGCAGTTGGTGCAGGTAATGCCACCGGCAACGCCCGAGGTGACGTGAACCGTATGCTTGTTGGTGCCCGGATCGGTATTGCTGTGGCACAAAGTACAGCTGGAGACGCCGTTTGCCCAGCTAGCGAAATAGCCGGTGCCGGACGGATCGTGACAGGCGCTGGTCGAGCAGGTGCCATCGCCATTCGTCACCCAGCTTGCTTCGGTGACCGGAATAGTATCGATGGTCTCGTCGGTCATATTGGTGACCTTGGCCCACTCATTGGCCCCGGTCTTGGCGATAATATGGGTAGTATCGATCGGATCGACGCCGTGACAGGTGGCGCAGGTCAGACCGGCAGAGATATGATCAACGTGCGCGGAGCCATTGAAACCACCTGTCGCCGGCGGATTGCCGTGGCAGGCATCGCAGGTCAGCGCGGCAACGGCCCAGTCGGCACGAGTGTTGTCTGCAAGGTGACAAGCACTGGCGCAGCTGCCGTCGGTGCCGTTGTAACCGACCGAAGCGGTCAGAGTCGCGACCTGATTCGTATTGTCAACGTTGTGGTTGATCCGGCCCGGAGTACCCGAAGCCTTGTCAGCCGCGGTGTCGTAGGTGTAAAGATCGGCACCGGTATGGCAGCCGGCACAGGCACTGCGGTCAAGGGTCGGATAAGTGATCAGATCGACCGGGCTGGCGAGCAGGGCCGAATCCGGTGCATGCTTGGCATGGGCCGCCGTCGCCGGCGGGAAACCGTGGCAGGCGTCGCAGGCATTACCGGCTCCCTGGAAGGCCGGGGTCGAGGCATGTGTATGGCAATCGGAGCAGGGCTCACCACTCGGGTAGGTACCGATATTGAAGTTGTGGGTGTTGTCATAAAGAGTCTTGCTGAAATACTTCGTCGTCGTATGACAGGTCTGGCAAATACCAGTGTTCGACGCATTGACGTAGCTGCTACGTGTGCCCTGGGTGGTGAAGTTGGCAACGGTATTACCGGCCACCGTCGTCTTGATCATGGCGTCGAAGCCGTTGGCCTCACCGTGCTGAGCATGGCAGGTTTTACAAACGGTGCCATCAGCGGCTGCGTTGTGATTACTAACCGGACCGGCATGGCAGGCCGCCGAATTACAGAAAGCACGATCATCAGTCGACACATATGCTGGCAAAGAAGCCTTCAGGCGCGTAGTGACGCCGCCGAGGTGACCGGCAACCGTAGTGGCTTCGTGGCAAGCGGTACAAGCCTGGTTTACACCAACTTTACCGTGACCATTGTCATATGCGGCTTCGGCAATCAGCGGAGCCGGGGCCGAATTGATCACCGCCTGCACACCGGAGTGGCAGGTTTCGCAGGTAACGCTGGACGGGGTTTCCCAGACCGGAGCAGCATCGACGCCGGTGCCCAAGGCAGTAGCACCGTGGCAAGCGAGACAGGCACCATCTTTAACCGCTTTGAGCCCATCAATATGGCCGTTGTTAGGAGTGGTCAAATCCCCATCGTGAGTATGGCAGACGTCACAGCTGGCAATCAGCGGACCGTTGGTATCCTGCAGATGGCGAACATGAGCGCCGCCGACCTGAAGGGCATCAATCGTCGCCGGATTGACCGAGTGACATTGGCCGCAATCACCAGCACCGCCTGGACCGACCTGGTCCCAGGACGGAGTGTCGATGCCGTGGCAGGTGACCGTACACCCACCGGCGGCAGCGCCGCCACCAGCCAGGGTGAAAGTGGGATTAGTGGCATCAATGACGAACGTGGTGTCAAACTGCAGATCAGCGGTGCCGTTGACGTGCTTGGTCAGATCGGCAATAGCGGAACCATTGTTGGTAGTCTGGTAGTGGCAGAGGTCGCAGGAGGTGCCGCCACTGACCGCAGCATAGCGGGCAACGTGCTTGGCGTGGGCCGGGGAGTTGTTTTTCGTACCTGCACCGCCGATACCGCTGGTGTTGTCATCATGACAGGATTTACAGTCAGTGATGGCGCCAGTGGTCGAGCCATTGTTCCAGGTAACGGTGCTGGCAACGTAGTCAGCCAGAACCTTAGTGGCACCGGTATACTTGCCACCGTTAGAGTGGCAGTAGTTGGCCGCGCAGGACGTGGTGGCGCCATTATATGTTGCGGCAAGCACACCACCTGCAGTTACCAGTGCCGATTTGGCATAAGCCGGCTCAAGAACGTTCTGGAAGGTCGGACCCGTAGTCGCGTTATTGTGCTGAGCATTAAAATCAGTCGAAACCACATGCGCGGTATGGCAAACTTTGCAATCGAGACTTGCCGCAATCGGGTTGGCACCTGATTTTGCGTGAGTGGCATGCGGGGTGTTTGCCTCGTTGAGGAAGGTCGCCGCGCCGTTATTTGTATTGTAATTATGGGTTGTCCCTAACGGGTCAGCAGCATAGCCGGCATTCGGATCGCCACCAGCGATATTCTGCTCAGGTGGGTAGCCGTGACAGCCGTTGCAACCTTTGCCGACAAAGCTTGGATCGGTCGCGCCCGGAGTATAGTGCGAGTGGCATTGAGCGCAGTTCATGCTTGCGGTGTGAACCTGAACCGAAGAAGCACCAGCCGGGTCGGTAATATCACCGTGACAACCGGTACAGAAACCGTTGGTCCCATCCGTACCAGCGTAAAGTACATTTAGAGCTGTCGTACCGCCATCAGACGGAAGCATATCTTGGAAACGCAGACCACTGATTGTCGTTCCGGCATTCGGAACATCGGCTCCTGCCGGGATGGTCACCGTATCACGCAGAACATAGTAGTTCGGGTTATTGTCGTTATAAGAATGGCCACTATGGCAGACCAAACAGCCAATTTCATGGCCAGTCTTGCTCGGATGTTCCATATACATATGGCAAGAGGTACACAGGGAAAGGCCAGCGATACCAGTTGGATCATTGGTGCTGCTGGCACCGTCCCCTTTGAGCAGCATACCATCGCCAGTCACCGCGCCAATGGCCGGGCCATCAGTTGTTGTGGAATCGGAGTCAGTAAAATGAACACCGTGACAGGTGGAACAACCGATTTTCGTGCCATTAAGCAGAGTTACCTGATTGTTGGGAACAAAAGGCTTGTAGCGCTCCTCCCCCGGGGTCTGAGCCAGAACGATTGCATTGTAATCGGCAACCATCGGATGCGACACCAAGCCGTGCTCGGCCGAGGTGATATTTGTCCAGTCCTTGTGACACTCAACGCACATGGCTTCTACGTTTTGCTCGCTGGCGCGATCACTCAGATCACTACCCGCAATCGCCTTTGTGCGCAGCATTTCGGTCATATCACCTTGATGAGTACCGCCTACTTTAATCTCGTTTGCGAGAGTCGCAGTCATCACAGTGTGCGGATCATGACAACGATAGCAGGTCACAAAGCCTGACGAAGATCCGCGGCGGGTATCGTACATCGCCGTACTTGGAGCTTTGGCACCAGCGGCAGGATTGACATCGCGTGCACCCCAGTTGTGGGAGAGTTGAGCCGTAGCACCGGGATTGGAACCCATGGCGTCACTGGCATCAGCGGTGGAGAAGGGGGCGCCGGGCTTGCCACCTGTTGCACCATCATAGGGGCGGGCCGCTGCGAAATTCTGTGTGACATTAGCCTTAGCCGAGCTATGACAAGCAATACAGACGCCGTCGGCACTGACCGAGTTAAACACGGCACCACTTCTATGACACAAATCACAGTTGAAATAGTGCACGAGTGGGGCTGCCGATGCATCGATCGGTAGCATACTCAGTACGGCCAGAATGATGGCTGCCAAAAAGGCTCTGTATTTCATGGGCTCACTCCTAGAAAATGCTCAGTTCTCACTGATTATCAGGTCAATACTTTAAATCGTTATACTCATTTAGTTGAAACAGATCACTTATCGTGACAGGCAAGGCACATGGCACTGCCAGCGTTCGACATATTTAAAAACGGTGCAAGATCAGTTTGTCCGGCAAGACTATAATCGACATGCGGGTCATGACAGGTCGAACACTCTATGAACCGCTCTGTAGCGTCGCCAAAAAGACGGATATCAGCAGGAACAGACGCCGGATCGTGTAGCCCAGGTTTACCGGCTGTGACATAGTTGCCATAGACTGCCTGGTAACTGAAGGAGATCGGATGGTCGTCAGCGAGCTTCCCTACATCATTGGTATCCGCCATATCGCCACCAATACGGGCTCCAGGAGTTCCAGTTCCGACGATTTTTATTTCGAGCGGGGAGTCGATCAGAGTGCCATCAAGTAACTGATTGGTGGCGATGCTGCCATCGTGGCAGGAGAGGCAGAGCAACGACTCATTATTGAGGCCGGTGATCGCCGTTGCGGCATTCATGGTTGAGCTGCTGTAGAAGGTAAAGCCACTCGCCGGAGCCGGGGCTGTCCGGTTCCACAGGGGACCTGACAAGCTGCCGCCGTGCGGGGTGTGACAAAAAATGCAGACTTCCGTTTCGGTTGTGGAATACATGAAACTTGGCCCTGAAATCGACAGATTATGCTGCGTGTTGGAAACATCGGCCGTCCCTCTGGCCAGAGCCAGGGTCGACAGTCCAAGAACCATCATTAAAGCCACGCTGCAGTTCAAAAAAGTTTTCATGCCGTTCATTCCTCTTATCCCTCTCGATGCGATCTTTGTTTCGAAAGTCGATTTCCGGCCCCTTTAGGGTGCGCAGGGGCCAGTTCGTTTAAATACAATGAGTATGACCTTCAGCGACCGAGCAATGCGAGCAGCTCAGCAGTTGCGGTAGCCAGTTCGCCAGGCAACTGGTTGGCAGCAAGAGCCTTAACCAATCGCGAGGCGATCTTCAGATCATTGGCCTTGATAGCTGTTGTCACCGCAGCCAGTTGCACGGCATCACCGCCAAGGGTTTCCAGCTGTGCAACTTTATCAACCAGCGCACCGGTGACTGTCGGCAGATACTCTTTGCCGGCAGAGCGGAAGAGCTCCACCTGACCGGAACCGGTGCCGACGAAAACATCCTTGCCGTTACCGCCATCGGTATCAACGACAAAGAAACGAGCGAGGGGATCTTTCGCCACAGTAACCAGAGCGACAGCCGAAGTATAAAGGCCATCAGCCCCTTTTTGCAGCAGGTTCAACGAGCCGGCACTGCTGGCCAGCAGGTCGCGCACGCCATCAGCATTCCAGTCTGCCGCCTGCGGAGCAACCGCTGTGGCAAAGTGCCCGATCAAAACCGCATCGGTCAGCACCGGGAAGGTGGCCCCCGGCGCTGCGACATTAGCAAACAGCAGCAGATCGCCGGCGGCATTACCGACCACCAGATCCATATCACCATCGGCATCCAGATCGATCACGACCGGACTGGCACCGACACCGGCGTTAAGCAGGCCACTCTCGTTGCTGGTCAGGGCAAACCCGGCATTAAAGCGCGGTGCGTTATCGAGGGAGGTGGCTTTTTGCAGAAACAGAACCAGGCTGCCGTCATTCTGGCCAACCAGAAGATCTTTGCGATTGTCCTGATTCCAATCGACAACCACCGGGACGACCGCACCCGCCTGCAGGTTAAGACCGAGACTGACACCGGCAGCATAAAGCACCTTGGCACCGCGTTGCTCAAGAGCACGGTACAACTTCAGGTCGCCAGCCGCATCGCCGATCAGCAAATCATCCAGACCATCATTATCAAAATCGACAACGAACGGTGCGGCCGCGCCATTGGCCTGAATCTGCACATTTCCGGCCCGCAAAGCAGCGGCATTACGCAGGACCGGCGCCAGCGCCAATTCAAGCTCGGCGGCAACCAGAACATTGCTGAGCCCGGTTACGTTGACCTGAGCGATAGCGGCTTCGCAACCAGCGTGCTCAACGACGACGGTATACAGACCAGGGGCCAGGTCTCGGAATTCAAAGGGGGTGGTCCCGACCAGATGGCCCGGGTAAGCGGCGTTGCCACCGAGATAGACTTTGGCATCGGGCAGATTGGAGGTGACAGTCAGAACGGCGGTATCGTAATTGAACTGACCGATTTCGCTGACGGTACTCACACCATGATTATCGATGGCGCTAACCTGCCAGAAATAACTGCTGCCATCGACCAGCGCCAGGTAATCGGCGAAGCCGTTAAGACTGATCTGGGTTGCACCTGTATTGGCCGACAGAACCGGTGCAGCAAAATCGGCGGTCGCAGCGACCACAACCTGATAGGTAACCGTATCGCCGGGGTCGGCATCGGTCGAAGCCTGCCAGGCCAGCAGATCGGCACCACCGAGGATAGCGCTGGTTGCCAGCAGTTGCGGTGCCGTCGGTGCTTCCTGAACGGTATTAACGTAGAAGGTCTGCGCGGCAGTAAAACCGGAGACATCGCTGCCATCAGAGGCCTGCACACTCCAGGTGTAAGCGGCGTTCTCAGTCAGGGCGCCCGGGACAACGACGACCGTACTGGCACCGGCGTTGAGCAGCGCAGGCGAACCGGAGAACTGCACCTGATAGGTCAGGGCATCGCCATTGGCATCAAACGCTTCTACAAAAGAGAGTTCGGCCGGGAGGGTTGCGACTTCGCCACCGGCGATCGGAGCGAGCATTTGCGGTTGAGCGGGGGCCTGATTGCGGGCCGGGGTTGAACCGCCATCGACACCAAAAATCTCTACCTTGGCATTATCAGAGGCGACAAACATGCGATTGGTCTGGCCATCGAACGCCAGTTCGGCCGGCATCTTGACTTTACCGGCGCCGACACCACCGAGCGCCAGCTTTGTCTGGAACCCGGTCACCCGGTCACGCACGCGCACTTCGCCATTGAGAACATTCAGGTAGTATTCACGTCCGGCAGAGTCAAACTCGATACCGACACACAAACTGAGATCGCCGTTAAAAGCGGGACTGGAGAAATCGGCTGCCAGGGCCAGCTTACTGCGAAACTGCCCGTCAAGACCGAAGATCTGCACCACGGAGCGATTCGTCACTCCGAGCCCTTCGCCCGCAACATAAACCTCGCCAGTCGCAGCGTTGACAGCGAAAGCGGTAATACGAGTAAAGAGCCCGTCACCGGTGCCGAGTCCCGAGAAGGCGCGGAGAAAGCCGCCAGCAGCATCATAAACACGAATTTTAACCGCAGCTTCATCAACGACATAAACATTGCCGGCAGCATCGATGTCAACGTCACCAGCCCGGGTCAGCGGCGTGCTGCCACCGAGGTCGCCAAGACGCGCACCGGTCACTCCATCGATGATCGCGACACTGCCATCGACTTCAGCGTAAAGACGTTTGCCATCAGCGGAAACCGTGAGGCCGCGACCGGAGACCGCAACCGAGTCAAAGGTCTGCCGCAGTACGCCAGAGGCATCGTACTTGAAGATCTTCTTGGCGCGGGCATCCGATACATACAGGTTGCCACTCGCATCGATGGCGAGCTTGCCGGGGACATACAGCCCCTCCTGTAATGCACCGAGCGACTGCACGGCAGGCGCCGTTGCTGCCGGGGCCTCATTAGGCCAAATGGCACCAATCGACAGTGATATCACTGCAACGAGGGTCACTAATGCTCTGGACCGATCCATGTCAACGCCTCCTCAATAAGACAGACTGCCTATATACACAGTCCTTTTGTGTCAAAACAGGTATGGTTTCCCGCATCAAGTCATTGCAACCTTAATGCCAGAAACTGGAAGCCCGTTTTCGCCCCCAGTTCACCACCTGACGAAAATGCCGTCTATGAACAGACAGCATTTTAGCGGGGTGCTATGTCGAAATATGGCGGCATGGCCGGCAAATGAGACCGGGCTTAATCAAAATCGAATGGCTCTACAGGTAGCCAAATTTTTTCATCCGGTAGCGAAAGGCGTCGATGCCGAGGTTGAGCTTGCGCGCCGCCTTCGACTGATTCCCTTCACTAACTTCCAGCGCCTGCCGGATCAGTTCGCGCTCGACATCCTCGATATCGATCCCTTCCGGCGGCAGGCGAAACGTAATCGGCCCGGCGGAGGTGCCGGTGGTGCGCAGGACAATCTCTTGCGGCAGATGCTCCAGCAGCAAGGTCTCTTCGCTCTCCAGGATCACCGCCCGCTCGACGACATTCTTCAGTTCCCGGACATTCCCCGGCCAGGCATATTCGGTGAGGAATTTAGCGGCCATCTGCGAAATGCCCTTGACGTGCTTGCTGAACTCGCGATTGAAGTGGGCGATAAAATGTTCGGTGAGCGGGATAATATCGTCCGGCCGCTCGCGCAGGGGCGGCAGATAGATCGGGATAACCTGGATCCGGTAATAGAGATCTTTGCGGAAGCGTTTCTCTTCGATCAGGCCGAGCAGGTCCTGATTGGTGGCTGAAACAATGCGGATATCGACCGGGATCTCTTTGGTGCCGCCGACGCGGCGAAAGGTGCGCTCTTCGAGGACCCGCAGCAGCTTGGCCTGCATGCCCAACTCCATGTCACCAATCTCATCAAGAAACAGCGTTCCGCCATCGGCCATCTCAAACAGACCCTTTTTCAAGGTCTTGGCATCGGTAAACGCTCCCCGTTCATGCCCCATCAACTCGCTCTCAAGCAGGGTTTCGGGGACAGCGGCGCAGTTGATGGCCATGAACGGCTTGTCGGCGCGGGCACTTTCATAATGAATCGCCTTGGCAATCAACTCTTTGCCGGTGCCGCTCTCACCCTGAATCAGGATGGTGCCGGCATCGCTCTTGGCGACCTTGTCGACCATGCTCAGCACATTGGCCATGTGTCGGCTGCCGCTGATGATGTTGGCCAGACCGAAACGACGCGCCTGCTCGGAGCGCAGATGGGCGACTTCCTTGCGCAGCTCGCCGGTCTCCAGGGCCTTTTTGATGACAATGGCCAGCTCGTCCAGATTGAACGGTTTGCTGACATAATCGTGGGCCCCCATGCGCATCGCCTTGACAGCGGTTTCGACGATACCCAGGGCGGTAATCATGATGACAATAATCTCTTCGTCGTATTCCTTGATCTTCTCCAGAACGTCGAGACCATTGATACCGGGAAGCTGAATGTCGAGCAGAACGATATCGGGGTGCTCTTCACGCACCTGCTTCAATGCATCCTCTCCCGATGCCGCCTGGGCCACTTCGTACCCCTGCTTCTTCAGGCTTTGCTCCAGAGACCAGCGGATCAAGTGTTCGTCATCGACAACCAGAACTTTATGTTTACGCACGCGTTTTCACCTCATTTTTGTTATCCGGACCGCTATCGAGGCCCGTTGCTATCGGCAAGTCAATCGTAACGGTCGTCCCCGCACCAGCCTGACTCTTCACGCTGATCGTGCCGCCATGCTGTAAAATCAACTGGCGACAAATGGGGAGCCCGAGACCGGTCCCTTGCGTTTTTGTGGTATGGAAGGGGACAAAAATCTTCTCCATTTCGGCAGCGCTGATCCCTTTACCGGTATCACCAACCCGAACCCGGACCACCCGCCCGCCGTTGTGCGCGGCAAGTTCAGTCTCAACAATCAGTGTACCGCCGTCCGGCATCGCCTGCACGGCGTTGATAATGATATTAAACAGCACCTGCTGGATCTGCTTTTCATCCACCCACAGTGCGGGCAGATCACGGGTCAGCTCCTTGATCCGGTGAATATTTTTTGCTTCCGGATGCTGGGCAATGAAGAACAGGGTGGTCTTGATCAGGGCATTGATATCAACAAAGTTGAATTCCGGCTTGCCGGGCCGACCGAAATAAAGCAGGTCGTTCACCGTTTTATCGAGTCGCTTGATCTGGTCAAGAACCTCATGGACGATTTCGCTACGGGGATCCCCTTCGGGGAAATCATCAGCAAGAACCGTGATGGCACCGCTGATACCGGCCAGAGGATTTTTAATTTCGTGCGCGATACCGGCGGCCATCTCACCCACCGAGGCGAGACGATCAGCCCGCTCCATCTGCTGGTAATGACATTTTTCCAGTTCGCGCTGCGCCCGCTCCAGATTATCAACCATGGAATTGAAACTGCGCATCAGAACGCTGATCTCGTCGTTAAGATGCGGCTCCATGCGCACCGTCATATCCCCCGCCTCAACCCGCGACATGATCGCAGTCATCGCCTGAATCGGTCGCTTGACGAAACGGAGCAGGATGATGGAGATGCCGATGGAGAGCAGGATGACAACAACGATGGTGGAGTAAAGGAAAAACTGCGACGTTTCGCCAATCCGTCGCATCATCTCGCCCAGAGAGTAGTGGAGGTTCAGCACCCCGACAATCTTGCTGCCGGGGCCGTGACAGTCAAAACAGCGCTCGTTGGAAATAATCGGCCGGATCATGCCAAGCACCGGTTCGCCACCAATCTGATAAATGCCGTCACTGCGTTGATTGACAAACAGGGCCAGATCATTGGCGTTGACGCGCAGACCGATCTCGGCCGGATAACTCGACTTGAGGATGGTGCCGTCAGGGTGGAAAATACGCAGATTTGCCAGCTGGCGACTCTCGCCGACCCGCTCGAGAATGGCCTGCACATCAGAGCTGTTGCCGACGGCCATGGAGTTGAAGATCGACTTCTCCACCGTAGACAGCAGCAGCTCGGCACTCTCCCGCGTCGCTTCGATCAGGTGCCGTTCCTCACGATGGATATGAAACAGCGTGAAGATACCGATACCGGTCGACAACAACATCAAGCTCAGAATAATGACGCGACTGATCAGGCTGTTAAAGATCAAGGCGAGGCTCCGGCAACTGGCTTGATAGGCGTCTTCGCACTACTCTTAGGTGCGACTTTTGGCCGCCAGACGAATTCCCAGGCAGAGTAGGTGGCCGCCCCGGCGAAGGAGAGGTACTCGTCAGGAAAACCATCCTGCTGAAACGGCACCAGCGTACTGCTGCTGTGCACGCCGATAATCCGGCCACCCGGGTCTTTTATCAGTTCCCAGTCGGTACCGGTCATCGGATCGGGAAACAATTGGCGGATATGCTTCTTCGTGTTCAGAGAGCGCGGATCTTTGACCAGATCCTCAAGCCGGACCGGGAATTGGCCGGTGCGGCCGCCCCCCTGCTCGTAATAACTGCGAATCGCGTTGCGATACTGATCGCCGCGCCAGAGAAGCTCGGCTTCGCGCGAGCGCTGAACAATGGTCTGCCAGGTCGATCCGGCAATACCGGCTGCCAGCCCGACAATGAGCAGCAGCACCAGAACCATCAGCAACGAAGCGCCGCGCTGATCGCCCCATCGCCCGGCGACCAGGTTCATTTGCGCCGCAGAACCCGCTGCGCTGCTTCAACCAGATGCGCCGGTGTGAGTCCATAGTGCAGCAACAGTTCTTCGGCGGTACCGGACTGACCGAAAACATCGCGCAGTCCGACCCGCTCGACCGGAACCGGGCACCCCTCGGCCAGAGTTTCACAGACAACACCGCCAAGGCCGCCGATGACCGAATGCTCTTCGGCGGTCACAATGGCACCGGTCTCGCGGGCCGCCTGCAGCAGGAGATCGACGTCAAACGGCTTGAGACTGGCCATATGGACAACCCGCGCCGAGATCCCGGCGGTTTCGAGAATCACTGCCGCTTCCAGAGCCTGAGCGGTCATCAGGCCGGTGGTGACAAAGGTCATATCGGTGCCGGGGCGCAACGTCACCCCTTTGCCGATAGCAAAATCACAGCCGTTCGGGAAGACCACCGGTACTTTGGCGCGACCAAGCCGGACATAAACCGGGCCTTTGTGGGCGGCGATGGCGCGAATAACGGCACTGGTCTCCGGGCCATCGGCCGGGCAGAGCACGGTCATGTTCGGCAGGGAGCGCATGATGGCAAGATCCTCCACCGACTGGTGCGAACCGCCATCTTCACCGACGGTAATCCCGCCGTGGGTGGCGACGATATTAACCGGCAGACCGGGGTAGGCCAGCGACTGGCGAATCTGCTCAAACGCGCGACCGGCGGCAAAGACGGCAAAGGTCGAGGCGAAAGGGATCATCCCACCGGCGGCGAGGCCGGCGGCGATACCGACCATATTGGCCTCGGCAATGCCGACGTTATAAAAACGCTCGGGAAACTCTTTGGCGAAGACGCCGGTCTTGGTCGAGCCGGAAAGGTCTGCATCAAGAACGACGACGCGCGGGTTCTCGCGGCCGAGTTCGAGCAGGGTCTTGCCGTAGGCGTCACGGGTTGCAATCATTTCTGTACTCAAGGGTTTTATCCTCTCGTGAAATCGGTTTTTTAAAAGGTGTTCAGCTTCCGTTTAAAGATACAGCGTCCAGTAAAGCGGTCTCACACTCGTTCGCTGCCGCTCACTTAAGACACGAAGCCACAAAGTAAGGACGAGCCACTTGAATTCCGGTTAGAACCTTCGTGCCTTTGTGGCTTTGTGTGAGACAGGTTTTTCAGCCTTATCGTTTAGCTCTACAGCGAACTTTTGTGGCTATATCCGCCGCTTCAGGCGTGCCCGAGCAGGGCGAGAGCGTCGACCAGCTCCTGATCACTCGGCGGCACACCGTGGTAGCTGGCTTTGTGCTCAAAAAACGGCACGCCCTTGCCTTTGACGGTGCGGGCAATGATCATGGTCGGCTTCCCCTTGGTCTGCTTGGCGTCGGCAAGAGCCTGGAGCAAAGCGCCGATATCGTGGCCATCGACTTCGAGCACGTGCCAGTTGAACGCCAGAAACTTAGGCCCCAGAGGCGCCACACCCATCACTTTGGCAACTTCGCCATCGATCTGCAGGGCATTGGCATCGACAATGGCGCAGAGGTTATCCAGACCGTAGTGCGGTGCGGCCATGGCTGCTTCCCAGACCTGCCCTTCCTGCATTTCACCATCGCCGAGCACCACATAGGTGCGCGCCTGACGCCCGGACAGCCGCGCCGCCAGAGCAAGGCCGATGGCCTGCGACAGCCCCTGGCCGAGGGAACCGGTGCAGACTTCAACCCCGGGAGTTTTTTTCATATCAGGATGCCCCTGCAGATGACTACCGAGACGGCGCAGGGTTTTGAGATCTTCAGGCGGGAAATAGCCGGCTTCAGCCAGACAGGCGTAAAGGGCTGGTGCCGCATGCCCCTTGGACAGGACAAAATGGTCGCGACCTTCCCAATGCGGATTCCCCGGATCGTGACGCATTTCGTTAAAAAACAGCACGGTCAAGGCATCGATGGCGGACAGGCTGCCACCTGTGTGCCCAGACTTGGCAATATTGAGCATCTTCAGAATAGTGACCCGCAGTTTCCGGGCGGTCTGTTCCAGTTCGGTGATGGTTTCCTGGTCGGACATGAACATCCTCTCTTGGCCGCTGTACTTGGCGGCGTTTACGATTATCTGGTTATCTGTTTGACTCAACCTGAGCTCTGATTGCAAAATCGGCAATCGTTTCAACTCGGGGCGCGTCGATTAACTTACGATCGAAATCAAAATCTTGTCTCACGCAAAGCCGCAAAGACGCCAAGGTTAACCCAAATAGTCTAAAATCTTCTTTGCGCCTTTGCGTCTTGAGTGAGCAACGCGAACGGGCGTGAAATGGGCTAAGATCGTATCGAATAGCTCTTTATGCAGAGCAAAGGAGATAAACAGCTACAATTATTCGTTCCGGGGAGCGAGAATCGACGGAAACCTACTCTCCGCTCAACATCCGGCGCGCCTTTAACTATTTTTTGCTGTCTCCGAGCAAATAAGAGAGGATGACATCATCAAGATCGAACTCCGGTTCCGACTCTTCGACATCCTCGTCGTTGATCGGCAGCACCTCTTCAACTTCTTCAACCTCAACAACCTCTTCGATTTCAGCCACCGTTTCAACGACCGGAACCGGCTCGACAACCGGTAAAGGCGCCACAGCATCGGGGATCGAAACAGCAGCGGGCGGCGCCGTCACCCTGGCCTCGGATTCAACGGGCACCAACTTGCTCCCGGGGATCCGGGCGTCGATCGTCGCGTCGAATTCACCGACCTTGAGCCGGCGCAGCATCTCTTTATGCTGCTCCTTCATCAGCTCTTCGACCACCTTGTCGAGGTTGTCGACCTTGGCGATGTCGGCGTAGGAGGTCTTTTGCCGGGCAAGAATTGTCCCCCCCTTGTAGAGCAGGGTAATGATATTGGTCGTGTTGCGTCCGCCATCCTCAGTCTGGACGTGGAACACTTCACCCTTGTAGCGAAAGTTATGATTGAATCCGACTACCATAGATTAAACCTTTAAATGGCCGCAAAAACAGCTCATTGTGGCATACTCCGCGAAATGACGCAACTGTTCATCCTGCGGGATGAGTAAACAGTTCTTTGACTTTCTTCACCGCTTCGAGAGCATCTCTGGCGTAAATATCGGCACCGATGCGCGTGGCGTAATCGGGCGTCACGACGGCACCGCCGACCATGGTAAACACTTTGATTCCGGCGGCACGCAGGGCGGCGATGGTGACCTCCATCTGCTGCAGGGTGGTGGTCATCAGCGCCGACAGACCAACCGCGTCGACTTTTTGCGCCAGAGCCGTCTCGACAATCTTTTTTGCCGACACGTTCTTGCCGAGGTCGATGACATCGAAGCCGTGGTTCTCCAGCAGGGTACAGACGATATTTTTGCCGATGTCGTGGATATCGCCCTCGACCGTCGCCATCAGAATGCGCGCCGGTGCCGGCACCTGAGCCCCGCTCATCTCCTGCTTGAGCCGGGCGAAAGCGGCCTGCATGGTCTCGGACGACAGCATCACCTGCGGCAGGAAGATCCGATTATCACCAAAGCGCCGGCCAACTTCCTCAAGGCCGGGGAGCAACCCTTCATTGCTGACCTGCAAGGGCGTCAAGCCTTCTGCCAGCGCCACTTCGACCAGAGCAACAATCCCTTCGGCGTCACCACCGATGATAGCTGCCGCCAGACGTTCACGAATCGGTGCGCTGGCCAGAACCGCCGGTTGCGGCGCGGCCGTCGCGCCGGCATAACAGGCGATATAACCTTCGGCACGTTGATCACGATTAAGCAGAACCATGGCCGAACGCCAGGCATCCATCATCCGCTCTTCGCGCGGGTTAATAATGGCCGCCGTCAACCCCGCCTCAATCGCCATGGCGAAAAAGGTCGAAGAGAGCACGGCGCGTTGCGGCAGGCCGAAGGAGATATTACTGACGCCGAGAACGGTACCGAGCCCAAGCTGGTCGCGCACCATGCGCAGCGCCCGCAGAGTCTCCATCGCCCGTTTCTGCTCGGCGGAGACGGTCAGAGTCAGGCAATCGATGAGCAGATCTTCGGCCGGCAAGCCGGCGGCCACGGCCCGGTCACGAATACGACGGGCAATCGCCAGTCGCCCTTCGGCGGTTTCGGGAATCCCCTGCTCATCAAGAGCCAGACCAATCAGCGCCGCTCCGTAACGGGTTGCCAGCGGCAGAATGGCTTGCAAGCTCTTCTCCTCGCCGGAGACCGAATTGATCAGGACTTTGCCGTCGGCCGACTGCAGTCCGCGCTCAAGTGCAACCGGATCGGAGGAGTCAAGGACCAGCGGGGCGGCCGCGACACCACAGACCGCATAAACAGCGCGCTCCAGAGCGGCCGGTTCGTCCACGCCGGGGACGCCGCAGTTGACATCGAGCAGAGTCGCCCCGGCTTCAACCTGCCCCTGGGCTTCGCGGCGGATGTAGGCGGTTTTCCCTTCGAGCAGTTCGGCGCTGTAGGCCTTCTTGCCGGTCGGGTTGATCCGCTCGCCGATGATGGCACAAGGGGCATCACCGCCGAGAGCAACAACCGCGGTGCGACTGGAGAGAAAACTGCGGCGCGGCGGCGGCGACCAGCGCTGATCGCGACCGTCAAGGGCCAGACGCATGGCCTGGATGTGCTTTGGTGTCGTACCGCAACAGCCGCCAATGACGCGGACGCCGGCGACGATCATGCGCTCGTGAAAAGCGGTCATCTCCTCCGGCGTACCGGGAAAGATTGTCTGGCCATCGACGATCACCGGCAACCCGGCGTTGGCCTGGGCAATCAGCGGCCGGTTGGTCACCATGCGCATCCGCTCGAGCACTGCAAAAATTCCGTCGATACCAAGGCCACAGTTGGATCCGATCACATCGGCCTGCAGAGCATCGAGGGTGACTGCGGCGGCCTCCGGCGGCGTACCAAGCACCGATCGGCCACCGTCATCAAAAGTCATCTGGGCGATAAACGGCAGGCTCGAAAAGCTGCGGCAAGCGATGGCGGCGGCACGCAGTTCCCGGATATCGAGAAAGGTCTCCATGCTGATCAGATCGGCGCCGGCTTCGACAAAGGCCCGCACCTGCTCACCGAAAATCTCCACCATCTCTTCAAATCCGGCATCACCGACCGGCTCAAGGAAGCGACCGGTCGGGCCGATGGAGGCGGCGACAAAACGCTGTGACCCGGCAACCTTGCGGGCAATCTCGACCGCCCGGGCATTAATGTCGCGCACCTGCCCTTCGAGACCATAATGCGCCAGTTTGCTGCGACTACCACCAAAAGTGTTGGTGACCAGTATGTCCGCACCGACGTCGGCGTAAGCTTTATGAACCGCAGCGACCACGTCGGGAGACTGCAGGTTCATCTCTTCGGGGCAGGCACCAGGAAGCAGACCGCGTTCCTGCAGCATGGTCCCCATGGCGCCATCGAGCACCAGAACCCGATCCTGTAGTGCTGTGCGAAAATCGATCATCGGCTGGGAGCTCCTTCTACCGCGGTGCCATCGGCAGTCCGGCGGGCGAATGAAAAATCAGCGAGTAACGGCCGCTGCAGGTCAACATGACCGCGCAACGTGGTGAGCGCCTGGCCATCAACCTGTAACGACATCTGCCGCAAATGCGGAAAGTTAACCGCCACCGTGTTGACCAGCGCGTACACGGTCAACAACTCGCTCTGACTGCCACCCGGATGGCCGGTCACCAGTTGTGAATCAAAATTGAGGGTAAAGGTCTCATCCACCACCTGCACATCGTGCAGAACTGTGCGCGGCGGCAGCACCGGTTGCAGTTCATCGACCGGTCCGGCGACCAACGCTTCGACCACGGCACGCAGGCAGGCCGATTCATCGGCACATAAGATCCGCTGCGACGTGGCGACCAGATAGCGCGCATCAACGCTGGCAAAATAGAGGGTCACTTCACGTTCCGGCACCTCGGTCGCCACCGGTTGCGCCGGTGCCATCAAGACGACTTGTGGCGTCGACGGCGTACGCAACAGCAACCAGGCGAGCACCACCAGCAGCAGCAGGGCACCGCCGATGATTAGATAAAGATAACTCTTTTTCATCATGTCTTTAATCCATTGGGCCGTCGCTGCGGCGGCGATGTTTCGGTTTTCAGGTTTCCAAAAGCCTATGCTGACTCCTGAGACCTGACACCTGGCTTTTACAGTTCGATCTGCGTCACGCCCTCGAGCCGGGTGCCAAGAAAGGCCCCACCGACCCGGGTGAAGCGGTCCGGCACATCGGTGACAAAAAACCGGACCCGCCCCTGTCCGGAACCGTTGGCACCAACATTCGGCAGCTGTGCGACAACCGCCTTGGCGGTCTCCTCGGCGGAGTCGACCAACTGCACCGATTCACCGAGCAGGGCATGCAGCGTGTTCTTGAACAGGGGATAATGGGTGCAGCCCAGCACCAGTGTATCGATATTTTGCGCCTGTAACGGCGCCAGATACTCTTTTGCCGCCAAAGTGGCGATGTGGTGCTCGGCCCACCCCTCTTCAGCCAGAGGGACGAACAGCGGGCAAGGTGCCGAGAAGACTTTTATGTCCGGATTGCAGGCATGAATCTCCCGGGTGTAAGCGCCACTTTTCACCGTCCCCTCGGTACCGATAACACCGATACGGCGACCGCGGCTGAGGGTGGCCGCACGGCGGGCCCCCGGTGCGATCACCCCGATGACCGGAATCTTGAATCGGCTGGCCAACGGCTCCAGAGCGACGGCCGAAGCGGTGTTGCAGGCGACGACCAACATCTTGACCCCCTGCCCGACCAGAAATTCAGCCACTTCGAGGGCGTAGCGGCGTACGGTCTCCGGGCTTTTTGTCCCATAGGGAACCCGCGCCGTATCACCGACGTAAAAGAGCTCTTCCCGCGGCAACAGGCGGGAGATCTCCTTGAGTACGGTCAACCCACCAATACCCGAATCAAAAATGCCGATTGCACGCTCCGGCACACGATGTCCTTTCTGTTTCTGGTCCGAAAAATGACCGTTTATCCTAGGAGATGCCTCGGCGCAAAGTCAAGGAGATTGCACGTGTTTGCACTTTCCCTGCCGGCAAAAGGCTGCTATAATTCTGCTCCGAAAAACATTCGGAGACCAGAGGGGCTCATCATGAATACAATTGACAAGATGATCGATTTTTTCAAATCGCTACAGACCGAAGAGATCGTCGGCTTTTTGAAACAAGCGCGCATCGGCGAGATGATTCACCACCCGTACTTTCTCGCCAGCGCCGGTGCACTCGCCCTGATCTGCCTGATCCTGAAGTGGCGTTTTCTGCTGACCCTTTTGATTCTTGTCGTTGGCTTTGCCGAACTGTTCACCTACTCAATCGCCCGCGGCACATCGCTGGGCGAGGGTTTTGGTAACGAGTCGCTGATCATCTTTATCGGTATCGGCACGGTCATCATCGCGGTTGTTATTTATCTGCTGTTTATCAAGTCGGAGTAGACCCGACAGACAGGATTTAAAACCATGAAAAAAGAGCGCATCAGAGATATCGCCCTTTTGGCTGGCGGAGTGGCGATTCTGGTCTTTCTCTGGGCCGCACCACCGGAGACCACCCACCGTATTCCGGACGATGCAATCCATGCCCCCTACTATGAAATGATCCGTACCGACGGTAAAAAAGCGGCGGAGAAGCATTGCGAAGAGTGCCACAATTCCCAGGATGTCCCATTTCCTGCCGATCATCCACAGAAAGCGCGTTGCCTGTTCTGCCACAAAATGCAGAATCAGTAAGCTTTTTGCTGCTGCTCAACGCAAAAGGGACCGCCTGGTATAAAATTGTTTCAATTTGGGAACAGCCGTTAAACTTACGGTCGAAATCAAAACCGTGTCTCACGCAAAGCCGCAAAGACGCCAAGGTTAACCCAATAATTCAAGATTTTCTTTGCGCCTTTGCGGCTTGAGTGAGCAACGCGAACGGGCGTGAAATTAACGATGTCCTTATCGAATCGCTCTTTGGTGGAGCGAAGTAGATAAGCAGATAAATTTATTTTTCAGCAATCTGGGGCAGCCGATATCGGCTGCCCCTTTTGCGTGATCACCGCTTTTTTTGAATGATGAACTAGTACCCAGTAACCCATAATCTTTCGTATCTTGCTGGTTATTTTTCGCGCCAGCTGCGTTTTGATGTTCGCTGTTTAACTATGGATAGGCAGCAAACATCATGCCTTGCTGACACAAAAAATCCCTGCGCAATATTCTGAAATCCTATGGGTTACAGGGTACTAGAACGAATTGATCCGGCGAATAAAGGCGATCAGCAGCCCGAAGTTGCGCCGGTTAAACTCGAACGCCAGTCGCGGCAAATGCATCAGGTCGGGCTGATCCTCTTCCTTGGGCAGCGGGCCACAGACCCGAAAGTGGCTCCCCGGCGCCAGGATCTCACTAAACTCGCTGGTCAAGACCTGCAGGTGACTTTCATCGAGCGGTTTATTCAAACGCAGCGCCAGGGTATTCCCGATATAGCGCCCGGAGTGATAGACCCGGTAGAAGTCGTCGATGACTTGTACTGCCTCGAGCGGATCGCGGGTAATGGTGAACAGGCTGAAATCCTCACCGGAGATCAACCCCTTTTTCAGCAGAGCGGCCTTGATAAAATCGAACCACTTTTCCCAGTAGCCACCATTATCATCGTCAATAAGGATGAGCGGAATCGGCGGGTTCTTGCCGGTCTGCATCAGGGTCAAGGTCTCCATCGCTTCGTCGAGAGTACCGAAACCACCCGGGAATAGAGCGACCGCCTGCGCTTCCTTGAGAAAGGCCACTTTGCGGTTGAAAAAATACTGATAGACGATCACCTTATCGGAATCGTTCATATACGGGTTGGTGTCCTGCTCAAACGGAAGCCGGATGTTGACCGCAAATGAATTGCCCGGCCCGGCCCCCTCATTACCGGCCTGCATAATACCGCCACCACCACCGGTGATCACCATGTAGCCATGCTCTACCAGCAGCCGTGAAAAATCGACGCATTTCTGGTAAATCGGTTCGTCAGGAGCGGTGCGTGCCGAGCCAAAGATGGTCACTTTGAGTCGATCACGATAGGGACCGAACACTTTGGTGGTGAAGCGCATCTCTTTCATCGTCGTGCGCATCAACTTGAGATCAGCCAGGTAATCGATGTCGTGACCGGCCTTGAGCGCGGAGAGGATCATCTCCCGGATCAAACGCGGATGATGAACCCCGGTCAAACGCATCAACTCGGCAATGCGCTCCTCGATCTCCGGTGAGTTCTGCTTGAAACTGAGTTCCATCGTTCCTCGCTTCTTTCTTTAAGCGGCTCGCCGGGCCAGATAGGCGCCAGGGCGGCGGTTCGCGCTATTCAGCAGTCCACGCAGACTTGACCCGGCATAACGCCGGTCGAAAGCGGTATAGAGCTCGCGCAGGCGGCTCTCCAGATCGGCATACAGCTCCGCCGGTAATTTTGCGTCGATTTGTTCACAGACAAAGGTGACGCAATTAAACGGCCGGACATCGGCCAAAAACTGGCAGCCCTGTGCGCCGAGCCAGGGGCAGCTGCGGGTGAAATCGGCGGCCGGCAGGTCGCGATCGCTTGCCAGATGGGCGAGAACCGTGACCAGGGTGGGATGGAATGCGCCGTGTCCGCAACAGTCGCCGGCGCAGTCACGGCAGATGGTTGCCCCATCGGCAGCATCAACCAGATTCTGCACCTGCTGCTGCAACGTGGCGATTTCAGCCACGGCAGTCGAAATCCAGGCCCGCTCGGCAGCATCCAGAGCCGTCCACTCGTTGCGAATGGCGGCGATGGTCGACAGCCAGAGCTCCATTCTTGCATCGGACATTGCGTTGTTGGCTGTCATCATTTATGCGCTACCCATTCAAAGACAGCATTGGCGGGGCCGGCCAGAAGGCAAAGCCGGGTTTCAGAGAACCAAATCAAAATATAAGTGGCTGAAGAAGGCCGTAAGCCGGGTTCTGTTCCCTGCCGCAGTTACCTGCGACAAGACGATGATCATTCCTCTAGGGCCGCCGTTGCCGACGGCCTCAAGCAGCCAACCCGGGAGCCTCGGACGGGCCGTCCTCAAACGCTCCTCTATTAGGCCTTGCTCCGGATGGGGTTTACCGAGCATCCGACGTCACCGCCGGACCTGGTGAGCTCTTACCTCACCCTTTCACCCTTATCTGCCGTCGCACAAGGCTATGGCAGACGGTCTTCTCTCTGTGGCACTTTCCCTGGGGTCACCCCCGGTCCCCGTTAGGGACCATCCCGCCCTGTGGAGCCCGGACTTTCCTCCCCCCGCCGGCAGTACCGACGGGCGGCGATCATCTGGCCTTCTTCAGCCACAAGATTTTTGTTATCAATAAACGTCTCTAAATCTCTGTAATATAGAGCATGCGGTTGCAGTGCGGACAGTCCATGATCACCTTGGTTGTGAACAGGGTGTTAAACAACTGCGGCGGCAGATTCATGTTACAACCGGTACACACCCCCTGTCGCGCTTCGACGACGGCAACCCCGGCACGACGGTCCAGGAGCATTTCATAGCGCTTGCGCACTGCGGCCGGGACCTGGGCAAGAAAACCATCACGACGGTTATCCCCTTCCCCCAGAACCTGATCACACTCAGCAAGGGCACCGGCAATTTCAACCTGCCGCGATTCAACCTGCTGCTTAAGGGCAGCCAGTTCGGCGACCTTCTCGTCCCGGTCGCGCTCAACCCCGGCCAACTCTGTTTCGAGAGTGGTGATCTTGTCCTGAATATCCTTGTTCATTTTCTTTGCCGTGTCGATCTCCTTGAGCACCGCCACATACTCGCGCTGGGTTTTGATCGTCGGCAAACGACTGTCGGCGCGAACGATATTCCCCTCTTCAAGAACCAGATCGTGCGCCAGGTCGCTGCGTTTACCGGCCAGCAATTCGACTGCGCCATCGAGTTTTTCGACCATTGCCTGGACCCGGGCGACGTCGGCATCAATCTCAGCCAATTCCTGCGCCATCTTTGCCCGGTCACGACGTCTGGCGTTGAGATCCCGATCAAGCTCCTGCAATTCTCTAAGCAGTTCAAGTTTTTCCCGCACGTTATATAACCTCCACTCGTTCGTTGCCGTCTTTACGCCCGCTACACGGTCTGCAGCGGATCGGTTTCGCCGACAAAAGGATGAATTTCTATAGCAAGCCCGCGCTCTTTTGCCCGCTTTGCAAGACGTTGCGCAAGGCCGTCAACCATGATCTGTTCGGTGGCAAAATGGCCGGCATCGAGCAGGGCGATACCGAGGCTCTCGGCACGACGGGCATCGTGATAGCCAACATCGCCGGTCACCAGCACATCTGCCCCCTGCCGCGCTGCCGCGGCCAGAAGAGATGCACCACTCCCACCGCATACGGCAATTTTTTTCACCCGCTGGGTTGCAACACCAACCCGGCGCAGATGAGACACACCGAGGGCGGTCTTGACCGTGGCGGTGAACTCTTCCAGCGAGGTTGCCGCCGGCAAACAACCGATACGACCCAGACCAACATCCATGCGGCTGTTGGCCAGAGGCAGCAGGTCGTAAGCGACCGCTTCATAAGGATGGGCCTTGAGCATGCGCGTGACCACTCGCGACAAAGCTTCTTTCGGCACCAGGGTCTCGATGCGCACTTCTTCGACCAGCGTCGTTTCACCAACCTGACCGATAAACGGTTGCGCCCCGACCCCGGGACGAAAGCTGCCACTGCCGCTAGAGCGGAAAGAACAGCGATCATAGACACCGACTTCACCGGCGCCGGCATCAAACAGCGCCTCGGCCAGAATCTCCTGATGGCTGGCCGGCACAAAGACCACCAACTTGTACAAAAGACCCTCAGGTGCCTCCAGCGGGGTGGCCGCCTGCAGTCCGAGCCGGACAGCCAGCCAGTCATTCAGTCCATCAGCGGCACGATCAAGATTGGTGTGCGCGGCAAGAATCGTCAACCCGCCACGCAAAGCGGCGGCGACGATACGGCCGGTCTCATCGGCAAGAGAGACCTGGCGCAAGGGACGAAACAGTAACGGGTGGTGACAGACCAGAGCCTCGGCCCCGGCGGCAAGAGCGGCGGCAACTGTCGCTTCGGTTGCGTCGAGAGAAACCAGCACACGGCTGACTTCGGCGGACAGATCGCCAACCTGCAGTCCGACGTTGTCCCACTCCTCGGCCAGCACGGGCGGCGCCTGCGCATTCAACAGTCCAAGAAGATCCTGAATGCGGGCAATTCTGGTCTTGGCCATGACTTTAAAATCTCCACTATTCTTTGCCGCAGCACCTGCACAATCGCGGCACAAACGGCTTTATCTGCCGGTTTTACAGCTGTTTTTCTGCCTGATGCAGCGGCAAAAAAAAGAGTGCAACTGTTTTGTCCGTTGCACTCTTTTTGACTATCGTCGGCTGTATGTGGATGTGACATCTTCAGTCATCTTCTTTGATTTGGTGGGCCCACCAGGGGTCGAACCTGGGACCAACCGGTTATGAGCCGGTGGCTCTACCAACTGAGCTATAGGCCCGGAAAGTACATCGTGTCATAGGTAGCGGCTTCCGGACGGCCGACTACTCGATAAAACTTTTCAGACGCTTGGCGCGACTCGGATGACGCAGTTTGCGCAGCGCCTTGGCCTCAATCTGGCGTATACGCTCACGGGTCACGGCAAAGTCCTGCCCGACTTCTTCGAGGGTATGATCAGACTTCTCGCCGATGCCGAAACGCATGCGCAGTACTTTTTCTTCACGCGGCGTCAGGGTCGACAGCACACGAGCGGTCTGGTCAGCCAGATTCCCCTTGATCACCGCCTCCAAAGGCGTAACCACCCCTTTGTCCTCGATGAAATCGCCCAGCGAGGAATCCTCCTCCTCGCCGATCGGCGTCTCAAGAGAGATTGGCTCCTTGGCGATCTTCAGAACCCGGCGCACCTTCTCCAACGGGAGTTCCATGCGCTCGGCAATCTCTTCCGGGATCGGTTCGCGACCAATCTCCTGAACCAGCTGGCGGCTGGTCCGGATCAGCTTGTTGATGGTCTCGATCATATGCACCGGAATACGGATCGTCCGGGCCTGATCAGCAATGGCACGGGTGATCGCCTGACGAATCCACCAGGTTGCATAGGTCGAAAATTTATAGCCGCGCTGGTACTCGAACTTGTCGACAGCCTTCATCAGGCCGATATTCCCCTCCTGAATCAGATCGAGGAATTGCAGACCGCGGTTGGTGTATTTTTTAGCAATGGAGACGACCAGACGCAGGTTGGCCTCGACCAGCTCACTCTTGGCCTGCTTGGCCTTCCACTCACCAACCTGCAACTCTTTCAGCGAAGCGAGAAGATCGCCAGGCTCAAAACCCGACTCCTCTTCAACTTTTTTGAACTTGCGATTGGCTGCTTTCAGCCGTTTTTCGACGGCCAGCAGGGTCTCCATCGGCCGATTAAGCTCCTGGGCAACCTGCAGCGCTTCTTCATCACTCTTGCGCATCCGGCGCAACAGGGTACGAATATCTTTTGCCGGCCGGTCGAGTTCGGTCTCGCAGGCCGCCGTCTCGCGCAGCCCTTTTTTGACCTGCTCGGCAAGCTCTTTGAGTCGGCTGACGATCTTATCGACTTGATGGTCTTTCAGCCGCAGACGGCGCATGCGGTCAAACAGCTCGCTGCGCACCAGCTCGATCTTTTTGTCCAGGGCTTTGCGCTGTTCTTTTCCGGTCTCGGCGCGCCCCTCTTCCAGAAGAGCGAACAGTTCTGTTTCGTTGGCACGAATTCCGGCCAGAAGGTCGAGAATGCGCGTACGCTGCTTCTCTTCTTCCTCGCTCCCCTCTTCGTCCTCGTAATCCTTGGTGATCTCGGAGACCTTCACCTGCCCCCGCTCGAGCCGCTCGCCAAGAGAAAGGATCTCCTTGACCGCGATCGGGGTTTTGATGACCACCCGGGCGACCAGAGCATCGCCCTCTTCGATCCGCTTGGCAATTTCGACTTCACCTTCACGGGTCAACAGCGGAACCTGCCCCATTTCGCGCAGGTACATGCGCACCGGATCGCTGGTACGACCGATGGAACCGGCGTCGAACTCGGCATCTTCATCCGCTTCTTCACTGGCTTCCTCGTCATCACCGGACGGTTCCGGCAGCAGTCCCTCGTCGCCAGCGTCGATGACTTCGATGTCCATATCACCGAACATACTCATCACGCTGTCGAGATGCTCCGAAGAGATCATATCGGCCGGAAGCATATCGTTCACCTCATCGTAGGTGAGATAGCCCTTCTCCTTGCCGATATCAATCAACTGCTGAACTTCTTCAATACTGGTTTTCTTGGCCATTCAGCCCACCCCTACGCCAACCGGCGAATTTTTTACGAATTGGGCATTCTACCTGAAAAATGAAAATATCAAAGCTTTTTTTTCAACAACTGTTGTAATTCTTGTAACAGCTCCGCTTCTGCCCCCGTATCGCCGGCCGCAGCCGCCGCCCGGATCAGCTCCGGTAACTGCCGGCGCCGCGCCTCGGCATGGTGTTTGAGCAGCACCTGACGGCAATCGACCAGCAGCCGTTCCGGCTCATCCAGCAACGCTTCGTGGGCCTCCATCAACAATGCGGCCAGCAGTGCCAGATCATCCGGCTCCAGACGCTCCTGCAAGCCATCGACCAGCGGGCGCTCCTCGGCGGCCAGGGCCAGAGCGGCCACGGCAATCCGGCGCCAGCCGCTATCGGGAAACAACGCTTCCAGATCATCAGACGCTAACTCGGTCGCCGCAATCTGCCCCTCAAGGAACATGCGCAGCATGGTTTTCTGCGCCCGCTCCAGCTTGCCGCTGGCGGGCGGACGCACGGCCGGTCGGGGGGTCGGCACCGGCAAGCGCGGGGCCGGAGGCGGGGTCTCACTTTGGGCGACGGCGACCGCGGTCCTTCGGCCAAGCAGCGCCGCATCGATGCCGGTGCGGGCCGACAGGGTGCGCAGGTAAAGGTCGCGCTCGATATCGCTTTTGAGCAGGCGCAATTTATCGGCAATCGCTTCCGCCGCCCGCGCCTGGGCCTCAACGCCGTCGCCGCACTGCTCCAGAGTCAAATCCATATAGTATTCGATCACCGGCTTTGCCGCTTCGAGGCGCTTTGCCATCGCCTCAGCACCATGGCGGACGAGGAACGAATCGGGGTCGTCGCCGTCGGTCAATTCGACCACGGCGACCGACAACCCTTCCGGCAACATCACCTCCATGGCGCGCAGGGCGGCCTGCCGGCCGGCCTTGTCCTGATCGAACAACAGCAACAGCCGATCGGTATAGCGCTTGAGCAGACGGGCATGGTCAGGGGTCAGAGCGGTGCCGCAGGTGGCAACAGCATGCGGGAAGCCGTTGCGATGCAGCGCCATCTGATCAAAATAGCCTTCAACAACGATACCGCAACCGAGCCGGCGCATCGCTTCGCGGGCGGTATGCAGGCCGTAGAGCACCCGACCCTTATGATAAACCGGCGACTCCGGCGAATTGATGTATTTGGGGAGCGAATCGTCGAGAACCCGGCCACCAAGAGCGACAACTCCACCCCGGACGTCGTAAATCGGGATCATCAGACGACCCCGGAACAGATCGTAATCGCCGCGCCCCTCCTTACCGGCACGGGTCAGACCCAGGCGGTCGCGCACCGCCTCGACCGGGAACCCCTTCTCCTGCAGGTGCCGGGCCAGAGCCTCCCAGCGCTCAGGGGCAAAGCCAAGCTGGAACTGACGCACGCTTTCTGCATCGTAACCGCGCTGACGCAGATAGCGCCGGGCGACCTTCCCTTCGTCCCCCTCCAGTAGCAGCTGGTGATAAAATTCGGCAGCGGCGCCATTGATGCGCAACAGCAGTTCGGTCTCCTCACGCCGTTTCTCCTCGGCCGGCGACATCGCCTCATCCGGCACGGTCAGTCCGACCTTTTCGGCGAGACGGCGCACGGCATCGGGGAAGGAGAGCCCTTCAATTTTCATCAGGAAAGAGTAGACATTCCCCCCTTCACCGCAACCGAAGCAGTGGAAAATCTGCCGACTGCTGTTGACATTGAAAGAGGGGGTTTTTTCGCTATGAAACGGACACAAGCCCTGATGATTGGCGCCGGAGCGTTTTAAGGGCAAATAGGAGGAGACGATATCGACAATGTCGATCCGCTCGCGGATTTCATGGATCAGTGCTTCCGGGATACTGCGTGTGCTCATTGGTCCCTCATCTGCACCACGGTGACATTGTCGCCCCCCTGGGCGCTGTCGGCGGCATGAAAAGCGCTGACGCCGCGATGACCCGCCAGCAGCTCACGCACCGCCCGGCGCAGAATCCCTTCGCCGGTTCCATGCACAATTTCGATCTCACGCTGACCGTGCAGCAGGGCATCATCCAGAAACCGCTCCAACAGCGGCAGCGCCGCCTCGACCCGCTGGCCAACCAGCAACAGACGCGACTGCAGGTTTTCGCGCGCGACAAAACTGCGAATGTGAGCTGCTGCCGGTGCCCGGCCGGCGAAGCGGCGCGGCGCATACTGTTCCAGTTGATCAGCCATCAGGCGCAGTTTCTTCCCCTGGATGTCGAGCTCGATACTGCCGTGCACCGGGGGACGCAGCACAACGGCGTCGACACCGAGACCGGGGACATGCAGCACCTCCCCGGCGGTCACACTGTGGGGCGCCCGACGCGAACTGCTTTTGCGCGGTGTTTCCTGTTGCAGCTGGCGCTTGATCTGCTTCACCGCCGCGACAACTTCGGCCTTTTCCGGCAGCTGCTGAGCCGCAGGCAGGCGCTCCAGCAATTGCCGCACGTCGCGCTCGGCTTTTTGCACCGCCTGTTCACCGCGGCGCAGGGTTTTGCTTAAAAGATCGGCCTTCTGCCCTTCCAGTTCCTGCAACAGTTGCCGGCGCCGGTCACGATCCTGGCGCGCCTCCAGAAGTAATCGTGCGGTTTCCACCCGCTCCGCGTCCAGTTCGCGCACCAGGGTATTGAGGCGCTCGATCAGCTCACGTCCCGCCTGTTCGCCGGAGCCAAGATACGATTCAGCCCGCTGCAGCACCGCTTCTGGCAGGCCATAGTGGCGGGCGATGGCTAAAGCGCCACTCTCCCCCGGAATGCCGTAGTGCAGCCGGTAGGTCGGCAGCAGAGTCTTTGGGTCAAACTCCACCGCGGCATTCTCGACGTCGTCGGTGAGCTGAGCATAACCTTTGAGCAGATTGAGGTGGGTGGTCAGCAAAACCCGGGCACCGACCGCACGCAAATGATCGAGGGCCGCCAGAATCAGCGCTGCCCCTTCCGCCGGATCGGTACCGGTACCGGCTTCGTCGAGCAGCACCAGAGAATCGCTGTCGGCCTCGGCCAGAATCTGCCGCAGGCGCAGCAAATGGCCGGAGAAGGTCGAGCGCGAAGCGGCGATACTCTGTTCATCGCCGATATCGGCGAAGATCCGCCCGAACAGATGCACCTGACTGTCGGGGTGGCAGGGGATCGGCAGCCCGGACTGCAGCATCAGCAGCAGCAGGCCGGCAGTTTTCAGCGCGACGGTCTTGCCGCCGGTATTCGGGCCGCTGACCACCAGCACCGAAGCGCTAGCGCCGAGGCGCAGATCGATGGGGACAACCCGGGCAGCGACCTTGGCATCGGCCAGCAACAAAGGGTGGCGGGCCTGACGCAGGTCGAGCAGTGGCGCATCGACCAGTTGTGGCCGGACCGCATCACAGATCCGGGCCAGGCGGGCGACGGCGCCGCGCAGATCGAGATGGGCCAGCTGCTGCTGATTACAGCGCAGCACATCGGCGGCCGTTGCCACCTGAGAGCTCAGCGCCAGCAGAATGCGCTCTTCTTCCTGATCAATCTGACGTTGCAGGGTGTGCAGATGGTTGTTGCCGTCCAGGGCCACCGCCGGCTCGACAAACAGGGTCTGCCCGCTGGCCGAAGCATCATGAACGAACCCCTTGACCTTGCCGCGAAAATCGGCCTTCACCGGCAGAACGTAGCGCCCGCCGCGCTCGGTCACCAACTGATCCTGGAACACGCCGGCCAGATTGGCGTCGGCCATCAGTGTCTCCAGACGCCGCCGCAGGGTCTGGCGCTGGTCGCGTAGTTCATCGCGCAGACGGCCAAGCAGCGGCGACGCGCTATCAAGAATCTCGCCGCGCAAGCCGAGACTCTTGCGCAACTGGGCGGCCAGGGCTTTACAGGGGTCGATCTGGGCGACGTAACGCTGAAGATGAACTGAACCGGAATGCGCGGCGAAGAAGCGGCGACAGTCGGCAGCCGTCGCCAAAGCACTGCCGACGGCGAGCAGATCGAGGGGATCGAGACGACCACCGGCGAGCAGGGTCGGGGTCAAAAGCGGCAGCAGATCGATCAGCCCACCAAAGGCCGGCGCTGAACCAGCATTTTGCAGATCGATCATCTCCTGAGCTTCAGCCAGGGCGAGTTCGACCGCCGGTCGATCCGCCAATGGCCGCAACACCAGAGCACGCTCGCGCCCCGGCGGGCTCTGGGTGAGACCGGCGAGCCACTGCACCACCAGATCAAACTCGAGTCGTCGCAGGGTCTCTTCGGGCATTAGGCTTTCCGTAGGCTTGGTTTTAGATGTTCTCGAACAGCTTCCAACTCCCCTCGAAAACCTGTTCACCCAGAACAACGAACGGGGGGGCAAGAGTCGACCGTTCCAGATCGCGGCTGAGACCGCCGGGAAGAACACGGGTCGACAGAGCAAAGACGATCACGGCCAGGATCAGCAGCCCCTGCACCAGACCGAGCAGGCCGCCGATCACCCGGTTGAGGCCGCCGACGTAGAGCAGCTTGACGTAGCGGGTCAGCAGCATGCCGACCAGCCCGAAGAACAGTAAGACGGCAAGAAACAGGATGATAAAGGCCAGATTGATACACCACTGTTGGGGCAGGTGAAAGGCCGTGACCATGCGCCCGGCGAGATCGGTATGAAAACCGAAGGCAACCAGCGCCCCGGCGATCAGCCCGAGCAGGGTGCAGAGCTCACGCACCAGCCCGCGCAACAGTCCCTTGAGCAGAAACGCGGCCAGAAGCACCAGAATGGCAATATCAAATAGATTCATTGTCCCCGTCGCCGCTGACGCATCAGCCCTGCAGTTGCATCTTGACCAGGTCGCTGACCAGCTTGCCGTCGGCGCGGCCGCGGGTCTTCTCGGTCAACTCCTTCATCAGTCGCCCCATGTCCTTCATCGAAGTGGCACCGATGGCGGCAGCGGTCTCAGCGACCAGCGTCCGCAGCTCGTCTGCATCAAGCTGGGCCGGCAAAAACGCCAGCAACACCGCCAGCTCCTTCTCCTCTTTCTCGGCCATCTCCGGACGGTCGCCGTCGCGATAGGCCTGCGCCGACTCACGACGCTGCTTGGCGAGGGTCGAGAGCACACCGATCACCGTCTGGTCATCGACAGCACTCCCCGACTCCTTCTCCTTGTTGGTGATCGCTGTCTTGGCCATGCGGATGGCGCTGAGACGCAGAGCGTCCTTGGCGCGCATCGCCTCTTTCATTGCCGTATCGAGCTGATCCTTGAGGGTCATAATGGTCTTCCTACAGGTTAAGCACCGGCCGCGGCAAAACAAGGGGCGCCGCGCGGCGGATTTATTTGGAACGGCTGGCTTTCTCTTCGATCCCCGACAGACCGAAACGCCGGTGCAGTTCGGCGTAGACCGCTTCTGGCGGCAGGTCGTAGTGGCCGAGCAGGACCAGGCAGTGAAACCAGAGATCGGCCATCTCGCTGACGACCTCCGCTTCGACCCCACCCTTGCCGGCGACGGCGACTTCCGTCGCCTCTTCACCGATCTTGCCAAGGATCTTGTCGAGCCCCTTGGTGTAGAGGGAGGCGACGTACGATTTCTCCGTCGGGTTGGCCTTGCGCTCAAGGATGACCTGATAGACGGCGTCGAGGATGTCTTTGTCGTTTGTCATGTTTTTAAACCTTTTTTTCACCACACAAAGTTAAATGCCGAAAGCATCTTTTACAGGGATGTACAGGATATGCAGGATGAAAACATGAAAACCAAACATTAGAACAAAGGTCAACTCTTGACGATTCTGACCTTATCCTGCCCATCCTGTACATCCCTGTTCAATATCTTTTGACCTTTGTCCCCTCAATTTGTCGGGGGGGGGGGGATCGGTTTGTTTTTCTTCGCGTTCTACGTGGTGAATAATAACGCCCTAAAGCCTCACTGGCACCTGATGCTCATGCAAATACGCTTTGCACTCACCGATGGTGTACTCGCGGAAGTGGAAGATGCTTGCCGCCAGCGCGGCACTCGCCCCGCCTTCGACCAGACCGGCGCGGATGTGCTCCAGATTGCCGACACCACCCGAAGCGATGACCGGAATCGCCACTGCGTCGCTGACCGCGCGGGTCAGGGCGATGTCGTAGCCATCCTTGGTGCCGTCACAATCCATGGAGGTGAGCAGGATCTCGCCACAGCCGTATTCGGCCATGCGCGCCGCCCATGCGATGACATCGATCCCGGTAGCGTTGCGACCGCCGTGGGTGTAGACCTCCCAGCGTTGCGGATGGCTATCCGGCACCCGGCGGGCGTCGATGGCGACGACGATGCACTGGCTGCCGAAGCGCTCGGCCGCTTCGCGGACGAACTCCGGCCGGTGGACAGCGGCAGTGTTGATCGACACCTTGTCGGCGCCGGCATTGAGCAGGTTGCGGATGTCGGCGATCTCACGCACGCCACCACCGACAGTCAGCGGCATGAACACCCGCTCGGCAGTGCGCCGCACCACATCGAGGATGATGCCACGGTTGTCGCTGCTGGCGGTGATATCAAGAAAAGTCAGCTCATCGGCCCCCTGCGCGCAGTAGGCCTCAGCCGCCTCGACCGGATCGCCGGCGTCGCGCAGTTCAAGAAACTGCACGCCCTTGACGACGCGGCCGTCTTTGACGTCAAGACAGGGGATGATGCGTTTGGTCAGCATGGTTAAATCCTGTCGGATTTAAAGGTTTCAGGTTTCAGGTTTCAGGTTTCAGATTCAATAGGTCCTTAACCTGAGACCTGATAGCTGATACCTGACCTCTGGTTCTTTCATCGCCCCTTAGCCACCCGCACCGCTTCACGCAGATCGAGGGCGCCGCTGTAGATCGCCTTGCCGGTGATGGCGCCGCAGACCCCGGACGCTTCAATCGCCAGCAGGTTGCGGATATCGGCGAGGCTGGAGATCCCCCCCGAAGCGATGACCGGGATGCTGATCGATTCGGCCAGAGCCTTGGTTGCTTCAATGTTCGGCCCCTGCATCATACCGTCGCGGGCGATGTCGGTGTAGATGATCGCCGCCACCCCGAAGCCCTCCATCTGCCGGGCGAGGTCGCTCGCTTTGGTTTCGGTGACATCGGCCCAGCCGCGCACCGCCACCATCCCTGCTTTGGCGTCGATACCGACGACAATGTGACCGGGGAAGAGCTTGCAGGCTTCGGCGACCAGCTGTGGATTCTGCTGGGCGATGGTACCGAGAATGACCCGGTCAACACCGAGGGCAAGGTAGGCTTCGACCGTGGCCAGATCACGGATGCCGCCACCGAGTTCGCAGGGGATATCGAGGGCGGCGACAATCGACTCAATGGCGGCCCTGTTCTTCGGTACGCCGGCAAAAGCACCATCAAGATCGACGATGTGCAGATACTCGCCCCCCTGCTGCTGCCAGACCAGAGCCTGAGCAGCCGGATCGTCGCTGTAGACCGTGTCCTTGTCCATCAGCCCCTGTTCAAGGCGGACGCACTTGCCTTCTTTCAAATCGATTGCCGGGAGGATAATCACCGTTTGTTGCCTTTCAGTTCAAAAAAAAAACCTTAAAACATGTCTCACGCAAAGACGCAAAGTTCGCAAAGGTTTCAGGTCAAAGCTTTTCTTGGCGTCTTTGCGTCTTGAGCGAGCACCGCGAGCGGGCGTGAGGATGATTTTCTCCTGCTTGTCCCCGCTTCGCTCTATAAATTCTACAACTTGCCGAAATTATCGAAAATCTTCAGACCGATGGTCTGGCTCTTTTCCGGATGAAACTGGGTCGCCATAATGTTCCCCTGCCAGATTGAAGCGGCAAAGGTGATGTCACCATAGGTACAGCTGGCGGCAACGACATTCGGTTCAGCGGCAGCGCAGTAGTAGGAGTGGACAAAGTAGACGTAGCTGTCGTCCGCCACCCCGGCGAACAGCGGCGCATCAGGGCGCTGCAGGCGGATGCTGTTCCAGCCCATGTGCGGCACCTTCAGGGTTTCGCCCGCCTCGACCATGCCGGCCGGAAAACGTTTCACCTGCCCCGGAATCAGTCCGAGCCCCTGGTGGAGGCCGAACTCCTCACTCTGATCAAACAGCATCTGCATACCGACACAGATGCCGAGCAGCGGCTTGCCAGCGGCGACATGCGCCAGCAGCGGTGGAACAAAACCGCCGGCACGCAGGTTGCCGATACAGTCGCGAAACGCACCGACACCGGGCAGTACCACCTTGTCGGCCGTCGCGATAGTGTGCGGATCGGCGCTGACCCGGGCGGCATAGCCGAGGGACTCAAACGCCTTCTCGACACTGCGCAGATTGCCCATCTCGTAGTCAATAATGATGATATTTTTCATGATAAGCCTTGAAAAATAAGGTATCAGGATTCAAGTGTCAGGTATCAGGTTCAAAAAGATAAACCAGTGCTTTTCGCCCTATCCTGATCCCTGATCCCTGATTCCTGATTCCTGATTCCTGATTCCTGATTCCTGATTCCTGAAACCTTCTATTCCAACTTGCCTTTGGACGACAACACATCCTCAATCCGCGAATCGACCTGACTCGCTTCGTCCAGCGCCCGGCCCAGAGCCTTGAAGATCGCCTCGACAATGTGGTGCAGGTTCTCACCGTAAGCGAGGTTAACGTGGATATTGGCGCCGGCATGGTTGCAAAAGGCAACAAAAAATTCCTCGACCAGCTCGACGTCGAAATCACCAATTTTGACCTTGGGCAGTTCGACATTAAACACCAGGTAGGGACGGCCGGAGAAATCGACCACCACCGAAGCGAGGGCTTCGTGCATCGGCATGGTGCCGCGGCCGTAACGGCGCACGCCACGCTTGTTACCAAGGGCCTTTTTGAACGCCTCGCCGAAACAGATGCCGACATCCTCCACCGTATGGTGGGCATCGACCTCAAGATCACCGATGGCGCGCAGCTTCAGGCTGAGAAAGCCGTGGCGGGCGATCTGGGCCAGCATATGATCGAAGAACGGCACCCCGGTCTCGATGTCGTACTCCCCCTTGCCATCGAGATTGAGATTGAGCCGAATCTTGGTCTCGGTGGTTTTACGGTCGATGCTTGCCTTGCGCTCCATGGTTCCTCCCTATTCTTCCAGGCGGATCGTAACCGAACGGGCGTGGGCGGAGAGCCCTTCCAGTTCGGCGATCCGCGCAACCGGCCGCCCAAGGCGCTGCAGACCCTCGCGGCTGAAACAGACCAGACTCGATTTCTTGACAAAATCTTCCACCGACAGCGGCGAAAAGAAGCGGGCGGTGCCACCGGTCGGCAGAGTGTGGTTCGGCCCGGCCAGGTAGTCGCCGGCCGCCTCCGGCGTGTGGTGACCGAGAAAGACCGCCCCGGCGTGACGGATGTGCTCCAACAGGGCAAACGGGTCGTCGACTGCCAGCTCCAGATGCTCGGGGGCGATACGGTTAGAAAAAGCGGCCGCTTCTTCAAGATTGCCAGCGACGACGATGGCGCCGTACTCAGTCAAGGAGCGGCGGGCGATCTCGGCTCGCGGCAGCAGTGCCAGCTGGGTTTCAACGGCGGCCTGAACCTTTTGCGCCATACCGGCATCGGTGGTGATCAGGATCGAAGAGGCGAGCTCATCGTGTTCAGCCTGGGAGAGCAGATCGGCGGCCAGGTGCGCCGGATTGCCACTGCCGTCGTTGATGATGAGGATTTCACTCGGACCGGCAATCATGTCGATATCGACCTGGCCGAAGACCTGTTTTTTAGCGGTCGCGACATAGATATTACCGGGACCGGTGATTTTATCGACCCGCGGGATGCTGGCGGTGCCGTAAGCCAGAGCCGCCACCGCCTGGGCGCCGCCGACCCGAAACACCCGGTCGACACCGGCAATTTTCGCCGCTGCCAGCACATAGGGGTTAGCCTCACCACCGGGAGTCGGCACCACCATAATCACTTCACTCACACCGGCCACCTTGGCCGGCACCGCATTCATCAGTACCGATGACGGATAGGCGGCCTTGCCGCCGGGGACATAGATGCCGACCCGATCGAGCGGCCGCACCATCTGGCCGAGACGGACATCGGGCTCGTCGTCGCAGAGCCAGGTGGTCGGCATCTGGCGGCGATGAAAGACCGCGATCCGCTCGGCGGCCAGTTCAAGATCGGCCCGGGCGACGCTGTCGATACTGGCCAGAGCCTTGTCGAGCTCGGCAGCCGGAATTTCGACCGTCGCCGCGCTCAACTCCAGCTTGTCGAAACGCAGGGTATAGGCAAACAGCGCCCGGTCGCCATCACGGCGCACCGCCTCGACGATATCGCGCACAGTCTGCTCGACCCCGGCCGGGGCCTGCTCCGAACGCGCGACGATAGCGGCAAATTCCCGGTCAAAGCCGGGGGTAGCAAAATTGAGAATCCGGATCATGCCCGCTCCCTTTTTCGTTTCCAGGTCAGACGGAGATGGTGTTTTCATCGCCAATCACCCGCTCGAGATCTTCAATAATCCGGGTGATGCGCCGGTGTTTGGTCTTTAAGCTGGCGCGATTGACAATCAGCCGGCTGGTGACTTCGGCGATGGTCTCAACCTCGACCATACCGTTTTCGCGCAGCGTCGCCCCGGTGGAGACCAGATCGACGATCCGCTCGGACAGCCCGACCAGCGGCGCCAGCTCAATGGAGCCGTAAAGCTTGATCATCTCGACCTGAATCCCTTTACCGGCAAAGTACTGCTCGGTGATGCGCGGATACTTGGTCGCCACCCGGATGTTCGACCAGTTGAACGGGTCATCATCTTCGCGCAGCGCCGCCGGTTCCGCTACCACCAGACGGCAATAGCCGAACTTCAGGTCGAGGGGCTCGTAAAGATCTTTCCCCTGCTCGAGCAAGGTATCCTTACCGACCACGCCGATATCGGCACAGCCGTATTCGACATAGGTCGGCACGTCGGTCGCCCGCACCGCCATGAAGCGGTAGCCGGTGTCGCGGTTCTCGAACACCAGCTTGCGGCTGCCGTCGTTCATCTCCGGGCAGGTGATGCCGACCTTGGCGAACAGAGCCATGGAGTCCTGCATGATGCGCCCTTTAGGCAGGGCAAACGTAATCACGTCGTTCATGATAAACCCATTCCGGTGCAGGAGCCTGACCCCTGAAACCTTCTTTATTGATCTTCTTTGACCCGTTCGATCTCCGCACCGAGTCCGCGCAGTTTCTCCTCAATCCGCTCGTAACCGCGATCAAGATGATAGATGCGTGAAATCTCCGTCGTGTTGTCGGCGGCGAGACCGGCCAGTATCAGCGAGGCGCTGGCGCGCAGATCGGTCGCCATCACCGGCGCCCCGGAGAGCTTCCCGCCGCCTTTGACCGTGGCATTGTTGCCGGCGATATCGATATCGGCGCCAAAACGCAGCAGCTCGGAGACGTGCATGAACCGGTTCTCAAAAATATTCTCACTGATGACACTCGCCCCCTGCGCCAGACACATCAGCGCCATGAACTGGGCCTGCATGTCGGTGGGAAAACCGGGGTAGGGACGGGTCTTGATGTTGACCGGGCGGATCTGCTGCGGACCTTTGACCCGGACCAGATCGTCGCGACTGCTGACCTCGACCCCGGCATCCTGCAACTTGAACACCAGAGCATCAAGATGGTCGAGACGCATGTTGCGCAGCACCACGTCGCCGCCGGTCATGGCGGCGGCAATCATAAAGGTTCCGGCCTCGATGCGGTCCGGCATCACCTCATGACAGAAGGGTTGCAGTTCGTCGACACCGATAATGCGGATGGTATCAGTCCCGGCGCCTTCAATGCGGGCCCCCATCTTGCACAGCACCGCCGCCAGATCAGGAATCTCCGGTTCACGGGCGGCGTTTTCAAGAATCGTCTCCCCCTTGGCGAGACTGGCGGCCATCATCAGGTGTTCAGTACCGCCGACGGTGGAGATATCGAAATGGATCCGCGCCCCTTTGAGCTGCTTCGCCTCAGCCTCGACATAACCGTGTTCCAGGCGAATCTCCGCCCCCAGGGCAGCGAGCCCCTTCAGATGCAGATTAATCGGCCGGGCGCCGATGGCGCAACCACCGGGCAGCGAAACCCGGGCGCGACCGAAACGGGCCAGCAACGGCCCTAAAACCAGAACCGAAGCCCGCATGGTCTTGACCAGATCGTAAGTTGCTTCGACCTGATCGACCCCACGGGTATCGACCTTGACCAGATGGCCGCTCCCCTGAACGCTGGCGCCCAGACTCTCGAGCAGTTTAATGGTGGTGTTGATGTCGCGCAGAAACGGCACATTGCCGATCTCGCTGACCCCGGAAGTCAGCAGCGTGGCACAGAAAATCGGCAGGCTGGCATTTTTCGAACCGCTGATGGCGACTTCGCCGCGTAGCGGTTTGCCGCCATGGATGACCAGTTTATCCAAGGAAACCTCTGTTCTTTGACAGGAACCGGGACAATGAAACCATCCCGCCTTACGGTTTGCGTCCGCCGACCACCCGCGGAATCCCGGCGTAGTCGTCACGAACAAAAAGATCGGTCAGGCCGGCGCCCGCCAGCAGTTCGCGGACGGCAGCCGCCTGATCATAACCGACTTCAAGCAGCAACCAGCCGCCTGCGGCCAGCAGGGTCGGTGCCTGGGCGGCAATATGCCGGATGGCGCCGAGACCGTCGGCGCCAGAAAACAGCGCCAGGGCCGGCTCGTGCCCTCCAACCTCCGGCATCAGCGTCTTACGCTGGGTTTCGGCAATATAGGGCGGGTTACTGACCAGCAGATCATAGGGGCCACCGGTTAACCGCTCCAGATCACCGGCGGCAAAAGCGACGCGCACCCCGTTATTCTCGGCATTCGCCGTCGCCATCGCCAAAGCGGAAGGACTGACGTCGATAGCGGCAACATTCGCCTGCGGGCGCTCGTGGGCGATGGCAATGGCGATGGCCCCGCTGCCGGTGCCGATATCGAGCACCCGACCAGCCGCCGGTAAACGCGACAGCGCCTCTTCGACCAGCACTTCGGTATCAGCGCGCGGGATCAAAACCGCCGGCGACACCTTGAGCGACATGGACCAGAACTCACAATGGCCACGGATATAAGCCAGCGGTTCCCGCGCCGCACGCCGCCGCACCAGAGCACGAAAGGTGGCCAGTTCGGCTGCCGTCAGCGGACGATCGTAGTGCAGATAAAGACCGACCCGATTCAGTTCGAGCACATCACCGAGCAGCAGTTCAGCATCGAGCCGGGCCGAATCGATCCCCTGGGCGACAAAATAACCGGCCGTCCACTCGAGCAGTCGTAATACGCTCCAGGTCTCGGACATCTTACCCTTCCTGACCGGAGAGCGCTTCCGACTGGTAATGGGTCAACAGCGGCTCGATGAGATCGTCAATTTCGCCCTGCATGATGGCATCGAGTTTGTACAGGGTCAAGCCGATCCGGTGGTCGGTACAGCGCCCCTGCGGAAAGTTGTAGGTGCGAATGCGCTCGCTGCGATCGCCACTGCCGACCTGTGACTTGCGATCCGCCGCCTGCAGCGCCTGTTGATCGGCCAGCATCCGGTCATAAAGACGCGACTGCAACACCTTCATCGCCTTGGCGCGATTTTTATGCTGCGACTTTTCATCCTGACAGGAGACCACCAGACCGGTTGGCAAATGGGTGATACGCACCGCCGATTCGGTCTTGTTAACATGCTGGCCACCGGCCCCGGAAGCCCGGTAAACATCAACCCGCAAATCGCCCGGATCGACGTTGGCCTCAACCTCGTCCACTTCGGGTAACACGGCAACGGTACAGGCCGAAGTGTGGATGCGCCCCTGCGACTCGGTCTCCGGCACCCGCTGCACGCGATGGGTGCCGCTTTCGTGCTTGAGGCGCGAGTAGACCCGCTCGCCGCTGATGATGGCGATGACCTCCCGGAGGCCACCGGCATCGGCTTCAGACAGACTGATCAGCTCCACCTTCCAGCGCTTGCTGTCGGCATAACGACCGTACATGCGAAACAAGTCGGCAGCAAACAGCGCCGCCTCCTCACCGCCGGTACCGGCGCGGATTTCGAGAATGACGTTCTTTTCGTCGTTCGGATCGCGCGGCTGCAGCAACAACTTGAGCTCCGTCGCCAGTTCGGCACGCTTCTCTTCCAGCGCCGGCAACTCCGCCTTGGCCATCTCGCGCAGCTCGGGGTCGTTCTCCTGCAGCAACTCGCGGTGCCCGGCAATATCGCGCTCCACCCGGCAGAAGGCGTGGTAAACCTCGACCACCCCGGACAGGTCCGAATGCTCCTTGGTCAAGGCGCGATATTTTTCCTGATCGGAGGCAACCCCGGGCGAGGAGAGCAGCCCTTCCACCTCGCGGAAGCGATCAACGACATCTTCGAGTTTACTGATGTTATGCATAAATCCTGAGGGAACAACAAAAGTGTTTGATCAAAAAGCTACAGGCAATTTGCCACCAAGGGACCAAGAAAGACAAAAACAAAAACTTATTTGACGCAGAGGCGCAGAGGCGCGGAGGGTCTAAACTGAAAAAGTTATTTGTAAGTTTTCTCTGCGTCTCTGCGCCTCTGCGTCAAAAGCTTGAGCTTGGTCTTGCCCTTCTTGGTGCCTTGGTGGCCAAACCTTGGTTTTCTGTCGGGCTAAAGCTCGGCGAATTCCTGGCGCACGGCCGTGATGGCGCCGCAGGTCATTTTCCCTTCCGGACAGGGACCGGCCAGACAACCGGGGCCTGAGTCGGCAAACAGCAGTGGTGCCGCAACCCGGACCAGACGCAGCATCTCAACCGCCATAGCCCGGATCTCCCACTGGGCGCGACGGCAGCAGCGCAGCTCAAAGAAATGGCGTAATTCACGGCCATTCATGCTGACGACGATCTTGGTCGCAGCCGCATTCGGCAACACAAAGCGGGCGTCCTCCGCCGGTACGCCAGCCTCAATCAGCTCGCGGTAGACAGCGTGAATGTCGTCGAGCAGACCGGCATAACGCTTCGCCAGCTCCGGCTTTTCAGCCACCGTCGGCGGGGTGACCGCCTCGAAACGATCCGTGTGCGAAACGTAGCGCTGGCTCTGTTGTGAATAGGAGGCAAGACGATGACGCACCAGCTGGTGCGAGCAGGCACGACTGATCCCTTCGATGCCGAAGCTGAAGCTGGCATGTTCGAGAACCGAGAGGTGACCGAGTTCGAGGATCTTGCGCAGCAGCGCCTCGCGATCAGCCACTCCCCGGCCCATCAACGAGTCGATGGTTGACGCCGAGTAGCAGAGCCGGGCGGCCGCGGCAACTACCCGCTCCGGATCTGGAGTATGGGTCAGCAACTGGACGCGCATGCAATCCTCTGGAGTTGATTAAGCTGTGGTGGGGCCGAAAAAAATCGGCAGAAAAAGAAAACGGCCCCGGAGGGCCGTCTCCGACAGTGCTTGATCAGCCCTGCCCGTACTTCTTGCGGAAACGCTCGATCCGACCAGCGGTATCCATGAGCTTCTGCTTGCCGGTAAAAAACGGATGGCAGGAAGAACAGATCTCAGTGCTGATGGTGCCAGTGTGGGTCGACTGGGTTTCGAAGCTGTTGCCGCAGTGGCAGTTGACCGTGGTAGGCCCGTATTTCGGGTGAATGCCCTCTTTCATGATGCGACTCCTTTGTAGCCTGGCTAGTACAGGCCAGTTTGTATGGGTTGAAGCGGCTATCTTTATCACAGTCCGCAACTGTCGTGCAAGGCCATTTTATGGCCGACACCTCTATTGATTCATACTTTCAAAAAATGCCTGGTTGGTCTTGGTCTCAACCAGCTTGTCGAGCAGGAACTCCATCCCGTCAACGACGTTCATCGACGACAACACCTTGCGCAACAGCCACAGGCGCTGCAGGGTCCCTTTCTCGATCAGCAACTCCTCACGCCGGGTCCCCGATTTGTTGATATCGATGGCCGGGAAGGTGCGCTTCTCGACCAGACGCCGATCGAGATGCAGCTCCGAATTGCCGGTCCCCTTGAACTCTTCGAAAATGACTTCGTCCATCTTGCTGCCGGTATCGATCAGGGCGGTGGCAATGATGGTCAGGCTCCCCCCCTCCTCGATATTGCGGGCGGCGCCAAAGAAGCGCTTCGGTTTGTGCAGGGCATTGGAATCGACCCCGCCGGAGAGGATCTTGCCCGACGGCGGCACCACGGTGTTATAGGCGCGCGCCAGACGGGTAATGGAATCGAGGAGGATGACGACATCGCGTTTGTGCTCAACCAGCCGCTTGGCTTTTTCGATAACCATCTCGGCCACCTGGACGTGGCGGGTTGCCGGCTCGTCGAAGGTCGAGGAGATAACTTCGCCATTGACGTTGCGCTGCATATCGGTCACCTCTTCCGGTCGCTCGTCGATAAGCAGAACGATCAGATAGACCTCGGGATGATTGGCGGTGATCGAATTGGCGATATTCTGCAGCAACATGGTCTTGCCGGTACGCGGCGGAGCAACAATCAGAGCGCGCTGCCCCTTGCCGACCGGGGCGACCAGGTCGATGACCCGGGCCGACAGGTTTTCGGCGGTCGACTCCAGAATCAGGCGCTCTTCCGGGTAGAGAGGGGTCAGGTTATCGAACAGGGTCTTGTCGCGGGCAACGGCGGGGTTTTCAAAATTGACTTCGGCAACCTTGAGCAGGGCAAAATAACGTTCCCCCTCCTTGGGCGGCCGGATCTGACCGGAGACCGTATCGCCGGTACGCAGATTGAAACGACGGATCTGCGACGGCGAAACATAGATATCATCCGGACCGGGCAGATAGTTTGCATCGGGAGCGCGCAGAAAGCCAAAACCATCCGGCAGGATCTCCAGCACCCCTTCGCCGTAAATGGCGCCGTTTTTCTCGGCCGTCGCATTGAGGATGGCAAAAATAAGATCCTGCTTACGCATGCCGGAGGCATTTTCCACCCCCAACTCCTTGGCGATGGCGGCCAGTTCGGTCGCTTTCTTCTCCTTCAACTCTTTCAGATTCATCGATAAATCCTTTTGCTCCGACGCCTTAGCAGACACCGAACGCGATTAAGTGGATGCAGCAGAACGGCATCCGGATGGGGAACCACCCTCCATAAACAAAAGGTGAGCGGCGCAAAACGAAGCTGTTTAGATTCTAGTATTTGGAAGGTTCCAGTTCGTGCAACTCATTTGGGAGCGTATCTTGGAAAAGCGCCAGAGAAGACGCCTGCCTTATATCAATTCACTTTATTTTTGATGATCGGTCGATTCGATTTGAAAGGAACCGGGGGATAAACCCGGATAGGGAACAAAGGTTGGCGCCGCAAGGGTCTATAAAAATACTGGATAGAGTAAAAAATGACGGCAGGTAGCTATTTACATCTATCCCGCGCCGATTGTCAATCCTGTTTTTTCTACGACGGCCAATTCACCCGGCCGTCGTAGAATTTTACCACCTATTTTGCCGCGGGCGCAGCCGGTGTTTTCAGACCGGAGAAGATTCCGGGCGAGAGCTGATCGACGATCTCCCGCACCACCCCATCGTAAAGCTTCGGCAGGGTTTTGCTCGCAAACAACCCTTCATTGGGCTCGGCCAGAGTCCGCTGCAATCCAAGCAGAGTGATCGGTTTGACCTGCACCGCATCGACATGGTTCCAGTAAGCTTCGGTGAAGTCGGCATAATCGAGGGCAAGAAAGACTTCTCCGGCCGGCTGCGTGAAACGCCAGAGCAAACTGCCGTCACGACCGATGACATCCGCCGTCCAGAGAATAGAGTTATAGGAGGTCGAAAGATATTCCAGCCGCGTGCTGTACGGATTCCACCGTTTCTCTTCGCGGGTCACACCATGCATGACCAGCACCAGCAGGGCATCGGCCACCGACGTATCGAGGACCCCGGCGACCGCCTCCGGACTGTAGCGGTATTCAACGTGCTTTCTCTCCGCCTCGCCCACCACGCTGCGCACAGCGCCAAGGCCGGAAAAACTGGTCTCCGGGGCCAGGCGGACGTCAAAGTAACCCCCTTTTTTGCGCAAGCGCTCGACCAGTTGCGGCACCACCTTTTTCCCTTCCTGCACCAGCAGCATGGTCACATCAGACGCCTGCGGATGAGAAATCCCCTCGCCATCAATCAGTAACGGCAGCACCGCCAGGGTGCGAACCTGCTTCTGATAATCTTCAACCGGCACCTTGTACAGCTTCGACCCGGAACAGCCGGCGAGCAACAAGAACACCAATCCAGCCAACAAACCCTGCTTCAATAATTTCATAACGATCCCTTTCCGATTACGGCATCATGATCACCGGCCACCGCCGGTCGAACGTAACGTGGCACCAGTTGCAGATTAAAACCGGCCACGGCAGCAAGCAGAATATCCCGTGGCGCTGATTGTTCCAGCTCCGCCGGTAGCTGCTGCCCGAGAAAGCGCAGCGCGCGCAACAGCGGGGCGGCGCTGACGCCGCCTGCATCCAAATCGTAAGCGCCGTGGCGCTTGCTCATCTTCTCACCATCCGGCGCCAGCACCAGCGGCAGGTGCAGATAGTGAGGCGGTGGCTGATCGAGACAGGTATGCAGATAGATCTGACGCACGGTCGAACCGAGGAGGTCGGCACCGCGCACCACCTGATTGACGCCAGTAGCGAAATCATCAACCACCACTGCCAATTGATAAGAATAAAGCCCATCGGCACGCCGCAGGACAAAATCACCGATGGTATCGGCCAGATGTTGCTCCTGGCAGCCAAACAGGCCATCGTCGAAACCGATTATACCATCCGGAACCCGCAGGCGCTCGGCCCGGGGTCGACGACCGGGGGGTAATCCGTTACGACAGGTACCGGGATAGCGCGGCCCCTCCTCGCCGGGATGCGGTGCACTGGCCAGAATCTCCTGACGCGAACAGCCACAGTCAAAAACCAGCCCGCGCTGGCGCAAAGACGCCAGGGCGGCGGCGTAAAATTCAGACCGGGTACTCTGGTAAAGGACCGGGCCGTCCCACTCAAAACCGAACGCTTCAAGACTGCGCAGGATCGCATCGGCGGCACCGGGGACAACCCGCGGCGGATCAAGATCTTCAATCCGCATCAGCCAGCACCCACCGGACTGGCGGGCCAGACAATAACTGCCAACGGCGGCCACCAGTGAACCGAAATGCAGCGGACCGGTCGGGCTCGGCGCAAAGCGCCCAATCGTCGGCACAACAACGCTTTCAGGGGAAGATACGATCATAGTAGAGGTTGATGATGCCTTGCTCACCGACTCACTGTCAAGCAACTGCAACGGCAGCGGCTATGAATGAGGGTTGACAAATGACCGTAAAATCGCTAATCATTGTTGACTTGTTCCGTTAACATTCTGGAGTTTCCCCTTATGCAAATCACTCGTGCCAGCGAATATGCCATCCGTGCCGTTCTATTCATGGCGCGCAGCCCCTACCGTGATGTGGTCCTGAAAAAGGATATTTGTCGCACTCAGGATATCACTCCCGCCTTTTTGACCAAGATTTTTCAGCCGATGATCAAACATGGCATCATCGGTTCGCAGCGCGGTGTCGGCGGCGGCTTCTTCCTCGCCCGGCGACCTGAAGAGATCAGCCTGCTCGATGTCATCCGCGCCCAGGAAGGCGAGATTCTTCTCAACACCTGCCTCGAAGCGAAAGGGGCATGCAGCCGCGACATGATCTGCCCGGTGCACAGCACCTGGAAAGAACTGCGCCAATCCATGCTGCAGTCGTTGTCCGGAAAAACCTTTATCGATCTGCTGCAGACCGAACAGGAGATGCAGCAGAATCTGCAATAAGAATTGCTAACCTTGCATAAAAAAACCCCGGCAACCAGGAGGGGCAAGTCGCCAGGGCAAAAAGGCCGCTGCGTCCAGGGCCCTTGGTAATTAATTTGTCGTGGTTTGAGTATAACCGGCCACTGTAACCAGTCAATGTCAGTCGCTACTTTTTCCACTGACCAGGCGCGGCAAATCGCATTGACAAGCCCCGGCGCATCCGCTAAAGTGCCGGGCACAATTGAATAGAGCATCGTCTTTATCGAGAGTGGTGGAGGGAAAGGCCCTGTGAAACCACAGCAACCGGTCCATTGGTGTAAGCCAAACAGGACGTCAGGTGCTAATTCCTGCCCGCCGGAGCCTGAAAATGGTGACGGAGGGAGAGATGGGGACGGAGCCAGCGAGAAGATCGATGACTCATCCTATTCGCGGGCCCCTTCCTTTTGGTTACAAACAAGGTTGGGGTTTTTTTGCGTTTGGGAGTTGAC